>Ga0335395_10000059_pt1 | contig 75943 bp, 59 predicted proteins | sample MAT02_FD_205744 | JGI IMG/M metagenome (GOLD analysis project Ga0335395, IMG submission 205744) | Freshwater microbial communities from Lake Fryxell liftoff mats and glacier meltwater in Antarctica - MAT-02 (spades assembly) (version 2) ...
CAATTCGCCTACCTACCCAAACCCGGACGACACTATCCACGCGAATGCAAAAGTCCCCATGGACGAAGTATTCAGCGGAGGGCTGTTAAGTGAACAACATTGGTCCTAGGTCCGAGGTCCGAGGTCCGAGGTCTCGAAATATTTTGCGGGGATTTTCCTGCAAATTAAGGCTGGATTCGGAAGGTGAGGGTGAGCTCTGTGGATTGAATCATGCGGCGCTGAATATTTTTTGACGCCGATCTATTCGAACTCGCAATGCATTGGCGCGACAGTCTTGGAAAATGACGTTCGTTCAAATGGTGGTGGTGAAGCTCGGAACTGTCCGCCACGCATCCACGCAATGTGGGCTTGGTAATCGCAGCATCTTCTGCTCGCGATTTCACCGCGAAAACTAGATGCAGTCCCATTTCTGTAGAAAATTCGAGACTGCGGGAAAAGATTCCAGCCGAAACGTATCTAAAGCCAATACATTAACGCCGCGAAAGATAGCGCCACGCATGACACGTCCGTACGTATCCGAACAGGTCACATCAAAGTTTTTTCGAGACCTAGGACTTAGGACCTCGGACTTAGGACCCACCCCGATCAACACGGAGGCCTGAGACCTAGCCCATACGCCGACCTGCAACCTCACTGCAATTAATCCAAAGGAGGCATTTCGCGTTCGGTTATCTGGAACGGATCAAATCCATCCGGGCGATCGGCTTTGTCGGTGCGACGCTGTTCGCGTTTGACAGCCTTGGTTTTGGAGGTCTGCGCCTGTTTACGTTCGCGGTCGCGTTTGATGAGTCCGTGCTTGGCCATATAATATGTGCCCTGGAAAGCAAAGGGTGGGCGTCGGCGGGCGACGCAAAAATTGCCGGAGTCTTCCGGCGTCTGTCGTGACGACGGTCACGACAAGAAGCGGAGCCGCAACCCACTCCTGATAGAGAGGGTTGCGGCTACCACGGCCTACTTAGAAGCGACGATTGCCAGCCGGGCGGTCGCTGCCAGCGGCACGGCGGTCTTCGGCGGCGCGAACGGTGAGCTGACGCCCATCGCAATCCTTGCCATTGAGCGCCGTGATGGCGGCGTTGCCGGCTTCGGCGGAGTCCATGGTGACGAATGCGAAGCCGCGGCTACGGCCGGTATCGCGATCCGAGATGACCTTGGCCCGGGAAACGGTGCCATGGGCCGAGAAAAGGGAAGTCAGGCCATCGTCAGAGATGGACCAGGGCAGATTGCCGACGTAAAGTTCCAGAAAAACCTCGATAGGACACCAGGTGGTGCCCGCAGATGACGTATAGAGTAACGTCAGGGAGAAAGCGCAGAAGCGCCAGAAGCGGCTCCGGCGTGAATCGCCGAAGCCAGGGGGCCATTGTGGCAACGACCTTGAAATAGCCAGAGTAAAACTTTCGTTTTTCTAGAGGCGTTCATAGTCATGAGGCCGCTGTGGGGGTATATGGCCTGTTGTGTCAATTCGTCCTGCGTCCTGCGTCCTGCGTCCTGCGTCTCGAAGGTCCGAGGTCCGAAGTCCTATGTCCTCGCAATCGCGTGCTGTGCCGCTGTTGACAGACCGTCACTTTTCCTGGGCGCGATGAGCGAATCCAGTGATAGGCCAGTTCTCCGTGCCGCCGACTTCAGTCGGCAGGGGGATGCCGTGGTTCGCGATGATCATGAAATAAATGGAGATTGATCGTATGCTTTCGTCCTGCGTCCTGCGTCGCGAATGCAGGATGAGAAGCATGGCTGGAAAGTGACGTCTTTACCAACTTCAGTCAGAATGACTGAAAGAATGAACTTCGTACCACGACTGCGAGGACGCAGGACGGTGGTCCCGCGATAGGCACGCGTACCCGGTATGCGAATTTCGAGACGCAGGACGCAGGACGCAGGACGACGAACCGGCGAAAAGCGCACGTACCCGGTATGCAAATTTCGAGACGTAGGACGCAGGACGCAGGACGCAGGACGCAGGACGCAGGACGCAAATGCCACGATCAATACCAGTTTGCAAATCAAATGAAGACAAAAGCGGATTGAAATTACTCAGCCGCAAACGGCGCGATCGTCACCGCGGGATTGCCCAAAGTGCCGCGAATCCGTGCCCGGGCCAAACGGCTTGAGGTCGAGGACAGCAGCCAAGCGGTGACATCGCCGAGTCCGGGAATCACCTGGAGCAGGGCGAATTCGGGATAGGGAATAGCGAGCACTTCCAAGGTGCCGTCGAAGCCGACCGTACCGAGCATGGATACCGTCGCACCTGAGGTGGTGATGCGGCCGCCACGCAGACGTAGGCGGTCGCCCTCTAATTCAACCCGCGTTTCGGCGCGATCATTGCCGGCCGCTGCGCGGGAATCACCGAGCAACAAGCTCGACAGCGGTCCCAGGCGTAGTAAATCACCTTTGCTGATGGCGACCGCGCCGCGTCCGCTGTCAGGACGATCGTCGAGGGGAATCTCCATCTCCCACCACCCTTCGGCGACGCCGCTGACGCCATCGGCGCCGCCGCCGAATTCCTCGAGAAAGGCGGCAAGATCGACCTCGGTAAAGGTGACCTTCAGGGTCAACATGTTGGCCGTGAAATCGATATTGAGCACGCAATGCGCGGTGCCCCCGGCCATGCGCGCGGTGATATCGCTGATATGAAGTTTATTGTCTTTCAGCACTGGATTGCCGGTGACATCGCGGAAGACGAAGCCGAACACCGTTACCCGATCGGCGTGGATGTCGCCATCAGCCAGGGCCAAAAATGGCGTGGCGTCGAGGGCCATCAGGCTGGTGCTGCAAATGAGGGCGGCCAGGAAACGCTGCGCCCGTGCCACGATTTAATCCAGTGCCGATTCAGCATCAGCCAACGCTGTCACATGCGCGCGTGCTACGGCAAGTATCTCTGCATCGGGATTATTGACCGCCAGGGTACGCATCGCGGCACGCCCGGCACCAGCCAGCAGATGAACGCCAACCTGGACATCGGACAGCAGCCAGCGATTACAATCCGGCGCAAATGTCGCCAAGGTGCGGGCATGAATGGCGCACGTGGCGAGCAGCTCGGCGGGAACCTGGGCCGCCTGGCGTTCGGCTTCGGCGATGTTGGCGGCATTCTTGGTGACTTTGGCAGCACGGACCGCGGCGTAACTGTCCGCGTCTTCAGTGGCCAGACGCAGGCAGTCACTGGCGGCGGCGTCGAGCAGATTGGCCAGATGCGCCGCTGCTGCGGCCACGCCCGCATATTTGGGGCCATCGGTATAGCGGGCGGCCATAGCTCCCGCAGCACAACCCAGGGCGGCGGTCAGCGCCGCTGCCGCACCACCCCCGGGAGTCGAGGTGCGTTGTGCCAGGGCTTGAATCAATTCGCCAATTGGCAATTCACGGATCGGCAAGGCCTCAATCACGCACCCTCCGCCGCTACCGTCTGCTGCGCCGCGGCTGGCGCACTTGATTCGGCGACGCGCTGGATCTTCGCACCCAGCTTACGCAGGCGTTCTTCAATGCGTTCATAACCGCGGTCGATGTGGTAAACGCGGGAGATACGGGTTTCGCCGCTAGCGGCGAGACCGGCGATGACCAGGGCCGCAGACGCGCGCAGGTCGCTCGCCATAACCTCGGCCCCAGACAGACGCTCGACGCCTTGGATAACGGCGGCGCCATTACTGACGGTGACCCGGGCCCCCATGCGTTTCATTTCGGCCGCTGCCATGAAACGTTCGGGATAGATGCGTTCGGTCAGGGTCGACGCGCCTTCGGCCAGGGTCATCAAGGCCATGGTCTGAGCCTGGGCGTCGGTGGGGAAAGCCGGATAGGGCAGAGTGACGACTTCGGTGCCGCGCCATTTTTCCGTCGGCACGATGGTCATGCTGCTGGGGCTGTTCACGGTGATGCGCAGACCCATCTGCCGCATCACATCGAGTACGGCGAGCAAATGATCAACGCGGGCGCCGGTGACGGTGATCGGCGACCGAGTGATTGCGCCGGCGATCAAAAAGGTGGCGGCCTCGATGCGGTCGGGAATGACTTTCCAATTCGCGCCTTTCAGTTTCTTGACGCCTTTGATGGTGATCCGCGGGCTGCCGACGCCGCTGATGCGGGCGCCCATGGCATTCAGACAGCTGGCGAGATCGGCGACCTCCGGTTCACAGGCGGCGCATTCAATGACGGTGGTCCCGCGGGCCAGGGTGGCGGCGCTCATCACATTCGCGGTGGCCAGTACGGACGAGCCAAATTTACCACCGAGATAAATCTGCGCTCCGACGAGGCCGCCTTTCGGCGCCTTGGCGTGAATATAGCCGTGTTCCAATTCAATGGTGGCACCCAGAGCCTCGAGACCTTTCAGATGCAGATCGATGGGGCGTTCGCCGATGACGCAGCCGCCGGGCAGGCTGACCGTGGCTTCTCCGCGTTTGGCCAGCAGGGGGCCGAGCACGCACACACCGGCGCGCATCTGCTTGACCAATTCATAGGGGGCGGTGCTGTTATAGGTGTCGACCACCCGCGTTGAAATCGTGCGATTCTGCCACTGGCTCTCGACGCCGAGGGTGTTGAGGATCTTCACCTGGGTCTGAATGTCGCGCAGTTGCGGGATATTGGTGAAGCGGCAGGGGGCGTCGGTCATCAAGCTGACCGCAAGAATCGGCAAGGCCGCGTTCTTGGAGCCATTGACGGCGATCGAGCCGGATAAACGTTTGCCGCCGGTTATGACGAATGCATCCATGTCGGTATGGTAGAAAGCCGCCGCCGCTGGCTAGGCGGCTTTCAGCGTTGGCGCTCTCTGTGCCGCTCCAGGTGCCTGCAGAGCGCCAGGGAGGGGGACGCGCTCCCTCTTTCCCCGGCTGCCGCACGGCGACAATCCGGCTCAACCCGAACCCGAGTAGAGATCTGTGCGCACCCTGTTGTTGAACGAGCCCCTGCGGATTGGTACCTGTGCCGTTGCTGGCGAAGAAGCCCATCACGGTCGCACCGTGCTGCGCCTGGTTGCTGGGGACGCGGTGCGCATCGCCGATGGCCAGGGCCGTGAAGCCACTGCCGAGGTGCTCGCGGTGGACCGCCACGTTCTGCGCCTGCGGGTCGACACCGTTACCGAAGTCCCCTCGGCCGCGGCCGAGCTGCTCACCATTGTCGTCGCGCCGCCAAAAGGTGATCGTTTTACCGACATGGTGCGCTCGCTGACCGAGCTTGGCGTTGGTGCTATTCTGCCCCTGGTCTGCGCGCGCGGTGAACGCATCCCGAGCCTGGACCGCGCTCATCGAGTCGCGGCGGAAGCCCTCAAACAGTGTCGGCGCGGCTGCTTGCCCCAGATCGGGCCGGTGGTGGAATTCGCGACGTTGGCGACGCTCCCAGGAGATCGCATAGTCCTTGACCGCGCAGGCACTTCCGCCCAGCCTGCCGCAGCGAGGCCCACTGTGCTGATCATCGGCCCCGAAGGGGGATTCACTGAAGACGAACGCAATCGTCTGCGTGCTGATGGGACGCAGATGGTGCGCTTGGCCTCGCCCATTCTTCGCATCGAGACCGCAGCCATGGCTGCTGCCGCGGTGTGGACTGCCGCCTGGGAAACACCATGACTGAGCCTGTTGTTCCGCCCGCCGTTGCTTCGACGGACAATCCGCCGCCCGCACCGGCTCCCGCGAAGATCGCTTTTGCGTTCACGGATGCCGGCTGCCGCACCGAAATCCGCCTGGGGGCTCTGCTCGTTCTGGTTGGCGTTTTCATGTGGGGTTGGCTTGGTCCGGCCTGGGCAAGTCCGCTGGCGTGGATCGGGGTGCCGTTGGTGCTGGTCGGCGTGGTCTTGCAGATTCTTGATGGTCGCCGGCATGGTCGGCCTGGCTATCCGTGGAAACTCGGCATCGCGATGGGGATCTTTGGGGTGATCATGGCGATGGACCTGACCTATCGCGAACGCTTCGATAGTCCTTTGGCGGTGCAACTCACCGCCGTGTTACTGGTGATTCCCGGGTTGTGGATGCTCGCGGGCTGGCCGGTGTACCGGCTGCTGCGCCGGCCCGGTGAGGCCACGGCATGACCAAGGAACAGCAGGTACTCGCCATGTGGGGCGGTGGCGCCCTGGTGGTGTTGATCGCGGTGTGGATATTCCTCGGCGGCCGCGCTGAAAACCTCACCATCATCAGCGGCGAGGCGGCAACCCTGCATCAGAGCTATGCCAAGTTATACCCAGAAGAAGGTCGGCCATCCCGGGAGGCCCTTGAGGCAGGAAAATTGCTGCGCGACCATCAGACCCAGGCCCTGACAACTGCGGAAAAGAGCCTGATCGCCACCGTGCCCGAAGACTATCGGCGCACCGATGTCAATCAGGCTGGTAGCCGTTTGAGCGCCGATCTCGCAACTTTGCGTCAGCGCGCCCAACGCCAGAAAGTCGCGTTGCCGGCCCAGTTGCCGTTCGAGCGCGGCCTGGAAGCGGACGAAGGCAAACGCGCGCTGCAGCTCACCCAGCTTTTTGTCTACAAGACTGTGCTGGAGTTGGCGATGGATGCCGGCTTCAGCCGCATCACCGCCATCAAAGAGGGCGTGCCCTATCGCGATGCCAGTTCGACCTATGCGGTGGTTCCCTGCGAAATCAGCGTCGATGGCAATTACGAAGCCGTCGTGCAATTGCTCGATACCCTGCGTGCTCGGCACACCCAAGGGCTGGGCGTGCGCGATCTCAAGCTCGTGCAAGGGGCGCAAGGTGTACAGGCGACCCTTCTGATGACGTTTATCACTCTGCACGATCCCGTGTGGGGATTGACTGCTGCTGCGGCTCCCGCGGCAGCTGGCGGGCGCGGTTCAACTCCGACTGCGGGTACCAGGCCGGGTCCTCTCTTAGGCGGCGGTTGAGCATGGCTCTCAAGATCACTCCGCACCTGGCTATCGCTGGGGGAATTATATTGGTTGCCTTAGCGATCACCGTTGGCCCTCTGGTTACCGGCCCTGGTGATTTTCCGATTACCACCACCGACCCCAAAGTAGCCACGCCGGCTGCGCCTATTTATCCAGCGACGGCAGCCCTGGATCCCTTGGTTGCCGGCGTCGAACGGATGCCGACCGATAATCCGTTCACCTTGCGCAAGACGGGAAAAACCCGCGGTCCGCGTATAGGTTTGCCGCCGCCGCCGCCCTTGGATCTGCCCTTGCCGCCCATCCTGCCGCTGCCGATCGCTGGAGTTGCGCCATGAAGAATACATTTCTGGTCACGACCCTCGCGCTGGTCGCGTTTGCCTTTTCAAGCCTGGGCGCCGAAGAATTGCCGCCGCTATCCATCGTCCAAAATGACGTCCTGATCATGAAATTGGACGGCAAACGGGTACCGGGAATCATTCAAGAAATTCGCGCTGACGGCTCGATCGTTTTCATCGAAATCGGCCGCAGTGCGCCGCTGGTCTTTACCAAAGATCAATACGCCGGCTACGAATCACGCCAGGATGCCAATCAGGCGGTGCTCAAACGCGGGCGCATTTTGCTCGCGCGCAAAGATTTGCTTGGCGTGCGCCAAGCGATTTTGTGGGGCACCGAAAATGATGCGACTGTCAGCAGCTTGATTTTGGCCCTAGAAACCATGGCTGCCAATCCCGGTGAAACGGAAATTGGCGGCATTACCCTGACCCTTTTAGAACAAGCTGACCGTAGCGATGAACGTGAAGGCATTGCGCGGGCCCTGTTGGTGGCAAGTCCCCGCTATGAGCCCGCTTTTGCCGTCCTTGCGCAGGTCTTGCAGGCAAAAAATGCCAGTGCGGATCTCATCGGCTTGACCGACGCTTTCCTGGCTAAGATGCCGACCTCGCAGGTCGCGAACCGGATTAAGGCGGAGATTGCCGAAAGCACCGGCGATGTTCGCGGCGCGCAGGAAGCCTTCCGCAAGGGTTGGAAATTGCATCAGGATATGGACGCTGCTTTGGGTTATGCCCGTACCAGTCTGCGCCTGGGCGCGTACGACCAGGCATTAGAAGGCGCAAATGCGCTGGCCGATGCAAACAAGCATCTGGCCGAGGCGCGCGCTATCGCCGGGACCGTCAAGCTCGGCAAGGGCAACCTTGAAGACGCGCACGCTGCTTTGACGGCGGCGGTCGCCGATGTCGATCTCGCCGAGCCATATATGGGCTGGGCGCGCTATAATCTGGGCTTGGTCGAATATCGGCTGGGCGACACTGCCGCTGCCCAGCGGCGCTGGGCCGATGATAATTCCCCGATCGCTCAACTTGCCCTGGCCATCGTCGAGAAAAAACCCTTTGCTGGCGAAGCGAATCTCACCGACCCCGGCGTGCGTGCGATCGCACGTGAACTGAATGCCTGTATCGCTCTGGGCCGAAGCCAGGCCGACCGCGCCCTGGCGGGCCTGGATGTGCAGGGGAATGCCCGGCATCAATTTTTGGCTCAGATCGCCCAGGTGCTCAAGACCGGTGGCGGCGAAGGGGCCCTGCGCCAATTGTCCGCGGTCGATACCTTGGAATCGCTGCGTTGGCGCGCCTATGGCCACATTCTCGCGCAACAATGGCCCGACGCCGAAGCGGTTCTGCGGCAATTACCAGCCGATGACGGCTATGCCGCCGTCTATCGTATCTACGTCGCCGCCGCGCAAAAAGATATGGTCCGGGCCAAGGATCTCTTTCGCACCCTTAGCCAGGCCAATAATGCCCCCGCGGATTACGTCGCGATCTTGGCCGCTGAATACGCCGCCGACAATGACGAGGTCCTAACCGAGGATTTTGCCTGGGTGGATGGCGATCAGTTAGCCAGTGGCTGGCAGGTCGAAGCGGTCGAAACCAATATTCGCGTCCACGTCAAAGATGGCCGCCTGGTTTTGGAAGGCCAGCAATCAGCTGCCCCCCAGCCGGTGTCGCATGCATGGCGCCTGGTCGCCGCCGATCGCATCCGCCTGATTTCCTTGACCGTGGACATCAGCGCCATCGCTACCGCCCAAGTCGGCTTGGAAGTGTTAGACGAAAATCGCAGCAACGGCGTCGCTTTGGGAATCCTGGCCGACAATAAACTCGGTTACCGGATTCGCAGCGAGCAGACCTGGGGCGAATGGCAGCCCTTGCCCCTGCGCAGCGAAGGCACCAAGCCGACCCTGCGCCTGGAGCTCAACGCCGGCCGAATTTTTGCGGTGGCTGCCGATAATCCGGCCCAACGGCATGCGCTGGGCGAGGCCCGGCTGCCGACCTCCGGCTTCCTCTCGGTAGGGCCCTTCGGGCAGGCGGAACCGGGAACGACGTGGCGTCTGGCCGCCGAACGCCTGGAACTCCAGATGAAGGCCGGCGCCCGGAACAGCCGGTGATCGGACGTGGGCTGATTTTAATTTTGTTTGGGGCAGGGCTCGGCCAGGGTTTTGCGGTGGAGGGGTGGGATTACCGCCCCATCGTCACCTACGTGGATGAAACGGTGCAGGCGATGTGGCGTCCGGCGGCGGGGTCGCCCGCCTGGCATGTCGACTCCGGCACGTCCATCCGCGTGTCGGCCGACAATGGAGTGGTGACCTGCAATTGGCTGCCGCAGCAGGATCCTGTGCTCGTCCTGCATGGACCAGCCGGAAAATCCCAGTGCATTCGCGCGATTCAGCCGGGGGCCGCGGCTGGAATGACCTGGAGTGCCGACCAGGAATTGCGCCAGGGTGATGATCTGGTCGTGCTCGCCCTGTCGCGCATCGAAGCCCGTTCTGATCGCCGGTGGTGGATTGTGCGTGCCCTGGGCGGCGAACACCCGCGCCCGTGCGCCGATCGTCTTGGTCCGCAAAAAGTGCCCGAAGGTAAATCCGCGCTGCTGAGTCAATGTGCCCAAGCCCAGGATTTACACCCGGCAGGGCAAGGTGTGCTCGTCGAAATTGCCGCGGGGGAACGCTTCGTTGGCTGGAAACATCGTGAGTTTCGCCAGGTCCTGGCGTGGCTGGTCGCCGATCTGCAAGCGCGTCAGGCGGGCTTCGTGGTGCTGGTGCAGCCGCGCGCGGCCGCCGTGGTCGACGCTGAGTTGGAGCCGTTACGGCAGCAGATTATTGATGTCGCCAATGCCTATCGCTGTCGGCTGGCCGACCCAGAAACGTTGAGCGACCCGCGCTATTGGACGATTGCGCCCGGCATTATCGGCACCACCCTCAACGCCGACGGACAAGCCGAACGCGGCCGTATTCTCGCACCCTGGCTTGGACCCTGATATGCGCTGCGAATGTTTCCGTACTGATCCCGCCGCCCTGATCGCGGCCCTGACCGAGCCCGCGTTTATTACCCAGTGGCAAACCGCCGCCGCCGAAGAATTACGCCGTCTCGCCGATCGCCGCTTGGCAGAACACCTCCGCGCCCTCGATCAGGTCGCCAGCCGGATTGCGACCTTCGGCGTCGACGTCGTCGCCCAGCAGGACCCCGCCGCGGTCGACGCCTGGTTCACCGACGCCATCGCCGTCGGCACCTGGAATGGCTGGACCTTACCGCTTGAAGCCTTGGGCGAACAGGACCTCGCCATCGAGCCGCTGCCCCGCGGCCTCATTGCAGCTGACCGTAGCCGCGAAGGTGCCGCGTTGTGGCTCATCGACGACACCACCATCGCCCTCGCCCGCTGGCGCGAGGTTCGCAGCGATGATGGTCCAGGGGGCGTGGCACAGCCATCGGACATCCCCTGACGACTCGACGTGGCCTGCCGGGACATTGATAGAGCCTGTCCCATGTGGCGCTGGAGGAAAGGAAAGGATGGGGACGGTGGCCATTCGGGTGCGCATCATCCGGCTTTGTCGGGCAACGCCAGCCGATCCCCGGCGCGTGCCGGTCGTTTCGTTTAGAAATCGCCGGCCGGGTTACCTACTCCGAGTATGACGGCGTAGTCGAGGTGGTAGCGCTTGGCGGAGCTGACGTCACGCTGATCGGCGGGCAGTTTCTCGAGTTCGGTGCGGGCCTCGGTGGCTCGGCCGGCATGCCAGAGGTAGGCGACCCGGAGGATGACGTGGTTGCCGGCTGAAGAGGGGTCGAGCTTGGCGTACCCAGCGAGGCAGGTTTCGAGGGCGGCGCCTATCCGCGGTGCGGCCAAGGCTTGACGCATCTCGTCCTGGCGCTCCATGCTGTGTCCGTCGTCGATCACGTCCTCCAGACAGTTGACCAGGTTCCAAGGAACACGCGTGTCGAAGCGGCCGGTGTCTACGCTATCACATCCGAGTGCGAGCATCGCCGCATAGCTGCCGCCCCACCGAGGGCGTTGAAATCTGCGTGCGGTGTCGTAGGCCTCGATGCAGTCGAAACAGGCTGATACACTGCGTCGCAGCCATTCCTTGGCCGTGGCCTGACTGGTCCCTGCATTGGCGACCTTGATGCCCATGATGCCGATGAGCGGCTCCTGGGGACGCAGGCGATAAGCCTCGCCGAGTTGGCGGTCGGCCTCCGCGAGATTCCTGTTGAAGCCTTCCCAACCTTCGGCCGTCACCGAATCGGACCATCCCGACCCGCGCCACGCCCAGGCATTGTTGATGCGAAGCGCGCCCTTCATCGCAGCGGCAAGCCAAGGAGCGGTCTTGGCTTCGGCCAGCGCGGCCTCTGCCGCCGAGACGATCGGCTCGCCAAAATCCTGATGGTTCAAGGAAAGGTTTCGCGCCACTCGGATCAGACTCGAGGGGGCCGGATCGCATTCGCCGTTACGGATCATCGCCGAGATCGCTGCGGCGAGCTTGCCAGCGTGGCGCAGCGCGTTCTCGTGATAGTCTGGCTTCTCGGCGCGGCCCCAGCTATCGAGGAGCTCTACGAGCGGATAGATGATGAGGAGGTGGGCGTAGCGCGGATTCTTCCCTGCATTCGCCTCGGCCTCAAATGCCTTCACCGCCTGCGAGGCGGCTTCGAGGAAATCCCGACGGTTGCTGTCGCGGCTGAGTTGGAAGAGCGCCCATTTCGCCAGCGGATCACTACTGCCATCCGGGCCAGCAAGCCGGCGCGCCAGGGTGAGCGCCTCGTTTTTCGCCAAGGGCGGCAGGGTCGACCCGACGCAAGCCGCCACAGCCGCTTCCAGCAGCCGACCCATGTCAGCATCGTAGCGGGGGTCTTTGGACCCCTTGGCCGCGTAGGCGTCAATGGTCAGCGAGCGCCAGAGGGCAAGCCGTTGCTTGAGATCGGCAGCCATGAGTGGTGCCTCGGGCCCCGCGTAGGGCTTCAGATCCATCGCCGTCGCCACGGGGGAAAACAGCGCGGATAGGGCCAGAAGGAAAATGGTGGTTACTATGGCCGTATGCATGTCGGCCGACCGTATTTCTGGGCTGGCTCAAGGCAAGCATTGCGCGGGAGGATGCGGGCTTCGGGCGCACGACCACTGCGTGCGTACTTTTCCTGGCCAGAGATCCCGGTTTCCATGCGGCCCGGATCACCGGCGATCAGCCGATGCTGCCGCCAGCAAGAACATATCGCTGCCAGCGCCCTGCCCACAACCGGGCCTGAGCATCCGCATACCTCAGGGGTTGGACATAGCCGGCGCAGCCGGCCATACGGGCGTCCCGTACGCTCGGCGTCTGTGGTGCTGCTGACGTTGTAGAACAGCCCACGCTGCCGTGGCCCTTGCTGGCATTCGGCATCTGCTCACCAATAAGGTGAGCACTAAAATCCGGCGAGAGTGGCCCATATGCAAGGCGGGAGGAAGGAATTGGGCAGCGCCCAATGACTGACGACCAACGCCGCAGATGGGCCACTCTCGCCGGATTTAGGGCTATGCCGAATCGCCCGACCGCGACTTGAGCACGGCCATGAACGCGGCCTGCGGCACTTCGACCGAGCCGACCATCTTCATGCGCTTATTGCCCTCTTTCTGCTTCTCGAGCAGCTTGCGTTTGCGCGAGACGTCGCCGCCGTAGCACTTGGCGGTGACGTTCTTGCCCACCGACTTGATCGTCTCGCGGGCGACCACCTTGCCGCCGATCGCGGCCTGCAGCGCGACCTCGAAGAGGTGCTTGGGGATCTCCTCTTTCAGCGACTTGATGATCGCGCGGCCACGGTGCTCGGCGTCGTTGCGGTGGCAGATGAAGGCGAGGGCGTCGCAGGAGTTGTTGTGGACGAGTTGGAGGTCGACTTCGACGGAGCCTTTCCTGCGCGCTCGGTCCAAGTCAGGGTGGCGAAAATTGGATTTATGACTCGCGGGAACGAGCATGGTCGCGCCATCACCTGGTCCGATGTCATTCAAGGCGAGGAGAACATTCACTTGGCCGCAATGAAAGCGCTGATCCTTGACCCGGAATTGGCAACGGACCACGGCTTCGGTGCTGCGTGGCGAATTAACGGTTGCAGAAGTGGCGACGCGTTGCGATTTCAGCGATGCCCGCGGATTTACCGGTGCCTTTTCGGCCCGATTCGGCAATTCGCCCGGTCAGATTCGCGGTCAGCGGAAACTGAGCGTGAAATAAACCGTGGTGTCCTCATCGCCATCCAGCTGCCGGGCCACGCCGACGCCAGGCTGTAGACGGAACCCGTAGAAGTCCCACTCATCGTGGATCTCGATGCCGGTCGAGGCATAGAGCTGGCCATCGCCGAGCAGTTGATCTCGTGATACCTCGGCAGCGTCGTAGAATATTTCCATCGCCACCTGGCGATGGGTCCACGGCGACGAGCCGAAGCCGTGGAAGGGTCGCCACAGTGGAAAGCGGTAGGCTGCGCTGCCGCCGGCCAACCAAGTGCCGACCGCTTCGATGTCGTAATATCCGCGAGGGAGGCCCAGACCGAGAATGCCGCCCACTGAAAAGCTGCCCTGGAGGGTTTCGTCATCGCCGAAGCTGCGCCCGACCTGGGCGCCGAGACGGAGTTGATGGCCGCCACGTGGCCACACGGACCAGGTCACATCGCCACGGCCGATGATGCGGGTCTGGTCGAGATCACCGCCGAATCCGCTACGGCGGATCTCAAGACTGGTGTCGACCCCTTGTTCACTGGCGTAACTGGTGGGGAATAAACGCGTGTCACCATAGCCGATCACCGCCGCGACATACTGCTCATCGCCCGTAAAGATCCCGCCGGTGACGATGGTGGCGTCTGCGTATTCCTCGGCGCCGCGCGTGGAGGTCCGCCACGCGGCGATGCCGGCAGCGGCGTAACCAAAGAGACGCCGACGACTGCCGAACAGGCCGGTCCCGGCGAATATTTCCCCCGCAGCCAGGGTTTCCACGTAATCGTGGCTTTCGGCAGCCGTATCGAGGAGAAGATTGTTATAGGAGCGTTCACTGCGCCATGCCCGCGCGCCGATTTCAACCGGCCATCCGCTATACGACCACACCGCTTCGCCGACGGGTTCGTAGCCAGCCGGACCGATGCCCGCGCTCAACGCCAGTTGATGGGTGAATAAAGGATCGGCAGCAAATGCGAACAGGCCGTATCCGCCGTCCGGTGCGGCCAGGGTGGTGGGCGTCCAGAATTGCGGGCGGATGCGCACCAATCCGTGATAATCAACCGCCGCGGCATCAGATGCGGAGTCATCGCTGGCCCTGTCTGACGGCAAGGCTGGCGGCGGGGTGTACGGCTGTGCGGCAGGCGTGGGCCAAGTCGGCGTGATCTGCGGAATCGTGCTCGGCCACTGGGCCGAATCATTGGCGATGATCGAAAGAAAAGGCCCGTGAGAATCTTGCGCAATCAGCGCGAGCTGGCTGCCGTCAGGACTGGGCACGCAGGCGGTTATCGCACCAATGGTGTTGGTCACTGCTTGCGGCGTCGTGCTGTCGCTGGCAAGAAAATAAGCGTTCGCGACGCCGCTGTGGTCGGCGCAAAAATACATTCCGGACCCGTCAGCAGCCCAGACCGGGTGCAGAATACGACCAGGAATCCGCAGCCATTCCTGCCCAGCCTGATCTGGTGCGATGCCTGCACGCAACAGGCGCGAACCCTGGGCATCGGTTTCCACCCAGGCCAACGACTGTCCATCGGGCGCAAAGGTCGGGCTCCACGCCCGCCCCTGGGTTGCACGAACGTCCCATCTCGACTCGTGGACCTCACCACCAAAGACACCCTGCTGCAAACGAGTCTTGGTCTGGACTAAGCTCTGCTGACCGCCGGGTTCCAAGCGGATCGCGACCAGGACAAGATCGTTGCCATCGCGGCGGGCATCCGGTTGCAGCAGGCGTTCGCCCGGCACCACCGTCAGGCGACCGTCGATAATGATTTCAACCTGAGACCGGGCCCAGGCATAAAAAGTCGACGGAGTTTCTGCGCGCACAAAGCTGGCGGGGCCGAAGCGGCGGATCTCGCCTTGGGAAAAGGCATTCCAGTCGGTGCGGTCGGTGGTGCCGGTGGCGCTGACCACCACCAAGCGCGGGCGGTTCCACGGATCCCGTTGCGCGGCGAGCAGTCGGCCTTGGCTGGTCCATGCCGGAGCCCCGACAAAAGTGTCGATGGCGGTCAGGCGTGGCGTAACGGTGACTGCTTTTTCGCGGATGACTGCCAACGTTGTGCGTTGCTCTTGCAGCAGGTCATTTCGCGCCTGGGTGAGCAGATGGGTGTGGTCGCTACCCAGAGGTTCCACGCTGCCGTCATCAAAGGCAAAAGCCCATTGGCGGGCCTGCTTATCGACCAGGGACCAGATTCCGGCGCGCTGACTGCGGGTGCCTTCGAGCCAGCGCAAATAAGCCAGACCATAGACGTAAATAGTCGAGCCAAACGGAAATTGCGGACGCCCGGCCTTCCAATCCCCAACCGCAGGTATGCGCCCTGCGGCGGCATCCAGACGCCAGATGGCGTGGACCAGCGGATCGCGTCCGCGTCCGCCCCAGACGCTGTCAGCTGGGGCGTAGACGGTTTCTGCCCACTGCGCGACACCTTCATGCCAGAATCCAGGGCTGGTCACGTGCGCGGGAGCGGACAAATAGAACAACAGCAAGCTGGCGGGATCAAAGGGCAGAACGCGACCGAAAATACGTTCGAGTGCGGCACGGAAGCCGTGATTGCGATCATTGCTGAGATGATGCGCAAATTCATGGATCAGGGTACGTTCGAGATGACCTTCTCCAGAAAATATCAGAGAAGTGGGCGGCGCCGGTGCCAGCAGCACTTGGACCAGAGGACGGGGAATTACGGTTGAGAAGCCGTTGTGCTGATCTAATTCGTCGCTGAGCAACAGGTCTAGCGGCTCCGACAGGGACACCTGGGCGGCGGCGGCCATCGCTACCAGGATCACTTCCGCGCGTTGCAGCACCGGCTGCATGGCGTCGACCTGCGCCCGGGGAACAAATGCGCGCAGATGCGCGGTGCGGATCTCGGCATAGCGATCACCCGGCTTGATATACGGTTCGGCTGCTGGCAATGCCCCGGCCAGCAGAAGCAGAGCCGCGGATAGCCGCGTGCGCCGGCTCATAGATCGAAGAACCAGCACACGATGCGGATCAGGATGGCGTTACCACCGATCTTACCGACCGCGACCAGTTTTTTACGCGCCAGCAGGCGATCACGCAGTTTGACCCGGAAGGTCCACGTCGCCCACGCCATCAAAAGGGCGAGAATCGGGGCGACGATAAAGCCGATGAGAGTCAAGCCCAGCCATCCGGTGTGCGACCACAGGCTGGCATGCAGAAAGGGGACGTCACTCGAAAATTGGGCGAGCCCATCGAAAGCATTCCCCAAGGGAATAGCCAGCGGGATGCAGGCCAATGACAGCAATTTTCCGATCGCCATATAAATGAAGAAGGCGGCCAGGTGGCAATTCAGCACGATGGCTAGCAGCACCAGGATCCAACCCAAGGGCGCGGGGCCGTGCCCTTGGGGCCACAGTGGCAGGAAGCCGACCAGGACTCCGAGCAGGACTCCCAGGAAGACCTGCCACGGTGCCGCCGCGGAATTGAAGATCTTGAAGAATTTTTTGATGACTTTGAGGGCGAAGAACATGAGTAGCCTTATTTCCCAAGCAGATTCTTCAACGGGTTGCCGGCCTTTTCGCTCGCCTTTTTCAATTCAGGATTCTTATCCAGCACTTTGGCGGCTTCCTCCGCAGCGCGGTCGCGGGCCTCATCCTTGGCCGCATCGGCGATGCTGCCCTTGATCAGGTCATCGACGCCCGTGTCGGTGATGCGCGGGCTACCCAGGGTGCCGCCGATGCGGACCGGCCAGGCTAGTGGTTTACCGTCCAGGCGTTTGACGATGGCATGCAATTGTTCGGCCTGTCGGTCCCCGGCAGGGGGGACGAAATCCAGTCCCGAAATGGTGGTCACCATCTTGCCAACCAGCGCGCTGGCGCTCCAGGTGGCATCGACAGTGAGGTCGCTGATTCCGGTGGGTTGATAGGGGGCCAGGCTGTCGCCGGAGATTTTCGGATCCGCCAAAGCTGCTACCGGCACCTGTTTGAGGTCCAGGGCCAAGCTGCCGTCCTCGCCTGGATTCCGTTCCAGATTGAGCTGGAGCGGACCCGTGCCAGCCGTGGTGATCTCAGCTTTCAGAGTCATCAATTCGTCGCTGCCTTGGATCAGGCACACGTCGCTGCCAGTCAAAGTGAATCCGGTGATTTCAAACGGGGTATCATCAGGCAGTTTGACGCCATTGCCGGAAATATTCAGGTTATGGATTAACACCCGCGGTCCGTAGCCCGGGGGCTGGACCGGCTCATAGTATTGTGCTCCTTCCCAATTAGGATCTTTTTTCGCGACCGGCGGCACTTTGGGTTTGGCGTCGGGATTCTTTTCCGCTTCCTTGGCCGCGCGATCGCGTTCTTCCCACCACGTATACGCCTTTTGCGCATAATCGAACCAGTCGATCTTGGACCATTCGCTTTCCTTGCCCGGTTCTTCCGGGGGTGTGATCAGGGGCACCGAACCGTCTCCACGCCGGCGGAAATCGCCGGACACCCCCGTGGCGATGAGCGAATCCAAAATAACGTCGCCGCTGAAGATGCTGGCGAAATCGAGATCGATCTCGGTCGTATCCGCGGTCATCACCGTGTGGGTCTCGCCTTTATAGGTTTCACTGATGAGCAGATTTTCGGCGCGGACCTTGCCCGCAAAGAGTTTGACTTCCCAGCGGGTGTCCGGGCTGACGTCCAGGCCAAGGGCGGCGATGCCGGTTTTGATCTCACGCACCAGCCACGGCTCGATCAGCCACGGCACCGATAACCAGGCGCCGAGGACGAGCAGCACCAGCAGGATTATTCCCGCCGGTCGCAGCGGCCCTGGACGTTTGGCGGGGACCGTTGCCACGACGGGCTCTGGGGTTTGCGTGGGGGATGGCGGTTGAACGGGGGGAGTCGGATCGGACATGCGGGGCAGCATCCGCGGCCCACCCGCGATTGGAATACCGTACCCGCAGCTCTCCCACGACTGCATCCGTCACAGGTCGGGTGATCCCGCTGTCGATGAAGGGATCCAGGGGTTGCGCAGTGTCCCCGGGAATGGGACTATGCCGTGCATGAGCTTGCGCGTCCTGACCCGCGAGTCCCGTCTGCCATTTCCAGCCCAGATGGTGTGGGATTGGCATCTTCGGCCTGGTGCCCTGGAACGTTTACTGCCACCCTGGAGCGGGGTCGAGGTGGTCCACCGCCACGGCAGCATTGGGACCGGTGGGCGGGTCGAATTGCGGGTGCCCGCCTTGGGTCGGAACTTCACCTGGATCGCTCGCCACCAGATCGTCGAACCAGGCGTCGCTTTCGCCGACATCCAAGAAAAGGGGCCGTTCCATTCCTGGCGCCATACCCATCGCGTGCGCCCCGATGGAGCCGGCTGCATTCTTGAGGATCAAGTCGAATTCGCGCCACCATTCGGAGCACTTGGCCGCGCGCTCATGGGGGCACGGGTCGAGCGCGAACTCGATGCCTTGGTTGCTTGGCGGCAACAACGGCTGAGCGATGACCTCGGCCGGCACGCGCTGACCGCGGATAGACCGCGACTGACAATCGCGTTGAGTGGGAGCAGCGGCTTGTTGGGGCGGCAGCTGACCGCCTTTCTGACCACCGGTGGCCATCGCGTCATTCCCCTTTTGCGCGAGGGAGGTGCCGGTATCGATTGGGATCCTGGGCGCAGTATCAATCTCAAAGCCCTCGCGGAATGCGATGCGCTGATCCATCTCGCGGGCGAGAACATCGCCGGCCGACGGTGGAATGCGGATTTCAAATCGCGCCTGTGGTCCAGTCGGGTCGAGGCCACCCAGCATCTCTGCGCCGCCCTTGCCACGGCTCCGCAGCGGCCGCGGATTCTTTTATGCGCATCTGGGGCCGGCATTTATGGCCTGCACCGACTGGAAGCGGTCAAGGAAGACAGCTCGCCGGGTGATGATTTTCTGGCGCGCTTGTGTGTGGCCTGGGAAGCGGCGTGCGAACCAGCGCGCCAAGCGGGCATTCGCGTAGTCAATCTGCGCCTTGGCGCGGTATTTTCCGGGCAAGGCGGGGCACTGAAGAAATTACTGCCCCCGGTCCGCTGGGGTGTCGCTGGTCCGGTGGCGGGCGGGCAGCAGCGGATGCCGTGGATCGCTTTGGACGATGCACTGGGCGTCATGCACCACGCCCTATTCGCGGAGCATCTGCACGGGCCGATTAATGCGGTATCACCAGAAATCATTACCAATGCCGGCCTGATCCGCGCGTTGGGCAGGCGCCTGCATCGGCCCACGGTGCTCCCGCTGCCCGCCTGGGCGGTGCGTTTGGCCTTCGGTGAAATGGGTGAGGCGACCGTGTTGGCGGATAGTCACGTGCTGCCCGGGCGTTTGCTGGCCGAAGATTTCCCCTGGCGGCATCGTCGCCTCGACGATTGTCTTCGCTTCGAAATACAGTGATGCATCAAGAGACGCTTGGGTTCGCAGCCTGGTGAGGTTAGGATCACGCATATGGAAATACCGGCCCAGATCCCGCTCTTCCCCTTGCCCGACAATGTTCTACTGATCGGCGTGCCAGCCTTGTATCGGGCCTTTGAACCGCGCTATCGCGCCCTGGTCGACTCGCTTTTGGAGCAAAGCGACCCGCGCCAGCGCTGGCTCGCCATTCCTCGCTTGGTCGATGGCTGGCAGCAGGATTATTATGGCGCCCCGCCTTTCCATCCGTGCGTCGCGTTGGCCCAGGTCCGCAACATCCGCCCCGCGAGCCAAGGCGAATTCGAACTGGTGGTAGAAGGAATCGTGCGCTGCGATTTGGCCGAAATCCCCAGCCATCATCCGTACCGTTTGGCGCGCCCGACTTTGCGGACGGACGAGCCGGTCGATGCCGAGCAGTTGGCCCTGCATGTGCATGACTTACTCGGTCATGTCGGCATGGTCCTGCGCGTGCTCGGTGATCGCGGTCAACGCCTGGCTCAGGTCATCGACGAACAGGCCGAACCCGGTGAGCTGGTCGATCGACTTGGCGCAGCTCTGCTCGGGGATCATCGCCTACGCCAGGATTTCCTCGAGCAGCGTAGCCTGATTGCCCGCACCGACTTGCTGCGCAATGTGATTCATACCAGTCTGGGCCGGGGCCCTGGCATGCAGCCCTCGGCAAATTGACCCCGGCGAAACGACTTCTGGATTAGGCATGATAATTGCACATCAGTGCCATTTTTCTGAGGTGGTTGGCAGATACAGCATAGCATCGCCATAACTATAAAAACGGTATTCAGCCGCGATGGCGGCTTGATACAGCGCATGCAAGCGATCAAGGCCGGTAAAACAGGCGACGAGCATCAGCAAGGACGAACGTGGTAAGTGAAAATTCGTCAGCAGCCCATCAATCACCAACGGGCGCTGCGGGGGATGCAGAAATAGCCGTGTCCACCCCGCATACGGTGCCAGGCCGCCGTCTTGTCTGGCAGCGGCTTCGATGGTGCGGACCACGGTGGTACCGACGGCGATGATGCGACCGCCGCGTGCGCGACAGGCGATAATTGCAGCGACAGTCTCCGCAGGGCATTCGGCATATTCTGCGTGGATGATATGATCTTCGATGCGATCTGTCTGCACCGGCTTGAAGGTCCCGGGGCCGATGGCCAGGGTGACCGTTGCGCTTTGTACGCCGCGGGCAGCCAAGCGTGCCAATAAGGCTGCGGTCAGATGCAGGCTCGCCGTCGGTGCCGCTACTGAACCGGGCCGGTCACCAAAGACGGTCTGGTAGCGTTCGCGGTCAGCAGGCGTGTCGGCGCGGTTAATGTACGGGGGCAGGGGGACATGGCCGATGCGGTCAGCCAGGTCCAGGACGTTGCATCCAGGCGGAAAATCGAGCAGGCGATCGCCGCTGGCATCATCACAAGCCATCACGTGAGCGGTGGTGTCACCCAGGACGATGCTGCTGCCCGGGCGCACCTTGCCGCGCACGAAGCAGCGCCAGCGCTCGCCGGCCGCGGAATCCGTCGACTCGCGGTGCACCAACAAGACCTCGACCTCACCACCCGTACTTTTACGCCCGAACATTCGCGCCGGAATCACGCGAGTGCGATTGAGGATGATGAGATCACCTGGTTGGAGCAATTGATCCAGTTCGTGGACGTGGCGATGTTCTGGTGTATTGCCGGCCCAGACCAGAAGCCGGGCGGCGTCACGTGGTTCCACTGCCTGCTGGGCAATCAATTCCGGCGGCAGGACATAATCAAAAGCGGCGGTATCCATTACCGCGTCGTGGCTAATGCAAGCATGGCGGGCATGAATCCGGGGTCAGCCCGGGTAGCGGCGGCAAAGCCGGCCTTGGCAGCGGTCTCATCGCCGCGTGCGCGCGCCGCGATGCCTTGATAAAAGGCCACTTCGGCGCGTTCGCGTACAGACAGCGTACCCGCAGCGGCCTGAGTCAGCGCCGCTTCCCCACGGTCTGGATCTTCACCATTGCGAAACGCCATCATGGTCAGGAATTGGCCTTCTTGTAGCCACGCAGGGCCGTAGCCCGGTTGCAGGCGCAAGGCGGTGGCGATGGCGGTGCGCGCACGGTGAAAACAATCGCCCTTTTCCAGCACCGAGGCGATGCCACGGCTGGCGGCGATCATGGTGCGAGCCAGCGCCACGTGCGCCCACGGTTGCGCGGGGAAACGCGCGCACGCAGCTTCGGCCAGATCAACCGCCTGGCCGACATCGCCGCCTTCGGCGCAGTGCGCGATCATATCTTCCCAGGCCTGACGGTCGTCGACCGCAGGCGGATCGATCGGTGTACGCGGAATTGCTGTCGGTTTGAAATGATGAAAGCCCGGCTCATCGCTGGCCTGCAGTCCCGCCCACACGCGCAAAATGGCGTACCGGGGCGTTCCCCACACTTCGGGAATGCGGGTAATCCACGCCGGTAAATCGTCTTCCATCGTGCGAATGGTCGCGGCCAGATCGTGGCCGGCTTGGTGATGGCGACGGACTTCATCTAAAAAATAGCGCATGATGCGCTCAAACTGCTGCAATTCAGCTTCGTGCGCGACCGGTCCGTGGCCGGGAATGACGGCAGTTGCACCGAAAGCGCGCACTTCATCCAGAGCGGCTATCCAATCCTCGTTTTCCAGGCCCTCGCGCTGGCTGGGTTGGCCAAAAATCGGAAAGCTACCGGTCATCACCGTATCCCCGGCGGCGAGGATTTTTTCCTGCGGACACCAGACCAGGGTCGGGTCCGCAGTTTCCGCATCGTGACCAAGGCTGAGATGCAGGCGCAAATTTCCAAGATCAATCTCCGGCGTCGCCTCGGCAAAAATATCCGGCAGCAGGGGGTCGTCGCCGAGTTCAAAGCCGCGCGAGGCTAAAAAATCCTTTTGCCGCGGCATGCGCTCACGCAAAGCCCGGGCGGTGCGTTGACTGGCGACGAGCTGCGCGCCAGCAGCTTTGAAGACGGCGTTGCCCGCGGCGTGGTCCCAGTGGTAGTGGGTATTGATCGCGTACAGGATTGGCTTGTTAAAGGCGCGTTGCACTTCGGCGCACAGCCGCCGCGCCGAACTGGTATTGACCTGGGTATCAACCACGGCGACGCCACGGTCACCGACAAACACCGCACTATTGACGATATTGCGCCAGCAATGCACGCGATCGGTGACGGCCTCTAAGGTGCCGTAGGTGCGGGGGGCAAACGGATTGGGCGGCGGCATCTGCGGCATGGCATCGCGACCGCTGACGCGCGCAACCCTGAAGCTGCTCAGCCTCATGGGATCAGGCGCTGGCTTCGGTCAGGACTTCGTCAGCCACCTGCAGACTGACCCCGGGCAGGCGCACCATCAGGGCGATCGCATCCGAGGGTCGGCAGTCGAGCAGCGTTTCGTGCCCGTTGGCGTCGACGAGCAGTAATTCAGCGTAAAAGGTGCCTTCGCGCAGGTCGACGATGCGAATTTCGCGCACGGTCTGCTGCAAGGTATTCAGCAAGTTGATGAACAGGTCGTGGGTCAGGGGTCGCGGAAACCGAGTGCCTTTGAGGGCGCGGTCAATGGCCACGGCTTCGAACGGCCCCACCACGATGGGAATGCGCCGTGAACCGTCGCGTTCGGTCAAGAAAAGGACCTGCTGATCGCCGCGATCTTCGATCAACACATTGGACAGATAACAGGGGCGCAGGGTGCTCATGCCGCGGCCTCGTCATCCGCAGCGGCCACGACGGTCACTTGATCGACCAGCGGGGTGATATCCTGGGGACCAATCTGCGCCACATCGCTACGCGCGGCATTAGCGGCTCCGGCTGCCGCCGCGTAGCGCCATTGATCGGGAAGGCTGAACCCACTCAGGCGGGCATGCGCCAAACCAGCAAGATAAGCATCCCCGCTACCGATGGCATTGCGTTCCGTGATCCGCGGCGGCGTCACCCGCCAGCGGCCCTGCGGATGCCGGATGCGCAGGCCGGCGCCGCCGTCCGTGAGATGCAGCTCCGGACAATTCAGCCACGCGCGTTCCTGCTGAGCATATTCCTGGCGGTTCGGTTTGGCCACCAGCGGCGCGTGGCCGCTGGTCAGGGCCTCGCGCATGGCGTCGCCATAACTGTCGATCCAGCAGGGGACTTCGGCTACCGCAGAGGCCGCAAGAATCAGTCGCCAGAGACTTGTGCAGGACGGATCCGGCACCGAGCCGCTGCCGATGACTAACTGACACCCACCCAGGCGTTCGGCGATGCTGCGCACCAGGGCGCCGCATTCCGCCGCCGTGACCGCGAAACCATGTTCAAGCGCAGCCGAGGTGCTGCCTTCAGGAGTGGTGATCGCAAAGCCGATGCGGGTCCGCGCTGCGGTCGTCGTGAACACGGCTTCGAGTCCATCGGCGGTGACCAACTCCTGCAATTGACGGCCAGAATCACCCCCGGCGAAACCGCAGGCGATGACCCGATGTCCGTGGCGCGCCAGGACGCGCCCGACATTGAGCCCCTTACCACCGGGAATGGCAGCAAATTGGGGAACCCGGTTGACCGACCCCGCCGCGAATGGCGCCGTAGCCACGTGGTCGAGGAGGGTATTCGCAGTGATGACCAGAACGGTTGCCATGACGAGACGACGCTAACCCTTCACCAGCAACGCGGAAGCGCTCACTCGCCAGAGTTGTAGATGTCGGCGTTGGGCCGCGCATCAGTGAACAACGGTGGATCCTGGATGATTCCGCCTTCGCCCTGGGAGCCGACCAGCGACACCCCATCGTGGGCGTTGCGGTTCCGGCTGTATCTCAGTGTGCTCTCCCACACTTGGCGCACATGGTCGACCCAATCGATCTCGTCGTAAACCAGAATCGCGCTGGAACTGGCGCTTCCCCAGCCTGCAGGGGGGGGCTTGCCTTTCTCTTTATAAGAATCGGCGATCGCATTCCGCACGGACGCAATGATCGCGACGTCATCGCTGAGATAGCGTTTGCCGAAAATATCATCCGTACGCAGTTGCAGGCGACCGCGCAGCCCGGGCACGCGCTTATCGAGCAGATCGGCGGGTTCCGCAGCCGCGACCAATTGCCGGCCTTCGACCAGAGATACGGTGCGTGAATGGTAGAGCGGCTGACCCCGTTCCAATTCAGGATAGGGGACGAAAGCCCGCAGTCGTTCCCACCCCGCAGGGTTGTCTTGGGCAGTCAAGGGCGCGCGGCTGGCCAGAACCATATTGTTCTTCAGTTCATCCCTGTCCGGTTCCTTGGGTGCCCGGGCGACGGGCAGATTCTGCACATACGTGAATCCGGCGGCCATCATGCTACGGATGGCGCCACCCAACAGCTGGTGCCGGGTGCTACCAGGTCGGGTTGGGAGGTAGCAGCCGATGATATTCGACATCAGGATGCCATCTGGAGTCATCGCCGCCGCACATTCCGCATAGAATTCGCGGGTCATCAGGTGTGGTGGAATGGTCGAACCCGAGGTATAGGCATCGAGCAGGATGATATCGTAGGGGGTCTTTTTCTGCTCGGCATGCAGGGTGATGAATTGACGCGCATCCAGGGCATGCATCGCCAAGCGAGGTCGTCCATCGGCGGTGGTCTGAGTTTCCAGCCAGCGCATGAGCGGATAATGATCGCGGACCAGGTCGATGACGCTCTGGTCAATGTCGACCACATCGATCGAGGCTTGCGGAAAATGATGTGCATACACGGCTATGCCAACGCCGGATCCCAGGCCGACCACGAGAATATTGGCCGGAGCCTGGTGCGGGGACGTGTTCGCACTCAGGCGATCGTTGAGCAGAATCGCTGCCGGATACAGCGACACGTAGCGCGTATGCGGCAATGTCCCTGGATTCGGGGCGGTTTGGTTCGCTGGCCACATCCAGTGCGGTGCTGCTGGCTCGACTGGTTCCTGGGCAACCAGGTGGGCTAGGCTGGGAGTGGTCGCGGCCATAGCCTGTAAAGCGGGCCAGGTCGGGTTCAAGCAGACGCCACCTTCGACGCGATCGAAGAAGCGCAGCTCCATGCTGTTGTTGGCCTGCGACACCACCCAGGTGCTGGAGGCATACGCGCTATCGCGATGGGCCAGGGCCGCTTGATCGGTGGGTTGGCCAGGCTGATCAAGGCGGTAAGGATGGCTGCGCAGAACCCAGCCAGCAATTCCCACCACCACCAGCAGGGCGCTGGCCAGCAGGGGTGCCTTCACAGCACCGCTCCTGCGGCAGAGCCCCGTGCGGCAGGCGGGACCTCGGTGGCGACCAGATGCCCAGTTGCGTCGATCTTCCGCAGCAAATGGGCGACGCCAAGCAGACCGAGAACGATGCCTTCGGCGTAAATGGTATGATTGATGTCGACGTATTGCAGCAGCACATAATTACTAACCAAAATGCCGAGGACATTGCCGAAGGAACCGACCGCATAGAGCGTGCCAGTCGTGGTTCCAACCCGCTCCGCGCTGACGAAGACCAGTTTGACCAAGATCGGCGACACCACGCCCAGGAGCAACGACGGCGCAATGAATAGGACCAGCGCCGCGACCAGCACGCCCCAGCGGGCGTGCGTCAAGGACGACGGCAGGGCCTCCATGAAGGGCAAGGCGACAGCGGGTATAATCATGAAGCAAGCGCCGGAAGCAGTCAGGATCCAGCCCAGGATAGCGTTGCTTTTGGCACGGTCCGCCACCCGTCCGCCGATCACATAGCCGATCGAGAGCGACAGGATGAACACGGTGATGATGGCCGCCCAGACATCGATCGATGAACCGAACACGGGTTGCAGCAGGCGGGCGCCGACGATCTCCAGCGACATCATGCAGAAGCCGGCGATGATGGAGGTGGCGTACAGGGCAAAAAGACGCATGGATGACGGCCTAGGGGTGAAGCGCGGGACGGTAGCTGGGGAGCTGGGGGAGTAAACGCCAATCCCCAGCAAGCGAAACCGCCCACTTTGGTACGAACAACAGATAGATCCTTTGCTACGTTTTCAAGGACCTCGGACCTCGGACCTCGGACATAGGACATAGGACATAGGACATAGGACATAGGACATAGGACATAGGACATAGGACATAGGACATAGGACATAGGACCTCGGGCTGAAATCAGGCCGAGTGACCGGAACCAAAACCTTGCGTTGTGAGGAGGCCCATACGAACATGACCGTCCGGAGTTCTGGTATGACGGTCGTCGGCATTGATCTTGGTACCACCAACAGCTTGGTTGCGGTCATGGGGCCAGAGGGGCCCGAGACCATTGCCAATGAATTGGGCGACCATCTCACCCCATCCGTGGTCGCGATTGCCGAAGACGGTGGCGTCTTGGTTGGGCGTGCGGCCAAGGACCGCCTGGTGGCGGCACCGGACAGTGGCCGGGCCTTCTTCAAGCGCGATATGGGTACCCCGACCACCTACAGATTCGGCAAGCGCACCTGGACCCCCACCGAATGTTCCGCGCGGATACTGGCCGAGATGGCCCGCATCGCCGAGGTTCATCTCGGCGAAAAAGTAGACCAAGTAGTGGTGACGGTGCCGGCGTATTTTCATGATGCCCAGCGCCAGGCTACCATGGAGGCGGCGCGCATCGCCGGGCTGAAGGTCGAACGTATCCTGAATGAGCCGACTGCCGCAGCGTTGGCCTTTGGCCATCGTCATCGCAATGCCGAGGCCAAATTATTGGTGTTCGATCTTGGCGGCGGCACCTTCGATGTGACCCTGCTTGAAGTTTTCGACGGCGTTATTGAGGTCAAAGCATCGGGCGGTGAATCCCGTCTTGGCGGCGAGGATTATACCGATGCGCTGCTGCACTTGGTGGAACAGCAGGCTCAGCTGCGGGCGGACGCGCCCGGTCGTGGGCGTCTGCGACAACAGGTCGAAGTGCTCAAACGCCGCCTAGCTACGGCGGATCAGGCCGAGGTGGTGGTGGATGGCCGGTCCCTGATTATTGACCGCGCTGCTTTTGCGGCAGCCACCGCCGAATTGACCGCCCGTTTGCGCCCGGTGGTGCGACGCTGTCTGCGCGACGCCAATTTTTCGGTCGAGGATCTCGACGACATTCTGCTCGTCGGTGGAGCCAGCCGTATGGCCCAGGTCGGGGAATTTCTTCGCAATGACTTGCGCCGCGCAGGCAATGCGAGCATCGATCCCGACCGCGTCGTGGCCCTGGGCGCCGCGGTGCAGGGGGCCTTGTGCGCCGACGATGAGGCGGTGCAGGATCTCGTGCTCACCGATGTCTGTCCGCACACCTTAGGGATAGAAATCGCCAAACAATTTGGTCCCGGCCAGCAGCAGAGTGGATTCTTTTCCCCCATCATCGACCGCAATACCACAGTGCCGGTCAGCCGCATGGATCGCTATAGCACCTTCCATCCCGAACAGGACGAGATCGAAATTAAAGTATTTCAAGGCGAAGGCCGCTTGACCGCGGAAAACACCCTGCTGGGAACGCTGTCGGTGCGCGGTCTGCGTCATCGCGCCGGCCAAGAGATGGCTGGGGTCATCGACGTGCGCTTCACCTACGACATGAATGGCATTCTCGAAGTCGAGGCTACGGTGGTGGCAACCGGCAAGCGTTTAGGCAAGGTCATCGAAAGTCGCCCGGGTTCCTTGAGTCCGGCGCAAATCGAGGAGGCCATCCGCCGGATGATTCCACTCAAGATTCATCCCCGTGACAGCTTGCCGAATCGAGCCCGCTTGGAACGGGCCAATCGCTTGTTCGGAGAATTGGTCGGTGCCGCACGCGAGGCGTTGAACGCCCGCGTTGATGCCTTTGAGGCCGCCTTGGAAAGTCAGAATCCCAGCAAGATCCAGGAAGATGGCGCCGTCCTGGACAGTTTCATGGCCCACTTCTACGCCGAAGAAGGCGAACAGCAGCCGTCGCGTCGGGACGATGATCCGGCAGCTGGATAAACATGGAGCAGCATGACATCCTAGGCCTGTCGGCGGACGAAGCCGCCGATCCCGCGCAGCTGCGGCGTGCGTACGCGCGCCTACTTAAACAGCATCGACCAGACCGCGACCCCGCCGGATTTCGCCGCCTGCGTGATGCCTATGAAGAATTGCATCTCGGTGTGGCCAGGGATTACCGTCATGCCAGCCTGCCTATCGCTGAGACAGAACCTGAAATTCCGTCGCCGACGCCGTTGTCGTCCACGTCGCACGCAGAGCCAGCATCGCGTCCAGCCTTTCGAACGACCATGGAATCAACCTGGCAGGAATGCACCGACGCTCTGTCTGCCCAGCTCGAACAACAGGCCCCGGCGCACAGCGTGATCGCCGCCGCTTTGGCCGTGCGTGCGTGGGGTGAAGATTATTCGCCGAATGGCCAGGTGCGGGCGCTGGTATTTCTTATCGAAGAGCTGGGCGATAAGCCCGACCTTCTGGATGAAGTCCTCACCGATCTTGATCTCTTGCAGCTGGCCGAGCAAGGCGGTGAAGCAGAAATCGCCGGTCTGCTTGAACAATGGGAAGAAAATCGCAAGTGGGCGCGACTGCGTCGTTTTGGTCAAGCAGCCCAGAGCCGACTTCGCGACGGTTATATCAATCATACGGACTTGATCGTCACCATTGCTTTGGCAATGGCGATGCGCGACCCGGCGCTGGCGACTTCATTAATTGGCACCAGCTACCCGGAATTATCGTCCGACCAACGGCGACTGGTCGATCGCGCCGACCGCACCATCGCCATTGGCCGCGCTATGACGGGGTGGCCCGCGCAGGTGCGCTACGCTTTGGCGGACGCACTGGACAACGAAATCGTTCCCGCCGATCCCACGGTTCTGGGGCCGATCAAACGTTTTTTGGCCCAGACCCCCAAGGACTCACTTATTGTCCAGGAGGTGCGGCAACGCCTACCCGCCCTATCGGCACAAATTCGCCGTCGCCTGGTGCAGCGAGAACGGCGGCCCGAGGTCGCGGGCAGCGGCAATCGTTTTCTTATTTGGTTCGGAATCATGTTGATCTTGGCCCTCTCCCGCATGTGTTCATACTCTACGCGTGATCATCCACCGGCGGCGCAGCAGCCGATTCCGTTCAAAATTCATGCTATTCCACCTTCCCAGCGGCTGGAGTTGCCGCCAACGAATCCCGACAGCCAACCGCGATCCCCATGAATACCCCCGCCGAATGTTTGGGGCTCACGGCCGAGGAAGCCGCCGATCCACGTGCCGTGAAACGTGCCTATGCGCGACTGCTTAAAATTCATCGCCCCGATCGCGACCCGGACGGGTTCAGTCGGATCCACGCCGCCTATCAGTCACTCAGCCAGGAGGCCGTAACGCCGGGCTCCGAGAAAGTATCGTTGTCGATTTCTGGCAGCCCTGTGGCTGATCAAGTATCGTCGGACGAAAGCAGACCTGCTGTGCCCCCGGATCTCGAGGAACGCGCACAGCGCGAACGCGCCGCCTTACGCGCGGGCCATGGCGATCTGGACCGCTGGCGGGCGAGCGTGATCGCAGCCGGCGCAGGGCAGGTCGACGTCCTCGATCAATTAGTCGATGCCCCGCTGTTGGCCCAGGACATTCTCGCCGGTCACGAAAATTTCGCGTCAGCCTTGCTGCCGGCGTGGCAAGAGCAGGGCAAGCTGGATCGAATCCTGATTGTCGCCGAAGCGTGGCTGACCGCGAGCATGGGCCCACTGCCCCCATTTGCCGCACGCGTCGAATTATTTCTCGCCCGCGCCCTGGTGTGGACCCATCCAGGCCAGTCCAATGAACTCGCCGATCTCGCCTTCCGCCATGATCGCAGCGCCGTTGACCCAAACTTTGAAATTGAACGCGCGGCGTCGGCTGAGTTGGCGACGGTAAGCGGCGAGCACCAGAATATCATCCGCAGTTTCCTTCGTGGAGACCTCCACCCCGCCCCAGAGACCCTGCGCCAAGTCCGCCAGTACATCCATTCCAGTCAGCTCGGACCGTTGCGGCGTTGTCTGGAAGCGAAGCTTATTCAATACAACGCGGCACATCGCTCCGATACTCCTATCGGCCAGCGTGATGACCCGAGTTCGTCCTCACCCTTGCCAAATCTCAGCGAAGTCCTCAGCGATTCCAATGGCAAGGGTAAAGCCCGCTGGGCCTGGATTTTCGGCGTATTGTTATTGCTGGCGATTGTGCGCGCAGGCAATTCAAGAAGTCATCAGCAAACCCCGCGGATGCCATTGCTTCCCGACCTTCCTCGCTCCGGGATCGAAATTGACCCCCATGGCGAGCTACGTTTTCCGACTAAGGTGGCCGGAGCTTTCGTTGCCGCCATCGTGCGTCGTGATCCCCAAGCCAACACTCATTTCCTAGATATCGCAGGAGTCCAACTGGAAAAGTGGAACTCGTATTCTAACGAAGATAAATTCTGGATAGCATTTTACGAACGTTTGCTTTCCCAAAAAACACATGAACCCATCATCGACCTCGAAGTCCTGATGGCCTTCAGTTTTCACGATGAGCGGCAAAACGCCCCCATGATTTTTGCCCAGCTCGCCGAGACAGGAGACCCCGCCAGACGCCAGCGCATTCTCGACCTGCTCGCCGACTATCGAGCCCGCGCCGCATCTCCCGCGCTCAAATCTATTCCGCCGGCGGACCATCCCAACGATGCCGGCGATCTGCCACCCGCCGAATAATCACTTCCGAATCTGTTCGCGGTATTCTCCCACGGAAGTCGTCCCCAGATCAGCCGCTCACCAGGAAACCTTGCGAAGACGCCGGACGCCGGACGAAAATGCCTAGCGAGTCCCTCATCGCCGCGATTCCATACATTTTAGGTTAGTGACCCAACTGTCGTATTCCCCGTCTGGGTAAACGGCAGGGCCTGCGGCGCCAGGATAGTGTCGGGATCAGCAATTTTTTGAGTCAGCAATTCTAGCCCAGCGTGAGCCATGGCGGCGGCGGGGATGAGCCAGGTGGTGATGGGTAGGCCGGCGTGGTCGATGGGGCGGTCGTGGATGCCGATCAGGGAGAGGTCGCCGGGAATGCTCAGGCCCACGGCGGCGGCGGCGGTTTGTACGGCCAGGGCGTCGTCGGCTTCGTAGGCGAGTAGGGCGGTGGGGCGATCATCCTGGCGCAAGCAGGCAATAATGGCGGGCACGCGGTCGGGGCGGGGAATATGTTGGCCGCCCATGATATCGCGCGGCGCCAGGCCAGCGGCAGCCATGGCGTTGGTGTATCCGGCGCGGCGATCGGTATGTGAATAATGGCCGGGGGCGTTTCCCGTCAGGTAGGCGATGCGGCGATGGCCGGCGGCGATCAAGTGGGTGGTCGCATCGTGGCCAGCGGCAAGGTCATCGGGGTGAATACAATCGCCGTCGCGGCGGCGATTGAGCCATAAGGTCGGCAAGCGATGTTCATCCAGTGCTTGCGCCAATTCGAGCGGGAAGTCGAACAGATAATCGATCAGCAAGCCGTCGATCGACCATTCGCGTAAAATACGTGGGAGGGGGCCGCGGGCATCGAATTGTTCGTCCGCGAGCATACCGACGACGAGGTGCCAGTCGCGGGCGCGGGTCGCGCGCAGTAATCCGTCGAGCAGATCAGGAAACACGGCGGCGCGACCGGGAATTTCACTGACCGCTAGGCCAACCGCGTTAAAGCGGCCGCGACGCATGGCGACGGCGGCGGCGTTGGGGCGATAATCCAGACGCTTGGCGACAGCCAGGATTTGTTCGGAGCGGGCGGCGCTGATGCGTGCTTCCCGTTGCTTGCCGCGCAGCACATACGACACCGTCGATATGGCGACGCCGCATTCGCTCGCTATCTCGGCCAAGGTTCCTTTGTGACGGCTAGCGGCCATGGCCAGGGTTCTCGCAGGTTGCCCCGGTCCCGCAACGGACGAGGGAACGGGCGCTAGGGACTCTCCGAGCTGCCTGACGGAAATACAGCCGTCGCTTCAAGCCGTCGCCTCAGTCGCCTCAAGGGCCGCATCGTCGAGGAGCCCGGCGGCGTGCTCGGCGGCAGCTTGCACACTCTTTACGCCCAACACGGCATCGCGCAGATTGGCGACGAGTAACGCTTCAAAACCGAGTTTCGCGCGTAGGGCGAAAAATTCATCGATGCCAAAGCGATTGCTGTACTCTCAGCCCTGGTGTCCTTTGGTGAGCGGACGCTGCGGATCGCTGCGCCCGGGAGCGGCGCTGATCAAGTCTGTCCAGTCATCGAAGTCGATGCCGGTGCTGCCGGGGAAGCGCACGACGCGGGTACCGAGCTCACCCAGGTTGCCCGCCGACCGTAGGGGGCAGGTTTCCCTGCACATCGCTGCCGCCTTCTGGACCGGTTTCATCACTGAAGGTGGGCCGCTCGAGAAAGCCGCCGAAGAGGCGGCGATCAAGGGACGCTTCGACCTTGGCGGTAATGGTGATGGTGGGTATGGGGGTATCCTGGGCAGAGAGCAGGGACGTCCCGTTGCACATCAGGGCCGCAGCGGTGATGAAAAAAGAGCGCAGAAGCATAGGGGACGTATCCATCGGGATGAGGAGTGCGCAGCGTGGGCGCGACGTGGCCACGGCAATGGCGTAAACGCGAGCGCGGGTGTCGAAACGGACGGGGTGGCGCCGGTGATAAACGTGTCCAGAAAGTGCCCTGGGCAAAATAGGGCACTATGCTCACTCTCGACTCTGCGGTTTCGTCCGCCCCTTTCCGTCACCCCTGGCGCAATGCGATTGCGGTTGGGCGGGCCGTTGATCTAACTCGGGCGGATCTGCAACAACATCTGACCGAGCTTCAGCGCCGCTTCGGCTATCGCTTTTGCCGGTTCCGTGCGGTCTTTGATGATGACATGCAGGTGGTGGTGCAACGCCCCGACGGCAGTCTTGGCTACCAATGGCGCAACGTCGATTAGGTCTATGACTTTTTATTGTCGATTGGCCTCAAGCCGTTCGTTGAATTAAATCCGATGCCGCGCCTGTTGGCGAGCGGCATCCAGACCATGTTCGCGTTTGCGATGAATGTCACTCCGCCGAAAGACCCGGCGCAGCGGGAAGCGCTGGTTGAGGCATTTCTGCGTCATTGCCTAGCCCGTTATGGCATCGCCAAAGTGCGCTCGTGGTACGTCGAAGTCTGGAATGAACCGAATCTGGCTGGGTTCTGGTCGGGCACGAAAGAAGATTATTGGGTGTTGTACGATGCCTCGGCGCGCGCGGTCAAGCGCGTCGACGCGCAGATTCGCATTGGCGGGCCGGCCACGTCCAAGGCCAACTGGGTCGCAGAGATGATCGAACATTGTGATCAGACTGGGGTCGCCATCGATTTTTTAAACACGCATTTATATCATCAGGATGAACACGTCGCGTATCCTGATCCGGCAGCGAATCCGCATCAGCGCGGGATATTTTTCATCGACAGCGTGCGCGAAGTGCAGGCAACCGTCGATCGTTTGTGCTCGGGCTTGGAAATTCATTCGACTGAATTTAATCCGATGAGTTGTAAAGACGCCAAGAGCGTCGAGTGGACCTATAATTCTAGCAATGACAGTGTGCATGAGTCAGCCGTCGTCGTGCGCACGTGTTTGGAATTGGATACGGCTGCTGACACTTTGTGCTGGTGGGTGGCGCGCGATGTTTTCGCGGAGAGCGGCATTGCCGTCAGCCCTTTCAGCATGACCTATGGCATGGTCACCGTGCATGGCATTCCCAAAGCAACCGGTCGTTCTTTTGAATTATTGGCGCGCCTGCAAGGGCCGGCAGTTAAGCTCAACGCCGATGCGCAGGCCCGCCCCCGCGGCGCCGTATGGGCCGCGACCCGCGACGGTGACCGCCAACGCATTCTCCTCGCTAACCAAATTATTCTTGATGCTCCAGAAGGGGCTTGGAAAGAGACGGTTCATCTCGACCTGTCCGCGGGCGCGTACCACGTGGTCAGCACTCGCATCAGCGCCGGCGCCGGCAGTTGCTATGAATCGTGGCTGGCGATGGGCGCGCCCCAGGATCTGAGTCCCGCCGAAGTGGCGCTGTTGCGGGCGCAGAGCGAGCCGCAGTGGGCGGCCTCTTCTGGTGCAAGCCGGACCTGCGGGCCTGGACCTGCCCGTCGACCTGGCCCCCGGTGACGTGCTGTTCGTGGAATTAGCGCCCCCGGGACAAAGCGTGCTGCCGCGCGGCGGCAAAGCGGCGGCGATCGCGGCGTGGAATCTGGCAATGGGCGAGACTTCGCGATAAGTGCAGGGTTCCGATTTTACTAAGCCGGTAACGAACAGGTTCGCAAGCGGGGTGCGTCTGTGGTGGTTACCGCACCGGTCCCTGATCCCCACATCCACGGGAAGGGTCTGGAGTTGGGTTTTGACGCTGTCACGATTCGCCCGCCCCACGTTCAGTTAGTACAATAACGATCTGGCCTGCGGCCAGAGAGGACATGCGATGAATGATGTAGCTGAAACCGTCGACCGCGCCGAGCAGGATCGCCAAGCGATCGCATGGCTGGTCCAAGCTGCCGCTGCGATTCGCACCGAACTCGGTAAGGTCATCGTTGGTCAGGAAGAGGTTATCGACCAGCTCCTCATCGGCATCTTTGGCAAAGGTCACTGCCTGCTCGAAGGTGTTCCTGGTCTGGCTAAAACCCTGACTATTGCGACCCTGGCCAAGTGCCTGGACATGTCGTTTAAACGCGTGCAGTTCACGCCTGACTTGATGCCCTCGGACATCATCGGCACCGAAATTCTGCAAGAGGATCCCGCCACCAAGGCGCGTTCCTTCAAGTTCGTCAAAGGCCCGATTTTCGCGAACATCGTCCTTGCTGACGAAATCAACCGTACCCCACCGAAGACCCAGGCCGCTCTGCTTGAAGCTATGCAGGAAAAGCGCGTCACGGCCGGCGGGGAAACCCACAAGCTCGACCAGCCCTTCTTCGTGCTCGCGACCCAGAATCCGCTCGATCAGGAAGGCACCTATTCGCTGCCGGAAGCGCAGCTCGACCGGTTCATTTTCAAGATTTTCGTTGGTTACCCGACCGATCAGGAAGAAATCGAAATCATGCGTCGGGTTGCCAGCCCGCTCATGTCGGCCGGTGAAAAAGGCGTGCAAAAAGTCATGACCGGACAGCAAGTGCTGGGTATCCAGAATCTGGTTCTGCGCGTGCCGGTCGCGGAAGAGATCCTGACCTATGCCCAGAACCTGGTCCGCGCGACCCGCCCCAATGGCGGGCATGCTCCGCAATTCGTCAAGGATTGGATCAGCTGGGGTGCCGGCCCGCGTGCGTCGATCAATCTCATCATTGCCGCCAAGGCCCGCGCCGTGTTGTACGGCAATTTCGCGGTGACCTGGGAAGACATCGATGCCGTCGCCAACCCGGTACTGCGCCATCGTATCGCGTGCAGCTACACCGCCACCGCAGAAGGCATTACCACCGATCAGGTGATTACCAAATTGCTGGGCACGATTCCGAAGGGACGCGGAAAATAAGGATCGTCATGATCCCCACCCTGGCCCGCTTCCACCTGCTGCCGACCTCCGGATGTCCGGAATCCCGGATGTCCGGAATCTTCTGACCCCATGCCCATCATCGATCCCGAAGTATTGGCTAAAATCGGCCGCTTGGACCTCCAGGCCCGCTTCATCGTCGAAGGATATCTTTCGGGCATGCATCGCAGTCCCTACAAGGGCTACAGTGTCGAATTTGCCCAGCATCGAGGTTATGTGCCCGGCGATGACATCAAGCACTTGGACTGGAAGGTCTGGGGCAAGAATGAGCGTTACTACATCAAGCAGTACGAAACCGAGACCAACTTGGTCTGTACCGTGCTCTGCGATACCAGCACCTCAATGCGCTACCGTGGCAGCAAGGCTCATAAGCAATTATCCAAGATCGCTTGGGCGCAGCTGGCCACGGCCGCCTTGACCTATTTGGTGGTCAATCAATCCGACGCCATCGGCGTCGGTACCTTTGCCGACGGCATCGGCGAATGGCTGGCCCCGAGTTCGCACAAACTGCATCTGATGCGCGTGTGTGCAGTTCTGGAAAAAGCACCGAATCAGCGTCGCACCAGCATCGGGGTGTCGCTCGACGCCCTCTCCCAGCGGGTGGGCCGTCGTGGCATTATCGTGGTGATCAGCGATTTCTTTGATGACCTGGAGCCCATCGCCAAAGGCCTGGGCGCGTTGCGTCATCGCGGCCACGAAGTGGTGGTGATCCAGGTGCTCGACCCCGACGAATTGACTCTGCCCTTCGAAGGCATGGTCCAATTCAAGGGCCTGGAAGCCGCCGGCGAAGCGCTCTGCCATCCGCGATCAATTCGCAAAGCTTACCTCGAAGAAGTCCACAAGCACCTCAGTGCACTCAAGCTTGCCTGCCGGCGCAATAATATCGATTACGTCCAGGCGGACACGTCGCACGGCGTCGACGTGGTCTTGTCGGCGTATCTAGCACGGCGAGAGCACGTCGCCGCGGCGGGTGGAAGATGATCCTTTTTTGTAGTTTCGTATTTTTATTGGGTGTAATGAGCTTTTTAGCGTCATTTTCGTCCTGCGTCCTGCGTCCTGCGTCCTGCGTCTCGCATTCGATTTCGAAGTCACTTTCGTCCTATGTCACCTTGAAGTCGTCCAGTGTCACCTGTGATGAAATCTCTCTCCGGATTGAGACGGAAAGTGAATCCAATCTCACCAAGAGCCCAGTCGTCTCAGATCGTTTCGCGACGCAGGACGCAGGACCCAGGACGCAGGACCGTTTCGAATTCGCGACGCAGGACGCAGGACCCAGGACGCAGGACGAAAGTTTAACGAAGAACGCTCATCTCCGCTACGTTATGAAGATGGAACATCAAACCATATGATGTTTCTCAATGGAATCTTAGCTGCCTTCGCCGTTTTGGGGGCGGTGCCGATCATCATCCATCTCCTCAATAAGAGTCGATTCAAGGTGATCGATTGGGGGGCGATGGAGTTCATCCTGAAGACGCTGCAGAAGAACTCACGGCGTTTGCAGTTGCGCGATCTGATTTTGATGATTCTGCGTACCTTGGCGATCATCTTACTCGCCTTGGCCTTGGCGCGGCCGACCATTACCGATGGTGGCTTTTCCGCGTTTGGCATGGGCGGCGGGGTCAATGCGGTGGTGGTGCTGGATAACGGGATGTCGATGCAGACACGGGATGTCAACGACAGTCGCTTCGAACTCGCACGCAAGGCGGCCAAGGCTGTGCTGGATGGACTGCCTCAAGGCAGCGCAGCAACACTGGTGTTGTCCAGCGATGTCGCGGTCGCAGAAGTGGCGGAACCGACCCAGGATCTGGCCTACCTTGATCAGGCTGTGGCCAAGGTCCAGGTCAGTGAAGGTGGCTCTGATATTGCTGCTGCGTTGCGCCTCGGCTGGCAGATTCTGGAGCCCTTGAATGGTGGCGCCCGAGAGATCTATCTGGTCGGCGATCTACAGGCGAAAGGCTGGCCTGATGTTCAGAACCGGGCTTGGCGTGATCTGGTCGAAACATTGGACAAAGTTGCCGGGCTGCGTATTTACGTTGTCGATACCGGTTCGGATGACACCACCAACGTGGCCGTCGAGCGCATCGCTTTCGTCGATGATTTGGTCGGTACGGATGGTGTCTCCACCGTAGTTGCCACGTTGCGCAATTACGGTGATGCGCCCGTCAATGGGGTTCCGGTCGACCTGTTCATCGACGATGGCACCGGCATGCGCTCGGCAGCCACCACGGTGATCGATACCCTGGATCGGACTGCGCAGGTGCGCCTGGACACCCGTTTTGAACATGGTGGTCGCCATAAGGTCGAGGTCCGCTGCGGACCGGACCGCCTAGCCGCGGACAATGTCCGCCGTACGGTGGTCGATGTCATTGACCGTCTGCGCGTACTCGTGGTCGATGGCAGTGCCGAAGGTGGCGAGAAAGAGGGGGCCACCTTCTTGCGTGCGGCGTTGGCTCCGGCCAGTCTCATGGATCCGGTGGCAGGCGCGGATGGGCCGGAAAATGCCGACCGCATCGAATTGACGGTGGTGGCTCCCGCGCAACTGGTCGGTTTGCACCTGGATGATTATCAGACGGTGATCTTGTCTGATGTCCCGTCGCCGAGCGCGGGATTGGCCGCGGGTCTGCGCGCGTATGTCGCCAGTGGCCGTGGATTAATCATCCTTATCGGCGCGGCGGCGCAGGCCGCTGCCTATAATACGCATTTTGTCGGGTCCGGTTTACTGCCGGGTCCGATCGGGCCCGAGCCCAAGCGTTACACCAAGGAGGGAGATTCCGCTGATGCAGGGGCTTCCTTTAGCACAGATGGTCTGGTCCATCCGATCGTGGCGCTATTCGCAAGCAAAGAGTCCCAGCCATATCTGGGCCAACCCCGGATCCGTCGCTTGTGGCCGATCGAAGTTCCGACCGAAGAAGCGGGTAAGACCAATGCGCACAGCGTGATCGCCCGTCTGGTCGATGGCCAACCGGTCCTGATCACGTCGGCGTTGGGGCGTGGGCAGGTGGTGACCATGGCCATGGGCGCCGACAAACAGTGGTCGGATCTGCCCCTGCGGCCGGTCTTCCTCATGCTTCTGCGGCGCACCATCCAACATGTGGCCCTGGGTGACCGCCCGCGTTTGGCGGTGGAGGTCAATGAGCCGATCGTGCAGGCGGTGTTGGCGCGGGATGTCAACGGCCGCTTTATTGTTCGCCATCCGGTTGATCAGGAAAGTCCGGTGGTACCGACCGCGCGTGAAGACGGTCGCGTGCAGGTCGAATTCAATGACACCAATCGCGCCGGCTATATAGATCTGGTCAAGGACAGCACGGTGTGGTCATTTGCCGTCAATCCGCATGCGGACGAATCCGATCTCACCCGCTTATCGCGCGAGGCTATCGACGAGCGCTTGGCGCCGCTCAAGGTGGCCTGGGTGGGTAGCGAAGACGACGTCGCGTCACGGGTCGAACTCGGGCGCAGTGGCCGGGAAATCTGGCATATCCTTTTCATCCTGGCCCTGCTTTGCCTGATTGCCGAGAGCGTGCTCGCCCTGCGCTGGGCACCGAGGAGCACCTGATGTTAAAACTGCTATGTATAATCCTGCTGTTGTCTCCGGTCGGCGTGGGCAATGTGATCTCGATTAATTTCCCCAATCTGGCGACCCCGCTGGCCCAAGTCCTGTTCGTCCTGATCGGCGCCTTGGCCATTGCCGGGGTGTGGTATGCCTACCGCAAGGAATCCTCTTACGTCGAACCCCGGCGTAAACGCATGCTCGCTGGCCTGCGTACCGCCACGGTCTTGGTCTTGTTGTTCATCGCCACCGGGGCCCTGATGGAATTGGAACGGGAACAAGACGCCAATGGGCGTTTATTGCTCCTAGTCGATCATTCCGCCTCAATGGGTATTAGCGACCGTCGCACCACGCCGGAAGAATTCACTCAGGCCCGCGCCCTGCTGCCCGAATTGACCAACGAGCAGGCCGCGAGTGTGTCGCGCTTCGATCTGGTGCGCGGCGCCTTTGCCCGCCCCGAGACCGACCTGATCAACCTGATCGGTGAAAAACTCGGTGTCGAAGGGTATACCTTCGGCGAGAGCCAATCGCTGTCGGCATTGGCTCTCGCCCCTGCGGATGACCCCAATGGCCGCCTCGGCGACCTGGGTGCGCCCGAAGAGAGGGCCACCCAAATCGGCTCGGCCCTGACCGACGCGCTGCGCCGGGCCAAGGGCCGCAGCCTCGACGGCGTGGTTCTGATCACCGATGGCAACATCAATCGCGGCGAAGACCCGGTCGAGATCGCCCGCGCTCTCGGGGTCCCAGTGCATACGATCGGCGTTGGCCTGCCGCGATCGCGCGATCTCGAAGTTGCCTACGTCTTTTGCGAAGATGTGGTGTTCAAGAATGATCGCATCCAGATCGAAACTCGTCTGCGCTCGCGCGGCTACGGGAACCGCACAGCGAAATTGATGATCAAGCGCATCGATGATCGGGGCGTCGAAGAACTGGTCAAAGAAGAGCAGGTCGAACTGGGAGCTGGCGAGGATCTCGCCCGCACCGTCGAGATCCTCGCCGACCGCGAAGGCAGCTTCACCTTTGTTGCCGAACTTGAAGCCTTTCCGGACGAACCCAACACCCTCAATAACCGGCGCAGTAAAGCCAACGTGCGCGTAATCGATAGCAAGATCCGGGTGCTTATGGTCGAAGACACCCCGCGTTGGGAACATCGTTTCATCGAGCATATTCTCGAAGCCGATCGGCAGCGCATGCAGGTGGTCACCATCCTGCGCCAGGGCGACGACAAGAACCCGCGCGCATTGAAGCACTTCCCCAGCACCCTGGCCGATTTACGGCGTTTCGATTGCATTATCATCGGCGATGTGCTGGTGGAATTCTTTACGCCCGAAGAGCTTCGCGTGCTTGAGGAATGGGTGCGGGTTTCCGGCGGTGGGCTTATCCTGACTGCCGGCAAGCGCTCGATGCCGGCGAATTATCAAGGTACCCCGTTGGAGACCCTGTTGCCGGTCGAAGTCGAACGGCAACCCCTACCGACCGTGCAGGACGAGATCCAGTCGACGATCACCACCGGTTTCCGTCTCAAGCGCACCGCGGACGGCAGCCGCGTTGCCGCCCTGCGTTTTGCCGCCGACGATGCCGAAAATGATCGGCTGTGGAACGAGAGCAGTGAAATTTTCTGGCATATGCCGGTCAAACGCCTGAAGAGCGGCGCCGCCGCATGGCTAGTCCACCCGACCGAAAAGATCCGCGACGACGAACCGATGCCGGTGGTCGCATCGCAGCGGTATGGCAAAGGCCAGGTGATCTTTTTCGCTACCGATGAAATCTGGCGCTGGCGTTTCCATCCCGGAGCCAAGGCCCATCGCCGCTTCTGGGGCCAGCTGGTCACCGGCTTGGCCATGAGCCATCTGCTCGGTGGTTTCAACCGCACCCAGCTGGAAACTGACAAGGCCGAATACGGTGTTGGTGAACGCGCCGAAGTGGTCGCCCGCATTTTGGATGAAGCCTACAAACCCTATTCCGCCGAAACGGTGACGGTGCAGGTGCAGCAGAACGGTCTCAGCGGTGAACAGCTGGTCCTGGCGGCGCGTGAAGATCAGCCCGGTGTCTTTTCCGGCGAATGGGTGCCACCCCAAGAAGGTCGCTTCGAACTCCGCATCGATGGAATCGACGAAGATCCCGGCGATGCCCGTTTTGTCGACGTAGTCCCGTCACGCCTGGAATCGGATGACAGTGGCATGCGTGAAGATGTTTTGCGTCAGATCGCCCAGGTCAGCGGTGGCTCCTTCACCCTGTTGCCGGATATCGCCTCTTTGGCCGAACGCTTGGTCGCTGAAGAGCGCGAAGGTTCGGTGCGTCGCGAAGAACGCACCTTATGGAATGCCCCGGGCGTAATGATCCTGCTCGCCTTGTTCTTGGGGCTCGAATGGATCTTCCGCAAGCGGAGTGACCTGTTGTGAGCACCCCGCTGCTTTCCCGTCTCGACTCGGCCCGCGGTGCTTTGCGCCGCAGCATCCTCGGCACAGGCACTGCGAGACTGCTCGCACTGGTGATCGGTCTGTTGGCTGCATTCTTCATCATCGATTGGCTCGCGATCAACCGCATCCTGCCGCTGGGGTTCTGGGATACGGTACTGCGCTTGCCGCTGACGGTCGCCGTGGTGCTGATCGCCGCCTGGCAGCTGCGCCGGGAATTATTGACGGAATGGCGTCTGCAACGCAGCGATGATGATATTGCTCTGCGGGTCGAGCATACCTATCATGATCTTGGCGGACGCCTAATCAGCTCGGTCCAGTTGGAACGCAGTCTGGATGAAGCGGGCGAGGGCGAGCCCGAAAGCCGAGTGTCTGTCGGCATGATCGAAGGGCTGGTCGCGGATACCGAAACCCGCGTGCGCGAACTCGATTTCCAGGCCATCATTGATCGGAGGCCCTTCCGCCGAGGTGCGCTTATCGCGGTGGTCTGTCTGCTGGCCGCGCTGGGCTTGAGTGCCTGGAAACCAGGGTACGCCACCGCCCTAGCCGCCCGCTTTGTCCTGCTGCCGGTCGATTATCCGACCGCCACCCGGATCTTGGCCGTGCACCATGCCGCCACCGCCAACGAGGGGCAGCCATTTCCGATCGAAATTGAAGTTGACCCCGCGGGCCATATTCCCGATCGCGCCAGCGCCACGGTGCGTTTTGCGAATGACCGCGAGGTCATTCTCTCCTTGGACCGGGTCGAAGACGCCACCGACGGCAAAGTGATCTATCGCGGCCAGATCGCCCAGGTCCTAGTCGATTTCCGCCTGCGTCCGATTGCCTATGATCATCGCTGGCCGAGCTGGGACTTGGTGCCGGTGGTGCGGCGTCCTGCGGTCGCGGGGGTGTCGGTCACCTCGACCTACCCCAGTTATCTGGATTTGCCGCCGACCACCGCCGCAGTGGGCGACCTGCGGGTTCCGGAAGGTACCGTGGTGGCGGTGTCGGTCACGACGACCAAGCCCATCGCCACGGCGGCCCTGGTCCTGGGCGCAGGTTTCGGCGCAGAGGAACCACGCGAAGAGCCATTGGTGATCAGCGAGGACGGCTTGACCCTGACCGGCACCTTCCAGGCCGATGCCAATGGCACCTGGTCGCTGGGTATTCTTGATCGCGACGGCTTGGCCCCGCTTGCGCCCCCCATCTACACAGTGTCGGTGGTCCCCGACCGTGAGCCGGTGGTTGTGATCGAACGGCCGGAACACGATAAACTCGCTTCGCCGCGCGCGGTCTGGCCGCTACGCTTCACGGTCAAGGACGATCACGGCATCGGCCAAGGCTGGTTGCGGTATCGCTTGGAAACCAGTGGCGAGGTCGTCGACGACAACGCGCCCTCGGTGGCGGTGCCCTTGCCTGGCTTGGCCTTGCCCGGCGAAACCGCTGTGGTCCGCGAGACCGTCTTTGACCTAGGCCGTCTGGGCGTGCAGCCTGGCCAACGGGTAGTCTATTGGCTGGAAGTCGCTGACAATCGGAAGCCCGAACCCAAGATCGGCGTGTCGGCCAAACAACGTTTCATGGTCTTGAATGACGCGGCCCTACGTGCTGAAATTGAGCGACAGCGGGCGGAGCTGTTCGAACGTATAAGTCTTATCCGCGAACGGCAGAAGGATGCCCGGGATGCGGTTGACGATCTTCGTAGGAAGACCGACGATCCATCCCAATCTCAACCGTAGCGGAAACCGTAGTCACGGCTCCATCCTTTAGCCGTTTCACCTCTGTCTGGAGCGTTTTATGGCAAAGTCCCAACTGACGACCCTGCTTGGCCTGAGTGTCGCCGTCCCCTTTCTTATGGGCGCCGACAGCGACATCGAACGTTCGGTCCGAGCCCAAGAAGCAAACCAACGCACCGTGACTGCGACCACCAGTGCGACCTCGCGCGACTTGCAGGACTTGGCAGATGAATTGGCAATCAACAAGGTCGCCCAGGTGGGCGAAGCCGACTCCCTGACTGCCGCGAGTGCCGAACTCGCGGCGCTGTCTGATCCGACCGGTGAGCGCAACATGCTCTGGGTCCAGGCCAAGCTTGCCGAAGCCCGTGAAGGCCAGGCCCGTGCTGCCCTCGGTGATGCCCTCGGTGATGCCAGCGCTGCCCAGACCGCCTTGGTTGCGCAACTCGAGGAACTCGCAAAACGGGTTGGCTCACGTGCGGTTAGTACGAGTGCCGAAGCACTAAAACAATTGGTTTCGATGCAGGAAACTTTGCAACGCGATACCTCCCGTCTGGCCGAACAGACCATCGGCAAGCGCCCCGAAGATCTTTCCTCTGGCGAAAAGGTTGAAGCCGAACGCATCGCAGCCCGCCAAGCCGAACTCGCTTCCGGCATTTCTTCCGCCGTCGATCAGTTGCGCAAAGACGCGGCTGCCGCCAGCGACAGCAACGCTAAGAAGGCGCTGGAACAGGCGGCCCAGGCTCTGGCCCAAAGCAAGGCTGACGTAGCCGCCACGGATGCGGCCAAAGCCGTTGCTGCCAATCAGCTCAGCAACGCCCAGGATAAACAGGACGAAGTCCTGGCTGCGTTGGGCAAAGCCGCCGCGTCTGCCACCAAGGCCAACCCAGGTGCTGCGCAGGCCGCGGCAGGCGCGATGAGCGATCCCTTGACCGCCCTGGCCGACAGCGCGGCTGAACTCGCCGCCCTGGCAAAGCGCCAGGAAGAAGCGTTGCAGGCAGCCAAGTCGCTGTCTGACACCAGCAAGGCGGCGGAGTTCAACCAGCTCCAGGCCAATCAGGCGAATATCGCCAGCGATCTGGCCCGGGCCGCTGCATCCGCTTCGGCCCAGGCGCCGACCCCGCCCGCGGCGACAGATCCCGCTGCGCAGGCGGCGCAGTCCGCGCAACAGGCCGCCCAGTCCGCGCAGGATGCCGAACAATCCGCACAGCAGATCGCGCAATCGGCTCAGTCCGTTGCCGCCCAGGCTAAACAGGCCGCGCAGTCGGCCCAGGCGTCCGCCCAGGCAGCGGCCCAGTCCGCACAATCCGCCCAAGGCGCGCAACAGGCTGGTCAGAAAGCCTCGGCGCAGCAGGCCGCTGCCCAGGCCGCTGAACAGGCGGCTCAGGCTGCGCAGTCCGCCGAACTTGCGCGTCAGGCCGCGCAAGCCGCCCAGCCCCAGGCGGCTGCGGCTCAGTCCTCCGCCCAGGCTGCTGAAGCCGCCCAGTCAGCCGCCAAGTCGGCGAAGTCAGCGGCACAATCGGCCCAGGCCTCCAACTCGCCGGCGGCGTCTAAGGCCGCCCAGGCTGCGGCGCAATCCGCAGCCCAGGCCCAGTCGGCTGCCCAGCAGGCGGCCCAAGCCGCCAAAAGCGGCAACCCGCAGGCCGCAGCCCAGGCCGCACAGAAGGCTTCCCAGGCAGCCCAATCCGCTGCGCAGGCTGCGCAAAAAGCGGCCCAGGCAGCGCAGTCCTCGCTTTCCAGTCCGTCGGCTCCGCAGTCGGCCCAGCAAGCGGCGCAGCAGGCCGCCAAGTCGGCGCAGGCCGCTCAAGCAGCCTTGGCGCAGCAAAAACAGGCCGCGGCCGTCGCGGCGATGCAACAGACCTTGGCCGCGATCCAGTCGGCCCAGGCCGCTGCCGCCGCGCAGTTGGCGCAGGCCCAGATGCAGGCTGCCGCTGCACGGCAGGCCGCACAGATGGCCGCGATGGCGCAGCAGCAGCAGGCCTTGATGAACGCCGCATCCCAGGCCAGCAGCCATGCGCAGTTGCAGAGCATGGCCGCGCAGCAGGCCGCAATCGCCGCGGCCTTGGCCCAGGCCGCCATTCCGAGCGCGGCAACCCAGGCTGCACACTCCGCGGCCCAGGCCGTGACCCAGGCTTTGCAGCAGGGTCAACAGGCCCTGGCCATGACCTCGATGGCACAAGCTATCGCCGCCTTGCAGCAGGCTGCCAGCCAAGCCAAGGCCATGGCGATGGGTGGAATGCCGATGCCAGCGACCACGCCGATGCCGTCGAATAAATCGAAGTCGTACACCGCGCCGCCGGTCACTCCGCTGACCCCAGGTGCGCGCGACAATCGCATCAAGGAAGGCACTTGGCAGGTCAATCTCGAAGCGACCGAGCGCGAAGTGCTGTCGACCAGCGCCAGCGAGCAGTATCCGGATCGCTACCACCAGGCCTTGTCCGATTATTATCGCGCCCTGGCCAACGGCGGTGCCAAGCCGTGATGCTCCGCGCCATCGTGTTGGTTGCGCTGGTCATCGGACTAGTCGGGCCCGTGGCGGCAGTCGATTACGACGACCGCATGTCGCCGGAAATGCAGGCTGCGGTCGATCGGGGTCTGGCGTATCTGGCTCAGCTCCAGAATGCCGACGGCAGCTTCAAGTTGGATGGCAGCTACGTGGGTGTGGCGGCCTCATGCACCTTGGCCTTTATGGCATGTGGGCATGTGCCGGGCAGCGGAAAATACGGCACAGTCGCGGCTAAGGGGATTCAATACATCCTCAATAATGCCCAACCCGATGGTCTCTTGCATCGCCCAGGGGTCGGCCCGCACCCGATGTATCACCACGGACTCGCCTGCTTGGCCCTGGCCGAAGCCTGGGGTACCACCGGTGACCCTCGAGTGCGCGATGTTCTACGCAAGGCAATCGATCTGATCACGTCAAGCCAGAATAATCAGGGCGGTTGGCGGTATGAACCCGAACCCACCGATGCGGATCTGTCAGTAACGGTTATACAGCTCATGGCCCTTCGTGCGGCCAAGGACGCCGGCCTGGACGTGCCCAAAGAAACCATCGACGCCGGCCTGGAATACGTGAAGCGCTGTCACAATGGCAAGGGAGCCGGTAAAGACGGCGGCTTCGCGTATACCCCGAACGGCGGCTCGGGCTGGGCACGCACCGGCGCGGGCATTACCTCGCTGCAAGTGGCAGGCAATTATCGCGCCATCGAAGTGCTCGAAGGCATCGAGTACCTCCTTGCTACTGAGCCCGTCGGCACCGACCGCAAAATCGATGACATGGGCTGGTATTATTACGGCGGCTATTACGGCACCATGGGCATGTACCAGGCGCAAAGCCTCGGTTCTTTTGGCAAACGTGCCTGGGATCGTTGGTACTCGGCGTTCACCGCGGATCTTCTTAAACGTCAAGACAAAGACGGGAGCTGGAAAGGCAAACATGAGCCCTATCCTACCACCCTCGCTTTGCAGATTTTGGCGATTCCTCATCGGTATCTGCCTGTCTATCAGCGCTGAGAATTGCCGCTCGGGCGGGCCAGCTCATGCGTGTAGTCAATCGTTATTGCAGGTACTTGAAGGGCGGGGGAATGTAGGCCCGTGATTTCGTCCGATAATGCAAGTCCGAACAACGCGGCAGCCCGTTTTTTGGTTCGGGGGGAGGCGACAGTGCGACTTTTCGTGCTCATTGTCACTGTTTGTGTATTGGGTATGATTAATTTATATTCCTGTGGAGACGCTATCCCGCATTTCGCCAATAATGCAGCAGGGAAATAGCGGACACAGCATTCGGCAGGCCCCTACGCTCGCACTCCATCAGGCAACGGAACAGGCGTGAAATGCCTGACGTAGGGCAGTCAGGCGGTCGCCGCGCGGGAAAAGTTCGTTGCTGACATAACCGGTGTAGCCGATTTCGGCGATGTGGCGGGCAACGGCGGGCCAGTAAATTTCTTGGGTGTCGTCGAGTTCGTGGCGACCGGGATTACCGGCGGTGTGGATGTGACCGAGGTGGTCTTTGGCCTCGTCGAGAGCGCGGATGAGGTCGCCTTCCATAATTTGGCGATGATAGAGATCGAGCAGAATACGGACGCGGGGACTGCGGACTCGGTGCACGACATCCAGGGCCCATTCGAGACGGTCGCAGCAATAGCCCGCATGGTCGACGCGGGTATTGAGCACTTCCAAGTTGAGATTGACTGCGGCGGCTTCGGCTTCGGCGGCGACCTGGGAGAGCAACGCGGCGGCATGGGCGCGATGTTCGGCGTCGCTGATGCCAGGTTGGCGATTCCCGGCGAGGACGATGAGGTTGCCGATGCCGTGCGTCGTGGCCTCGGCAAGGCTGGCACGGATTTCGGTCAGGATGCGTGCGTGTTCGCCAGGCAAGGCGATGCCGCGTTCCAGGGACTGGTGCGCGCCGACGCTGGCGATGGTCAAGCCATGGCGGGCGGCAGAGGCGCAGAATTCTACCCAGTCCGCGCCGCGCTACCAATGTTCGACCGCATGGTAGCCAATGGCCTTGGCCTGGGCGAAGAGCGCGTCATAGGATTGATCAGGAGCCCGGAAGCAGGGCGCGACGAAGGCTTGGCGGAAACTCATAGGTAGCTCACGGCCGGTTTGATTGCCGAGCCAGGTTGCTCGGCAATGAGATGATTGGCGTCGATAAGATAATCGGCTGCAACCACCGGTCCAACCAGGGGGCGTCCGTCGAGATCGCCGCGGATGATGGCCTTGAGGCGTGTGTTCTGATTTCGCTGCGCTTAGGAGTCTCTCGGAGATAGCGAGCACGGCTGGCTTGGTCTCGCCATGCATCTCCTGCGTTGGAAAAGGGTCCGGTAGTCCTGCTGCCAGCGCCATTTCCCCGCCGTGGATGTGCGCGACGATCCACGGCGCCAGCCGTGCTCGCTATCGCCGACAGACTCCTAGCCGCACCACCTCGTGAAAAGCTTGAGAAGCGGGAGGCGTCCCAGCGTCCACTCCTGGGGTTCGGCAGATATCATTTTCTATTTTATCCATTTTATTGGTTACAGCGAATGCCGAATGCGTAAAAATGCGAATAAATAGCCGTTTCTCAAGTTGCTGTATCCTAAGGAGACGCCAGGTCTGAGTGCACTTTAAGCAGAGCGAAAATATTGAATATATTTTATTTATAAATATAAATAATTCGTTAGCGATGAGATATGAGGACGCTCTCTAAATGAGGAAATTTATGACGCGCAGAAAAGTTGTAAGTTTCGCCATCGCTATCCCGGAATTGTCGATATAGTTCCCTGTTGATCGATTCAGTGACGTGACCGGGAAATGACGTTTCAACCTGCTCGCTTAATGATTCATTCACAAAAATACTTTGCTTGATGTTTATGGTTTACTCCCGCCATATTTCGATATATTTTATTCGCGAGTAATTATTCAGGTCACTCCGCTTTATGGACGAATCATTCATCATATCCATGGTTTTGGCATCATCGCAATCCGTCCGTCAGTTAACTTTACCATCTGCTTTTTAACCAATGTTTTTCGGCGCACAAACCCTGTCCGTCGAGCATAGAAAGGGAAGTCGCGAAATGGAAACTGTCGGACTAGCGCGTGGAAAATCAAAGTTAGCAGAGTCAGTTTGAATGCTTTAAGCCAGTCATGCTACGACCTGAGGTTAATATCTCATGAACCCCAGGAGTGTGCGTCCCAGCGTTTTCCGTTCCCTGCGACTGGCTGACGGAACTGCGTCAAAACTAGTTGTCGGTAGACACAACGCATGGGAGTGAAAGGACAATGGGTTACCGGGCACGTTTTTGACCATGGCCACGAGCAAATCGATCTGGCTGTTGGGAGTGATAGTGCCTGTACAACCGGAGCGGATCATGGTGTCGCATTCTGCCGGTAAAGCCGTTCACATGACAATCCTAAGTCCTGGGCGCATCGCCTGGCTGGCAAAGGGGTGCTGGTGGCCCATTATGGCCGCCCCGGAAGGCGATAGGTATGCAGCGCATGATTCTGGGAGTCCTGGTGTCGGTAGCGATTGTCGCTGTATCTGCTCAGGATTTCGTCGTCGTTTCTCGCATGGGGGCCATTCAGGTGGGCCCTTTGCCGACCGCCGAACAGTGGTGGGCGGCTTCCAGTCCGGGGCTGCCGCCGCCGACTGCCGTTGATGGGGCGGTGGTCCTGCGCAATGGGTCGCTGTTGGTCGGGATCCCGGTTTCGATCGACGCAAAAACGGTCGTGGTGCGCAGTGATCGTTTTGGAGCGGTGACCCTGCCGCTCGCCGAGGTCGCTGCGGTTTCACTGGGGGGACCGGTGCCACAAATCGCTTTGGGGGAGCCGGGTGCGGTCTTTGTGAATGGTGATATGGCGCCTGGGCGCATCGCTTTTCTGGATCCGACCAGCCTCGGCTTAGATACGGGGCGCCGCGTGCTGGCCATCCCGCGCAGTCGGGTGCGCTACCTCCGGCTCGCTCCTTTGCTGGCCACGCCGGAAGGCTGGCAGGTCTGGGCGGCAAACGGAGATCGGCTCATAGGGCAGCTCAGCGCCCGCGATGGCACGTTGACGGTGAAGGCCTTGGTGGAAGGCCATGCTTTAAAGGCATCGCTGTCTCCATCCCAATGGTCGGCCGCCTGGTGGGAGGGGCCGGCCTGTCGCCCGGCTACCGCCGTGCCATTTCGTGGCATGACCCCGGCCATTGCCCGCGATTCTTTTCATGATGGTCGGCCGCTGACCTGGCAGGACCGTGTCTATGCACGTGGTTTTGCTATCCGCGGTGCGGCGCGCCTGGAATGGGCGAAACCGGATGCGGCCCGTCTGATCGGCGAGGTGGTGCTCAGCGCCGGCGACAGCGCGACCCTGACCTTCACGGGCGGGGTCAGCGTCACCGTCCAGAGTGGTGCGGCGCCCCAGATGTTTTCCGTCCCTGTTGGTGCGGGGGCTCTCGTGATGGAGGTCACCGCGCCGCCCGGCACGGGATCACCACTGGTCGTCATCGGTTGGCCCTTTTTTGTCCGCTGAGGCAGGAGAATTAAAGTCATGGTGCTATTCCGTCTGGCTCTGGTGTCGCTGCTGATCGCGGGGATCAGCGCCGCAGATTGGTCGTTTTCGTCGCCCGAGTGGCAGGAATTTTCGAGCGAGCAGGCAAAAGCCACGTTTACCCGCAGTGCCGACACGGTGAGTATCGAGACCGTGCGCGATCGTGCGGTGCGGCTCGATCATGCCTTGGCGCAAGATGGAGACGACAGCGAACCCTTGATCATTACCTGTGGGCTGTCAGCGAACGGCGACCGTGTGCTCAATAATGCCCCGATCGGAATTAATCTCGGATGGCCTGACGCCGAGCTCTTCATCGGTATCCAGGACAAGCGGGGTCTCAGGGGGGTGGCGTTTTGGCAGACCAGCGGGACTTCCGGATCAGCCAATGATACCGCCAATCTCGACCCTGCCGCCTATCTCAATTTCGTTCGCGTGGTGTTGACCCGACGTCTGATCGAGTGTTCGGTCAGTGGTGATGGATTGTCCTGGCGGCGCATCAAAGTACTCGAACGCAGCGGCGGCATGGCTGGTGGGCCGATGCGCGTGAGCCTGGGTGCGGGTTGGGGGGGTACTGATTACCTGGACCGCAACACCGACCGCGCTGACGGACAAAGCAGAGGCGATCATGAAACGGCTCGGTATGCGTTTACCCAATTCAGCGTCGAACGCTTGCTGGCCATTGTGCCCGCTGACCTGCTTGCCACGTATAAACGCCAGGAATCGCGAGAAGCGACCCAAGATTGGCTGCTTGCCGACAGCTTCCCGAAAACCTGGTGGATCGCCGGCGAATTCACCGGCGATAAGAAAGGCGTGGGCCCTGAGGATGGCCCTTTTGATCCAACCAAACCTGCCATGTATGGCAGTGAGTCGGAACCGTGGCAGAAGAACCAGATCGGGATCGAGGCGCATCAGCGCTTATTCATCCTGGAACGCCGTACCAAAAAGAAGGAAGATTCGGCGGTGTATTACGCCGCGACTGTGATCACGCTTGATCGTCCGAAACGCCTACGCTTTCTCTATGACGGTCTTGCTTCCGTAACCCTGTACGTAAATGGTCGCCCGATTAGCACCGACAAGACTTCGAAGAGTGAGACCGCCGAACCGGATCGCCTGGGAGCATTGGTTGACCTGCCTGCTGGCAGCAACGTGGTCATGCTGGCACTGCGTTCGAGCACGCGAGGCGGCTGTGCCTTCATCTTTCGGGTCGAGCCCGGAGATCCCCGCTATCGTGTCGCGGTAGAACGACGTCTGGCCATCGATTTCCCCAACGATCCCGAAGAAGTCGCCGCCGGTTTATTTGAAGCGGCTCGACTGTGGGAAGAGATCGGGCATCCGATCGCAGCCATCGGCGTGCTCGAAGATATCCTCAAAAATGAGGACCTGCCGGAATCGGCGCATGAGCAGGCCCATCTTGAGCGCACACGTCTGCATGCCTACTTGCGCGACCTGGATGCGGTGAATGCCGATGTGCAAGCCGTGCGCGACTTCTGGTCGGCGCATGCGGGCGTGGATGAAGTCACCGTCTTTCGCCGGGCCGCAGATCTGTGGTCGAGGATCGATCAATTGCCGCGTGCGTACGCCGAATTAACCGCGGCTCTCCAAGTCAAAACCCTGTCCGCGGATCGGCGCTATGATCTCCTTCTCGAATTGGTTCGACTTCATCTACAGGCGGGGGATGCTGAGGGATCCCGCGCGGCGGTTGCCGCCGCGGCGCCACTTTTCGCGCCCGAAAGCATGGATCGAGCCTATGCCGTACTGGCGTCCGGCGATGCCAAACTCGCGCGCACGCTGGCCCAAAGTACGGAACCGCAGGCGCTGCGGATTGCGATTGGGGTGCTGCGTGCGGCGGGCGATCTGCAAGGCGTCGGGGAGGTGCTCCAGGCGCTGGCGGGCCGAGAACCAGTGGGAATAGCCAATGATCCGCAGGTGACGTGGGCCGAACAGGCGTTGTTGCTGAATGATCGCAAGAGCGCCGAGGGCGCGTATCGAGTCGCCGTGGCAGGCCTGGCAGGCCAGGCGCAGGGCAGCGGCAAAGCCGAAATATTCGAAGCGCTCCGGGCCAAATATCTCCACACCCGCCTGCACGCGGTCGCTGGCGTCGATGCATTATTGGCGGCGCATCCTCAAGGCAGCAACGCGAATCTTGGCGCCGATACCTCGATCACCGATTGGCGGGTCATCGGACCATTTCCCAACAATGATTGGCAGGCGTATACAAAACCGCCGGTCAATGCTGAAAAGACCAACGGCACCGGCAAAGACAGCGGCAAGGAATGGACCTCTACCAAGCGCGATCAGTACGATGGTGAGACCCTTGATTTTACCCGTCTATTTCCGGTTGATAATCACGTCGCGGTGTGTTATCGCGAAATTACTTCGCCCGCAGCCGGGACCGCCGAACTTACTTTCGGGGCGGATGATGGTGCCATCGTGTGGTTGAACGGCGAAAAACTTTTCGAGGACCGGGTCTCCCGTGGGGTCACCCCCGACAGTCTCAAAGTGAATCTGGCCGTGAAAAAGGGCAGCAACCGGCTGGTTATCCAGGTGCAGAACGGCGGCGGTGGCTGGGGTCTGCAAGCACGCATCCGTTTTCGGGCCTTGGCCGAGATGGGAATTGCGGATGCCTTGCGGCTCGCCCTGGATGAAAAGCCAGCGGAGCGCGCGGTGGTGGCAGCGGCACTGGCCAAGGCCTGTGGCGACGGTTTGGAATACGGCCTCAATGAGGCCGCATCGGGTCTAACACCAGTTGTCCTGGCGGCATTTCCGGATCAAGCGGCGGTGCTGACCCCGCTTGCCCGGCGCTTTATCGATCTGGGTCTTGCCCGTCGTTTTCCGGATACTGCGCGGGCAGCGCTCATGTGGTGGGACGCGCATGACCGCATGGGATTTATGACGGGTACCAGTCCACTGCATATGCAGGATCAGCGCTTGGCTGCCGCTGCCACTTTGCAGGAACTGGGGTTCATCGCCGACGCGCACGCCCTCTTGCAACCCTTGCCGCTGACCAGTGCCTCGGCCAGCAGTTTCAGCCAAGCTTTGCGCGGGCTCGGCGAATTGTATTTTCAACTCGGAGAATTAGACACGACCCAGCGCTGGCTAGAACGCTGCACGGCGGTGCACGGAGGCGACAGCAATGCCCAGCGCCGCAGCCGGGAGGTTCTCGCCAGCATGCGGCTTATCCGCACCAGCGGCGAAGCAGTGACGATCACCCTGGATGCGGTGACCGCAGCCCAGAGTGCAGACCGCGCAGCCGCGGCTCAGGACATCGAACATGCTGAGCAGGCGTTTCAACAGGCCCTCCGCAACGGTGTGGGTGAAGTGCTGCCGACCACTGGGGGCCGCTATATCGGCATTGCGTGGCGGAGCATTCAGCGTCTGCAGTCCTTACCTGCGGAGGCCAAGGTGGCCTATATCGCTCAGGTCAGTCGCGCTGCCGAAGCTGCGCTGCAACAAGCCCTCAACAATGACGATGCGGATGCCTTGGAACGGGTCGCCGCGCAATGGCCGATCGTGCCCACGGGTGCCACGGCCCTCGTCGAAGCCGCGCAACGCTATCGCGCCAGCGGTGCCCATGCCTTGGCTACGGCCACGGTGCGCTTGGCCACGGATCGATTCCAACTCGACAAAGGTCTGGCGGCGATTGCCAAAGGTCTCGATAGCGACGCGGAATCCGCGGCGGCTCCCGCAGTAAAGACGGCGTTAGCCAGCGTGCCGATTGGCCTGCCCGCCTCGACGTTGTTTGATCTCAAACGCTTTGGCGCCGAAGGCAGCCGGCCTTTGCATGTGCCTCTCCAGGCAGCGGCTGGGGCCGACGTCATCGCCGTCCATAGCGGCAGCGAAGTGGTCGTCGTCGACGCAGTGACGGGACACGAACGTTGGCGCGTAAGTTGTTCGGCAGCGGGTAATCCCCCCAGCGCGGATCGCGGTCAGCACGTGCATGCCGCGGTGGTGATCGAGGGCTTGGTTATCGGTTTGAATGTCATGGGGGCGGTGCCGTTGCTGGAAGCGCGATCAGTGATCGACGGCAGTTTGCGCTGGGCCAGCCATGCCCGTAGCGATTGGGGTACCTTTGTGCCGATCGCCTCGCCCGCCACGGATGGCCATCGGGTGATCGTGTTGGGAACAGAAAATGATCGTGGTGTCCTCTGCGCTCTGCGTCCGCGGGATGGTGCCTTGTTGTGGCGCACCGATTTGCCAGTGGCGGTGAATGGCATCGCCATCCGTGATGGTCGAGATGTGGATGTCGGGCGCGTCCAGGGGCCGCCGGTTCTTGTAGGGCGCGAGATATTCATCTCCCTCGACAGCGGCGCCGTGGTTAGCGTGGATGGGCCGAGCGGAGTGGTGCGCTGGATCGCTACCTATCCCCGCGGCGTTTTCAGCGCGGCGGGTTCACGGCATATTCTCTCGACCTTGCTCGACCGTGCCCCGAATGCGATTGCCGTGGGTGCGGATACGGTGGTGGTGACGCCGCGTGATCGCCTCGGGGTTTTCGCTTTTGCACGCGCCGATGGTGCTGCCCGCTGGTACGATGGGATGAATGAGGCGCGCACAGTGGTTCCCATCGGCCCGGTGGGCAAGGAAGACGGAGTGCTTCTGGTATTCGACGAATCTGTGCAGGCGATTGATCCCGATACGGGGCGGCAACTCTGGCAGTGGCGCTCCATTGATGGCCCGATCCATGGTGAACCCGTCCGCGCAGGCAAGGCGATGCTGGTGGGCACGATGGGGGGACTGCACGAGCTGCAGATCACCGACGGCACCGAATCGTCGCCATTTCCAGGCTGGCGTGCGCTGGGGCATGTCGGTTCGACTCCCGGGCATTTTCTGGTGATTGGTGAGCGCATCGCGGCGACTAGTTCCGCTGGGCTGCTGTTGCTCGCGCCGGGCACACCTCCAGCAAAACCTGCGGTGCTGATCCCTACTGCGCGACTGCCAGCGGGACCGCAGCCGGTTGCCCCAGTGGCGTCAGGCGCCAACGGTGCCCTGGGGATCGCCTGGCGGCGTGGCGGCGACGCGCTGGTAAAGGTCATCCAGCCAGATGATCCTCGTGCTGATGAATTATTCCTGTGGCTGCGCAGTGGCCTGATCAGCCTGAGTGCCGATCTCACCACCGTAGCTTGGCATCTGCAATTGCCCAGTGACGTGCGCGATATTGCCATTTCCGGTGATCAGGTGCTGACGGTTAGCGATGGCACCATGGTCGTCTTTCATCGCGAGCATGCGATGATCCGCTGGGCAGAGAGCCTAATGGAAAGCCCGGCGCGGGAATACAACGACAGCTGGAAGCTCCGTGCTGCGTTGGGAGCGAATCTAGCAGTGGCCTACGGTCACCACCAATCGTGGATGGTGGTGCGCAGTGCACGCAATGGCCAGCAGGTCTGGCGTGGTGAATTGCGTGATCAGCGGACAATCTGGGTTGGTGAAGTTGGTGCTGATCTGGTTACCCTCATCGCCAAAGGGGACAAGGTGCTGGCCCTGCAACGTCGCGACCCGCAGAATCCCAGCGTGGTGCGGAGCGAAGTGACCGCTGCGTTTCCGGTCAACGATAGCGTGGTCAATCAGGTACCCGGAAAACCGTTTCTTATCGTCTCCGGCAATGCCCAAGCCTGGGTGGATCTTACCACGAACGAAATTCATAAATTGGAATTGGAAAAAGGCTGGCCCATGCAGATCGAATTCCAGCCCGATGGTATCGATCTGTTGACTCGGAATGACAACCGGCTGATGTATGTGGTGCTCGACCCTAAGACTGGGGCGGTACGTTTATCCAAGGTGTATCAGGATGGGTCGTCACGGGACGAGGAAAGATTTTCCCGGCGTTATGCCCGAATCGGCGACGTGCTGGTGCGGCAACATACCATCGCTCGCGATGCCACCGAAATTTACGGTACCGACTTGCAGGATAAGGAACGCTTCCGGGTTGCCGGCGAGCATAAAAATCAGGTCCGTCCGATTCTGACCGTCGGCTTGGGCGCGGCTGGCTTCCATACCCTGTCCGAGCCCAACGGTCACCAGGTCGTACGGCGCATTCACGCCGATGGCACGGTGAGTGCCGAATCCATGCTGCCGGTCGCATTGCCGGAGGGCGTCCTGCGCTATGAAGTCATCGGCGACAAATTGATCCTCAACGGGACCAACGAAGTGGTCATTCTTCGCGCCCAGGGCGAACCCAAAGACGTGGCTAAGGACGCCCCGATGGCGATCCAGGATCTCCGTGCCCGCATCGGTATTGCCGAGCATCCGCCTCAGCTGACTCGATTCCTGGAACAGGCACCAGTTATTGACGGCCATCTCGACGAGTGGCCACGCGAATTCACCAATGAGGTCGATGCCCACGGTATCCGCGCTATTGCCCGTGGCGCGAGTGCCAGCAGCGCTAGCGCTCCACCTGGATTGCGCTGGTGGTCGGGCTATACCGAACAGAGCTTGGTCATTGCAGCTGAGGTCGACACCGCAATGCCCGCTTTGGTGGGCATTGGCCTGCCGCCGGGGGATTCTCCAGGGCTGTTGGTTGGCGTCGCGCCTCTGGATGAGGGCAAAGAGGGGCTAACCGCGATTCTGCATGTGGGTGTCCGCGATGGGCAGAGTCAGTGGCGTTTGGTCGACGGCGCGTTTGCCAGCACCTTCGAGGTGCAAGACGCGGGCCAGGTACAGACCCGCGTTGCGGTCGGTGCCGACACCACCCGTTACGAGATCGCGATTCCCTGGGCCTGGCTGCGTCGCAAGGCGGATCAGCGTCCGGGTGACAAGCGCTGGATCCGCATTGATGTGGCCGCGGTACTGCCCCAGCTTGGCGCTGCCCGAGAAGCCGGCTTCGGCATGATCGATGGAGCTGGTGGGCAGTGGTGGGTCCCCAGCGAGCTCAAACGCTGACGCTCGTCGTTGCTTCGCCGTGCAGCAGAAAGACGGATCTCCGTACAACACTGACGCGCCGGACGGCAGCCCTTGCCGGTTGCCGAAAGGCCTGCGCAAGGATACCACACACGCCTAACCTGAGTGAGAAGCCGGATGACCGTCGCCGATAAGATCTTGTTCACCTGCACCGCGTGTTCCTACAAGGCCCGGATCCCCAACCATTACAGCGGGCGATCCATCCATTGTCCGAAGTGCAAGACCGTCCAAGAGGTCGGGGCGATGTCGGTGGCTGACGCCAGTGCCGCAGCCGAGGACGCGTCCGAGATCGCCGCGCCGACCTTTCCCGCGCCGGGTCAAGGAAAAATCGTCTTCACCTGTCCGTCATGTACCTACAAGGGTCGCTTGGCGGCAGAGTATCAAGGCAAGACCATTCGCTGTCCTGGTTGCCAATCAGCGCAAGTAGTCGATGGCGAACCGGTCGTTTCGCCCATCGTGGCATCTATGGCGGCCGACGAAAATGCCTTCCGCCCCGGCGAGAGCGAAAAAATCCGCTTTGAATGTACGTCGTGCGGCTACCGCGCCAAAATCCCGTCCAAGTATGCCGGCAAGCCGATCCACTGCCCGCAATGCAAAGAGATTCAGAACGTCAAAGCCGAGACCGATATGGAGGCCTCGACCGGACGGACCGTGACCTTGGCCCGCATTTCGCCCGCAAAAGTGCGCGAGCCTAAATTGGCGATGACCAACGTCGGCATCCAATTCGAATGCACCGTCTGCGGCTACGCGAGCAAGATTTCCCCTAGTTGCGCCGGCGATGCCATTTATTGTCCGTCGTGCCGGTCTCCGCAAAAAGTAGAATGGAGCGATCCGGACGAGGAAGAGATCCTGGCCGAGGACGCAGCCGAAACGGCCGCCGCGCCAGCCATCCGCGAGGACTCCAGTGAGCCAGCGCTGCCGGTAGCCCCGGCGTCGGCGACCGCGCTGTCCTTGGACATTGGGGCTCCCGTGTCGCCGGCGACCAAGGCCGCGGCAGTAGCCAAGGCTTTGCCAGCCGCCAAGGCAGCGCCAGCCACAATAGCTACTCCAATCAATCCGCCGCCCGCCGGTTTGTTTGCCGGTGACGATGCTGCGACTGACGACGCGGCCCTGCCTGCGATGGCGTTGACCGATGACACGGATGCTGCCGGCGAAGATGATGAGGAATCCGCTGAAACCGCGCAGGTCGCCCGCGCCGTCGCGGGGGCCCCGATCCCCGCGGCGGCGCGGGCGTCATCTGTGCAACGCGCGCGGCAGCCGGTGCGCTCCGAATCGGATGTCGCGGAGGCACCAGAACCCACACAGACCCGTGCGCGCGCTGAGTCCTCGGTGGCTCCGGCTCCGGCTCCCAGTCGTTTGCCGCTGCTGATTTTGGGAATCCTGGTGCTCGCCTTGGCGGGTGCGGTCGGGTGGTTGTTCCTTGAACGTGGCCGCCTGACCGAAGATATCTCAGGCGTCAATCAGGTTCTCGCTGGTCAAGTGCAGGCGACCACCAAGGCCGAAACTGACCACGCGGCGATGACCACGGATCGCGACACTGAAAAGGCGCGCGCTGACGGCGAAAAGACGCGCGCTGACGGCGAAAAGACGCGTGCTGATACGGCAGAAGAAGCCCTTGCAGAGCGCGACGCCAAGGTTGAAAATATCACCGCGGACCTCGCCTCCAACGAGACGAAGATTGCCGAATTGAACGCCGAAATATCCCGCCTGAAAACCGAGATCGAAGCCGCTGCGCAGGCCGCGGCTGATGCCAAGGCTCCCAAAAAGCCCTGATGATGCGCTGATGCCCAGGAAATCGAATGCTGTCCGCACGACCTTGACGGACCTGGCCCGCGACACCGGGCTCAGCCATATGACGGTGCAACGGGCCATCATGGGCAGCGCCTCGGTGCGGCCATAAACCCGGGAAATCGTTCTCGAGGCCGCCAGCCGTCTCGGTTATCGTCCCAACGCCTCGACGCGCGCGATGCGCAATGGGCGCTTCAATCACATCAGCTTGCTCACCTCGACCAAATGGGAGTGTGCCAGTCTCTCGGGACATTTGATTCAAGGCATTGATGAAGTCCTCGCTGAGCACTATTTGCATCTGGTTTTCGCCCAAATTACCGATGATGCCCTGACTAGCGGCGAAGATATGCCGCGCATCGTCCAGCAGTCGATGATCGATGGTCTGCTGATCAAATACGGCAACCATGTGCCGCAGCGGATGATTGATCATCTCCAGCGTTTCCAAATTCCGCATATCTGGATCAACGTCGCCCGTGACAGCGACGGTGTCCGACCCGATGACCTCGGCGTTGGCCGCGCAGCTACCGAACGCTTGATAAACCTGGGCCATCGAAACATCAGTTATTTTGATTTCTCGTACGATCCCGAAGATGCGGAAGAACATTATAGCAGCCGTCATCGCTACGATGGCTATGTCGAGGCCATGCAATCCGCTGGACTGCCGGTCCGGGCCCGGCGTCTGCGCTCGGGACTTGCCGCCAAACGCAAGGCACTGATCGCAGAAGAATTCGCTGCGGGCGAGAGGCCCACCGCGGTGGTCCTCTATGGCAGTGAATCGCTGTTGTGGTTCTTGCATCAGGAAGCGGCCAGCAATGGGCTCGCTCTCGGTCGTGATATCCAGGTTATCACCCTGGATGGGAACATGCTTGATTACCTGGGACTGAATCTGCCGCACTATGTGATCGATCAGATCGAACTGGGTCGCCAATCCGTGCGCGCTTTACTGCGGAAACTCGAGGCGCCCACCAAGCCATTGCCGCCAGTGCTGGTTCCCTTTACCTGGATAGAAATTGGTCCAGCGTTGGCCCCACCTCGGTAAGAGGGCACCTGCGGTTTGCGGCTCAATATTCCGCGTCATCCGTGGTCAGGATCGTTTCGACTTCGGTGCGGGGCACGACCCGCCAGCGCCCTTCGTCGAGTCCATCCAGATTCCACGGCCCGACGCGCTCGCGCAGCAAATCGACCACAGTTAAGCCGACAAAGGAACAACTGCGCCGGATCTGATGCTTACGGCCCTCACGCAGGACAAAGCGCAATTGGCGTTCGCCGACCGGTTCCACCTGCATGGGCAGGATTGGTTTGCTATCCAGGGCGCGTAATTTACGCAGGGCATTGAGTTGGCGTGGATCCAGCTCCACATCCACCGTGACCAGATATTCTTTGCTCCACTGATGCGATCCGGTGATCAGCCGGGCCAAAGCGCCGTCTTGGCTGAGGACCAATAATCCGCGGCTATCCTGATCCAGACGTCCGCAGGCGGCGCAGTGCCACGGTTCTGCGAGAACCGTCGGATCCGGTTCGGCATCGGCACAACGCTGTGGCGTCAATAAACTCCAGGCCGGGATCTGTTTACCTTCAGGCTGCGTCGACACGATACCGCGCGGCTTATTGAATAGCACGGTCACGCGTCGATCCAGGCGTTTGCGTCCGGCTTCAGCGACGATGATTTCGGCGTTGATCGCGATGCGGCGCCCGGGATCGGTGATCGCTTCACCGTCGACCAGCACGGATCCGGCGACAACCAAGCGTTCGGCTTCGCGGCGCGAGCACAGCCCGCGCTGGGCAAGCACCTTGGCGATGCGTTCCTGTCCATCGCGTGCAGTCATGCGAAAATCCTTGGGCCTATCGGGCAAAAAAGGGAGCCGCTCAAAAAAACACCCCCGACCGTTCCAGGCCGGGGGTGTCTGTGGTATCTGTGGTATCCGTGGTATCTGTGGTACCAATGGTGGGCAGTACAGGATTCGAACCTGCGACCCCTCGCGTGTGAAGCGAATGCTCTAGCCGCTGAGCTAACCGCCCGTTTAACGTCCGCAGCAGTCGTGGCGACCACCTGGGAGGGCGGGATGATGCGCTTCCAACCCGCTTTCGCAAGAGGGGATGAGCCGCTGCGCTGTTAGGGTGCAACATCCACGCATCACGCCCCCCGATACGCGACGCTCTGTGTCGCCGGGTGGTCTGGGCAAGAGCAAAAAAGAGGTCAATGAACGCAGCGCTCCTCAGCCAGCCCCGTTCAGCCCCACAGCGAATGACCCCCCGCAGCCCTCAGCCAATCCGACCACCAGACCAAGCAGCCCCGTTTCGCCCCTTGGCCCGGCAGCCCGGTTTTGCATCGTCACGCCCCGATGGCAGTTCAACTTAGTCTCCAGGCCGTAACCAAGGCATTTGGCACCCACCCGCTGTTCGAGGCGATTACGTTCTCGGTTCAGGAGGGGGACCGCCTGGGCATCATTGGTCCCAACGGCTCCGGCAAATCGACCCTCCTCACGATCATGAGCGGCGCCCTGGCCCCAGACGCGGGCGAGCGAGTCTGTCCACGCGGCTTTCGCGTCGGCCACCTGAACCAGGTCGACACCTTTACTGCTGACGCCACCTGTACTGGCGCCATCGCCGCGGTCTTAATGGACCTGCCCGCACATGAGCGCGATGCGCGTATCGGTATTATTCTAGGCAAAGGTGGCTTTCCCAATCCAGAAGCCCGCGTCGACACCTTGTCCGGGGGCTGGCGCAAACGTTTATCGATCTGCCGCCTGCTGGTGCAGGATTTCGATCTCTTGTTGCTGGACGAACCCACCAACCATCTCGATCTGGCTGGCGTGCGTTGGCTCGAGGATATTCTACGTCGCCACCATGGCACCGTGGTTTTGGTCTCGCATGATCGCTGGTTTTTGGACCGGGCCGTCACCCGGGTGATCGAACTCGATCGCCGCCATCCCGGCGGCAGTTTTCAAGCCCCAGGTGGTTACGGTGATTTCGTCGCCGCCCGTGAAGTCTATCTTGACGGCCAGCGTGCGCGTCAGGAAACCCTAGCCAATCGCGTGCGCCGCGAAGAAGAATGGCTGAGTCGTCAGCCCAAAGCGCGCACCACCAAATCGGTCGCGCGCATTCAGCGTGCTGGGGAATTACGTCAAGAACTCAATCAAGTTTCGTGGCGCAATAATCAGAACCAAAAAGCGGCCATCGATTTCAGTGCCACGGGTCGCCGTGCGAATGCAATGATCTCCGCCGAAGGCCTGCGCATCGATCGTGGCGGCAAGACTCTGCTCAACGATCTCGATATCGACATCGGACCCGGTGACTGCCTGGGTTTACTCGGCCCCAATGGCTCGGGAAAATCCAGCTTGATGATGGTTTTGGGCGGACTATTGGATTCTACCGCCGGCAAAATCCGGCGCCTCGGTGGGCTCCGGGTCGTCCGTTTCGAACAGGATCGCGGCCGCCTGGACCCCAACATAACCCTGCGTCGCACCTGGTGCCCGAATGGCGACACTATTCCCTTTCGCAATGGTTCGGTGCACGTGGTCGGTTGGGCGAAACGTTTCCTCTTTCGCACCGAACAATTAGATCTACCCGTCGGAAAGTTATCCGGCGGTGAACAAGCGCGCCTGCTGATTTCCTTGCTGGTCCGCGAGCCCGCCGACGTGCTGCTGCTCGACGAACCCACCAATGATCTTGATATTCCCGCCTTGGAAGTGCTGGAAGACGCCATTCTTGATTTTCCCGGCGCCGTCATGTTGGTCACCCATGACCGCTGGTTGCTCGATCGCGTCGGCAGCCGCATGCTCGCCTTGGATGGCAAAGGTGGCCATACCTGGGTCGACGAATACGCGGCTTGGGAAAAAGCCCAGCACGAACAACAGCCGAGCGCAAAATCGGCTTCGACCCGTCCGCGCAAAGCGGCAACCACCATCACCACCGCTGAACGCCGCGAACTCGAGCGCATGGAAGCCACTATTGCTAAAGCGGAGGCCGCCATCGCCGCCATCGACGCCGAACTCGCCAGCCCCGCCATTCAAAGCGACGGCAAAGCATTGGAAGACGCCTGTGAGCGCTTGGCCAAGGCGCAGGAACATCTCGACGATTGTTACACGCGCTGGGGTGAGTTAGAGGCGAAGAATTCGGCTTAAAAAAGGCATTATTGCCGCGGTCCTAAGTCCTGTGTCCGAAGTCCGAGGTCCTCGAAATAGTTGTTGTGGATGATTGGCGGGGATAGGGGGTTCTTTTTTAATTGGTAGCAAGAACGGTAGCGGCGAGATGTGATGAGAGAGCGATGCGCGTACCTCGGTTTGCGGGATCACTTGGAATAAATAATCCCCTGCATTTTACAATGTTATCCTGAACGCGCTGACCATATGGCGGCCTCTCCCCAGTCTGCTCCGCGTACATGGATCGTTGACCAAGCCCATTCCACCGCGGCGGATGGCAATCCGGGCACGGCTACGGCGCCGCTGCGCACCATCAACGCGGCCTTGGCGCAGGCGGGTCATGCAGAGCGCCTCGATTCTACCCGCTGTCCAGAGACCTTCGCCCTGCCCCTGGATCTCTGGCAGGCCGCCAGCGGCAATGATCGCCATTCGGCGACCATGCGCTGTGCCCGCGATGCCCTACAATCGCGCGTCGTCAGCTGGCAATGTACCTTTGACGACAGTATTCGCTCGGTGATATGTCAGCCGGTGACTGGCGTCAGTCACGATTGGTTTGGAATGGTTCTGCCGGACCAGCCTCTGCCCGGGCCCTTTCAGCAGCTCGATGCGGGCGAGAATCGCGTCTGGCTGTGGCCTCTGCCTGTGGTTACCTCCTAAGGTCAATTTTCCGCTGCCGAAAAAGTCCGTCACCAGCTGATGGTCGCCCCGGCTTCGATCGCATAGGCGCGCGTCAGGCCATCCACATCGCTATCGCGGCGCAACAGCGGCAGGGCCGCGCCGAAGTCGACCCGCAGGTGCGCCGTGGGGGAGAAGCCGAGTCCGGCGCGGATATTGATTTGCAGGCCATCACTGTCGCTCACGGCTTCGCGTCCACTGCCGCTGTCGCTGATTGTAGATTCTGTAAGTCGGTAGATGCCGACTACCCGCGCTCGGGTCTCCCAGGAATCAGAGAGGGGATGTCGGTAGCCGAAACTGAGCGCCAGATCATCGCCACGTTCCAACTCGGTGCCCGTCAGATCATTCGCGCCCGCCGCCAGCGCGTAACCCACGGCGGCAGAAAATCGCTCGCGGTTCCACCCCAGTCCGATCAAAAAATCGGTGCCGCCAAGCCCCGGCTGATAGGCCTGCGGCAAGCCTGGATTGGCGTTATCATCACCGGTGCCGATGCGTGCACCGACGTGGATGGCCCAGTCTCCCCAGGCCCCGCTGCCGATGCGCTGACTCGCCGTGAGTACGGCATCGCCAACTCCGGAGGCATCGCCGTCGTCGCCATCCAGGCTGACAAAAGGCACGGCGAGGGCGATCTGCAAGCCGTCAAAGGGGCGCACCGCGATCTGCGGAGTCAGCGTCGTATAGATCACCCCAGTGTCCTTGTCGCCTTTGGCCAAACTGGCGACCAGGCCAACCTGCAGCCAAGGCTCCGTCTGATGGGGTCCCGTGCTGGGGGAAGCCGACGAAAGTCGGCAAATACCCGCGTCGGAACATTCGCCCCAGGCGAGCAACGGCAAACAGCCCAGGGTGGTGGCGATCAGAGTCGTAGCGGGTGCTGGGAGACGGGTCATAGTGCAAAAACGCAGGAGGTGGGGCCGTGTTTGCGGGCAATCCAGTGTTAGGCGACGATCACCGCGCCTTGGCGATAATTTCCGTCTGTCGATCCGGATTGCCGTCGCCCAGAAAAGCGACCCAAGCTTCGCAGCCGTGCGCATCCTTGAGAAATGCGCGAATACCCATGGTCAGGGGGATGGACAATAACATGCCGGCTGGCCCCAGCAGCCAACCCCAGACGAAAATGGATAATACCACGGCCAACGGGGACAGGCCAAGTCCACGGCCCAGGACGCGCGGTTCGAGTCCGTTGGAGATCCCAATATTGATCACCGTGTAGCCGATGGCGACCACGCCCATCTGCATGGAGCCATGATCGACCCAGGTAATTGCCAGGGCCGGAACCGCGGCAACGATTGAACCGACCACCGGCACAAAATTGAGCGCAAAGGCGGCAATGCCCATCAGAAACGGAAACGGCACGCCCATAATGAAGCACCACAGGACCACGATCACCCCAGTGAGCAGACTCATCAGTGCTTTGAGGGCCATATAGCGGCGTAGGTCGAGCAGATTGCGAGCTAGTCGATGCCAGTTTCCCGCATCCATATTTGGCTGCAGGCGCTGGGGGAGGAGAGGTGATTCGAGCCAGATGAAGATGACGATCAGGACGATGGCGAAGGTCTGGCGCAAGAGCTCAGTGGTGAATCCGAACGAGGTCCGCAAAGCGGAAACGAAAGCGGATGGTGCGATCAGGTCATCGACAGCATTGGTATCGACCGGGAATCCATGACCCTTCATCCATACCACGACGTTGGCCAATTCTTGGCGCAGGGCGTCTTGATATTCAGGGGCTCTGCTGATCAGAGCCTTGAGTCCATCGTAGGCCAAAAGTCCAGCAATGATGGTGGTGCCAGCCAAAATCATTCCTGCCGCCACCAGGATCAAAGCCATCGGCCAACGCCGTCGCCGCAGATGATCGATGACCGGCAAGGTGATCACCGCGACAAAAACCGCGAGGAGAATCTGCACCAAGTTGCTGGCCGCCGCGTGCAGGCCGTAGGCAATAACCACGATAGCCGCCAGGGCCACCAGTCTGCGGGTGAGATCTGCGCGCGCTTCCAGCATACTCAGTGGTTATCGTGCGCGAGGCCGCCGTCCAGGGCGCCCCGGAGTCACCCCCAGTACCTGGCGGTAGCTACGCGAAAACGCCTGCCGCGAGGCGAAGCCGCAGCGTTGTGCCACCTCGGCGACCGGCAGTCCGGCGGCAAGCAGCGACGCGGCCACGTGCAGGCGATCCCGGCGCAGCACCTCGGCAGGTGGCTGACCGTGGTGGCGGGTGAATAAGCGATAGGCCTGGGCCCGACCGATGCCGGCCGCACCAATGATGTCTTCGGCCCCGCCGGGTTCACTGGCGAGGCGCCACAACATCGCGTCCATCCGCGCCACTGCCGGGTGAACCGCGCGCAAGGGCTCTGCGGTTTCCCGAGCCAGATTGCGCAGGAGGTCGATCATAATGGGACGCCGCCGCTCAGGATCGGCCTCGTGCGCCGCGCGGCTAAGCAGCGTGTGGCTGGGTTGTTCGGGTACCGAGGCGATCAATTCCCGTTCGCGGGTGACAAACCAGAAATCAGAACGTCCATGCATGACCCCTTGCTGGAACACCAGACTGCCTCGCCGAAGGGACTCATGCCGATGCCAGGCCCCCGGTTGAATAATCACCGCATCACCGGAGCCAGATCGATCCGGCGCGATCCTGCGCTGAGGCGGGCCGCGCCGGCCATGCACACCACACTGGTGGGGACGACGTGCAATTGGTGGTCGGCAGCCGGAGACGGCGGGTTGTCGACTGCGAGCCAGCGATGAACGCGGCGGAGCCGATCCGGCAGCTCGCGTAGACTGAGCCACCAGTCGATGGCCTCGGGCGGCAAACGAGAAGGATCGAAGGCCATGGAGAAAAGGGAACGATCTGTATCATATGGGAAAACGGATTGTTCCTATTCTCTGGTGAATTGGCGGTCAGGTTCTCGGCCATTCTATAACGTGGTTGGTAGCCATGCCGACCAGCATCTCTTTTATCGCCCCGAACTCATCCACCGCTCTGGACCAGGCTGCAAGTACTCTTGGACCCGGACCCTGGCTGGTCATCGCGCCCCACGACGACGATGCGATTCTCGGCATGGGCTTGGCCATCCGCGCCGCCACGCTAGCGGGAATGGAGGTCCACATTGCTGTAATCACCGATGGTCGCATGGGCTGGAATGATCCGGCCGAACGCGACACCCTGGTTGCCGTCCGTGCAGCTGAATTGCAGGCGGCGTGCCGAGTGATCGGGGTACCGGAGGAACGACTGCATCATCTTGGATTTCCCGATGGCTCGTTGCATCTCCATCAAGGCTGTCGCCCGGATGCCGACGGAGGTGGCCTGGGCCGTGCATTAACGCGGATATTTCGCACGGTCCGCCCAGGCGCTGTTTTTTGCGCCACTGCTGCCGACCTCCATCCCGACCATCGCTATACTGCCAGTGAAACCGCGATGGCGGCAGCCTGGGCCAGCGGCTCCATCTGGCAGGAATTGGGTAAACCAATCACCGCCCCGCGGATGTGGCACTACGCCGTCTATTGTGACTTTCCGCAGGCACCCGATTGCCAGATCGTTGGGGCACCTGCGCATCTCAGCGCTAAGTTGAGCGCGCTCGCGTGCTTTGTCAGCCAGCCATTTATTGACGCCATGGTGGCCGCTGTGCGCGCGAATGGTGCAGTGGAATATCTGCGCGAAGTGACCGTGGTGCCGTATCGTCCGTCAACTTACGCCGCGCTTTTTTCACCCGCTTGCAATTCCCCTGTCGGTAATTCGGCTGTCGGCCAGTCAATCACGGGCAAGGATACCATCCTGCGCGACGACGCAGACATGGTGTTGGCTGGCCTGGATGCCTGGCAAGCCTGGCCGGCGCTGAATGCCGCGATTGCGCACCCTCTGCGCCTGGTCGGTGAAGGTTCCAGCCGCTTGTTCGTGGCCGGTTTTGCTCGCCATCTTGCCCGCCGTTTCGGGGTTCCGCTAACCCTGGATGCCGTCGGTGGTCGCGCCGCTGATGCCGCACGTCGCAATGTCGTGGAATTGATCGTATCGAATTCCGGGGCGACCCGCGAACTGATCGAACACGTCGATGCCCAATCCGCGCCGCTGCGCTTGGCGCTGCTCGGACTGGGCAACGGGCCCTTGGTCCAGCGCATTGCCGAACGGCGCGTGGTTTTGCCCCATCCGGAGCGGGCCGTGGCAGCAACGGCGAGTGTTTTCCTGCAAGCATTCACCTTCGGCGCGGCTATCGCCGCCCAGGCGGGAGCGCCGATTCCGGTGGCGGCACTGCACGCTGGGGTAGCGGAAATCCTTTCCGCCGATGTCCCCGAGGTACTCACCGCAGCCTTATCGTCGATCCGCCGCATCTGGTGGAGCGATAGTGAATCCGGAGTGGCCGATGAGTTGGCGCTTAAGACCGCCGAGCTCTGCGGTCTGCCCGGTATCGCCGCACCGGGAACCTTGGCCCTGCATGGGCTGGAAGAAATATTCTCTCCGGGGGATTGCGTCATCTGGCTATGCCCAGATCAGCGCGATGCGCCGTTGCGGGCAAAGATTACCCAATCCACCGCGACCCCGCACATTGATCTGACGCAGGCATGGCCGTTGCCAGTCGACGTGGGACCCTGGAATGAATTGCTCCTGCTGGTGCAAGGCTGGCGGGTGCTTGGCGATTGTGCCGTCCGCCTGGGCCGTGACCCCGCGAAGCCCAATCGTGCGCGCAAAGTCGGAAATCCATTGCCCTAGGAGAACTCACCTTGAGCCAACGCACGCTCGCCATTATCGGTCTCGGCGGTCGCATTGCCGACGTTGCAAAAAAATGTACTGACGTGCGAACCCCGATTGCGTCTGATCGGCTACGCCGATCCGGATCCCCAGGGTTTGGGCATCCTCGCGGTAAGCGGAATTAAACCGGGACAGGCCTTTGCGGATCATCAGGCCATGCTCCGCGCATTGCGACCCGACTATGTGATGATCGGCTCGCCCAATCACCTGCATCTTGCGCACATCACTGCCGCGTTGCAGGCGGGGTGTCATGTCTTTAGCGAAAATCCGGTCGTTATCACCTCCGAGGAAACCTGGGCGGCAGCCGAGTTATTGCGTCCAAGAGCACTTTCTGGTCGGTCTGGTCTTACGTTCGTCGCCACTGTATCGCAGCATCGCCGCGGGCATTGCTGCCGGCCGCCTGGGCCGTCCGATCAGCATGGAAGCGAATGAGATATTGCCGCCCGAACATGGCGGCTTCCTGATGCGTACCTGGCGGCGCTATCGGCGTTATTCCGGCTCGCATCTGTTGGAAAAATGTTGTCACGATTTGGATTGGCATCAGGCCTTGCTCGGTTCACGTATGGTCAAGGCGGCGAGCTTTGGTGGTCGCGGTATCTTCATTCCTGAACATCAAACCGAAATGGAGACTATCGATGCCGATGGCAGCAAACACTATCAACACTCAGGGAGACTCAAAGCTCAGCCCGTCTCAATCCCCATCTTTTTCAAGGCAAGCCATGGCTGTGCCTTCACGATGCGCCATCTGCGTGCCGTTGATGCGGTCTTCGTGACTAAGTGAACGATTGAAAGCGCGAGGTTCCTGATGGTCGCGAGATTATGGGGTGCGTGTCGAGTGCGCGTGAGATCATCGTCCTCACGCATGCGCACATCTTTTTGGCGATGAATATTATTCTCAATGCGCCAATGGTTTTGAATGGCCTGAGGCGCGCGGGGCAACGAGAGTCGCTTCCGTGCTGCATTCGTGCGGGCGTAGGCCGTTTCGGTTTCTGTGCGCCCGGTGCTATGATAGAAACGGGTGCGCTCGACTTTGAAAATTTGTTGTAACTGGGGAAATATATGCAAATCGCCATGACGTGGCGTCACGGTGATCGCAGAGATGGTCCGCCGATCTTCACGTCCGTGTCCGTGGTTCCAGGTCGTATGCGTTGCTAAAGACGTGTTTTGGGCAAACGCGCGCGTGGCGGCAGCCAAAAGGCGAGGTTGATTTCCTTGAAGGGCAAGCACGGAGATCCATTTTTTCGACGATCACCGTAGCGCTCTTTCCAATCGTCGCTTAAGCGTCGAACATTTAAGCCCAAACAACGCGACGCCAGATTCGGCCGATCAAAGCTAGGCAACACGAAGAACCTGGCATTATTGGCAATAAGTTGCAGGCGTTGACGCGCCATTGCAGGCGTCCACCCAATCCACGCATCGCGATCGTGCAGTTTAAGCGAGGCGCTACTCCAGCCCAGCAACGCAACCCATTGCCCGCAATGCTCAGCCACATAGCGAATTTGCTCACCCATTAAATTCGACGTCGCCAGATAATGATGCGTACGCATCAGCGTATTCCACCGCTCAACATCGGCTGCCCCCATGAGCGGGCGGACGGTAATGAGGGAAAAATACGCCGTTAATGATGACGACATGCCCAGGGTATAGGGGTGGAATTGTCTCTGTTCAGTGGCCTTTTTAACATCGGCTAGAAACAGATAGTTATGATGAACTTTGAGTCGCCCTGTACCGAAATGCGGAGACCTTTGGAATGGCGATCATGTTCTTCTGTGGCGGGCTTAACCTCATGCCAGGACTGGGATAGACCATTCCCACGCAAATTCCGGTAGTGCCGAATGACATCAAGTTTCTCGTAGCTGCTTGAGTCCACAGGACTTAAACTGATATTGCGGATTTAGAAGGTGATGTTCACGCCAGCGCCTCGTCACTCAGCCGCAGTGTTCAGCAGGGTATCACCTTTGTCAGGTCGGCGATTACGCCAAAGCTGCCGCCATGAATTTATCCACGCGCAAAAATGCTTGGTCCATCACGGGTGCTACATTGCTCCTGCTTTTTTCGGCGACACTGCTCCCTGGAGTCGATGTCGAGGCCGAGACGATGACCCTTAGTGGCCCCTACGCTGGCAGCGTCAGCACGCCATTCATCGGGGTTAAATTCTATGGTAACGGTGATCAGACGGCGGCCACCGTGTCGTTGTCCGATGCGCCAGGCCGCTACCGCATCGACATCCGCGGCTCATCGAACAATGAATCGGTTGCTGCCGTCTCGTTGCTAATTGACGGGACCGCCGCCGGTTCGGCGGCCTGGACGGGCTCCACGCCCGCCGTGCAGTCGATCGCCAACGTCGACATCACAACGAGTGGCAGCCACGCCTTCGTCCTGCGTATGACGACGGACACCGGCGCCAGCGATGCTTTCATCGACTGGATGTCCATCACCCGCACCGGGGCGATTCCGCCGTTGCCGAGCGCGCCGGTTCCGGCGACGACGGGCGCCCTCACCTCGGGGGTGTGGCGTAATCTGTTCGCCGAGTCCGGTCGCAGTCAGGCTGATATCGACGCTAAGGTGGCGGCGGCTTGGCAACAACTCTTCTACGGTGATGACACCAACCAGCGCATCTATTACCCGGTCGGAACCGACCAAGCCTACATCAAGGATGTCCACAACAACGATGTGCGCTCGGAAGGCATGTCGTACGGGATGATGATCAGTGTCCAGCTCGACAAGAAGACCGAATTCGACCGGCTTTGGCGCTGGGCGAGCACCTTTATGCGCCACCCCACGGGGGAAAGGCAGGGCTACTTCGCCTGGCAATGTAGGACTGACGGAACGGTGATCGACCCCAATTCGGCCTCGGATGGCGAGATCTACTTCGCCACCTCGCTGATCTTCGCGCACACCCGTTGGGGCAGCGCCGGTTCGATCAACTATCTCGCCGAAGCGCGCGCGGTCTGGACGGCGATGTTCAACAAGGAGCAGCCCGGCGAGTTTGATTCTACCTACAATATGTTCAATGCCACGCATAAGCAGGTGACCTTCGTGCCGTATGGCCAATCGGCCAACTTCACCGATCCGTCCTACCATGTTCCGGCGTTCTTCGAAATCTGGCGTCAGGTGGATACAGAACGTTCGACGTTCTGGGCCGAATGCGCCGCGGCCAGCCGCCTGCAGTTCCGCAACGCCGCCAACGCAACCACGGGTCTGATGCCGGATTACAGCAACTGGGATGGAACGCCGAAGGTCCAGGGTGGCCACGAGAGCTTCCGTTTCGATGCTTGGCGCTGCGCAATGAACGTGGCGATGGACCATTCCTGGACCGCAGCCGATCCATGGCAGATCGAGCAATCGAACCGGCTGCTCGCCTTCTTCGCATCGAAGGGCATCGCCGCCTACGGCAACCAATGGACGCTGGACGGCACCGAGTTGAGTTCCAGCCATTCGCCGGGTCTGGTGGCGATGAACGCGGTGGCGGTGCTGGCCAGCAATCAGGCCAGTTCCTGGGCTCACCTCGATCACTTCTGGGATACCCCGGTTCCGATCGGGCAGTATCGCTACTACGACGGCTGCCTCTACCTGTTCGGCCTGCTGCATTGCTCGGGTAATTTCCGCGCGTGGGTCCCCACCAGCACGGTCAGCCCGGGCACCATCACCCTGAGCACGTCGACGGCGAGCATCGCCGAAGGCGGCGGCAGCGTGACCGTGACCGCACGCCGCACCGGCGGCTCGGCAGGAGCGGTGACGGTAGCGTTCGCCACGGCCAACGGTTCGGCAAGCGCGGGCAGCGACTACACCGCCGTCAGCGGCACGCTGAGCTGGGCTGCCGGCAACAGCGCTGACAAGACGTTCGTGGTGGCGATTATCCAGGATGCACTTGTCGAGGGCAATCAGACCTTCACCGCGACCTTGTCCGCCCCGACCGGCGGCGCGACCCTGGGCTCTCCGACTGCCGTGACGGTGACGATCGTCGATGACGATACCGTTGCCGCTGGCACCATCGCCCTAAGCACGTCGACGGCGAGCATCGCCGAAGGCGGCGGCAGCGTGACCGTGACGGCGCGCCGTACCGGCGGCTCGGCGGGAGCGGTGACGGTGGCCTACGCCACGGCCAACGGTTCGGCGAGCGCGGGCAGTGACTACACGGCCGCTAGCGGCACGCTGAGCTGGGCTGCCGGTGACAGCGCGGATAAGACGTTCGTGGTGGCGATCACCCAGGATACCGGAGTCGAAAGCAGCGAGACTTTCACCGCGACCGTGTCCGGTCCGACCGGCGGCGCGACTCTGGGCACTCCCGCGGTGATGACCGTGACCATCGTCGATGACGATTCCACCGGACGGACTCCCGAGAATCCAACCGGAACCATTCCGGGAATCACCTACCGCTTCTATACCGGAACCTGGTCAGTCCTGCCCGACTTCGCGGCGCTGGTGGCGGTCAAGGAAGGGACATTGAGCACCTTCTCCCTGACCCCGCGGACCCGCAACGACAACTTCGGCTTCCGGTTCGCCGGCTACCTCGATGTGCCGGTGGCAGGCACCTGGACCCTCGCGACCACCAGCGACGATGGCAGCCGGTTGTGGATCGGCTCGACGCTCGTCGTCGACAATGATGGCTTGCACGGGGCCCAGGAACGGAGCGGGACGATCGCGCTGCAAGCGGGGCGTCACGCCCTGACTGTCGATTTTTTCGAGGCCAGTGGCGGTGAATCGCTCGAGGTGCGCTGGCAGGGTCCCGGAACGGCACGGCAGATCATTCCGGCCAGCGCACTGCGCCGGGTGCCCTCGGCGTCTTCTGCGGATTCCCTCACCGCGACCGATATCGGCGGTGCGCTTCCGGCGGGTAGCTCGACCCAGTCTGGCGGGGTATGGACGGTCGTCGGCGGTGGCACCGATATCTGGGGCAGTGCTGACAGCTTCCACTTCGCCCATCAAAATCTTAACGGGGATGGCGAGATCGTGGCGCGGGTGACCGGTGTCCAAGCGACTCACCCATGGGCAAAGGCAGGGGTGATGATCCGCGAGACCACCGCGGCCAACAGCCGGCATGCTTTGGTGGCGGTCACCGCAGGTCGGGGTGTCGCCTTCCAACGTCGTCTCACGACTGGGGGCGGCAGCGTGCATACGGCGGGCAGCCTGGTTGCGGCGCCACGCTGGGTTCGGCTCGTTCGGCAGGGTAACCTTTTCAGCGGATATGAATCCAGCGACGGAGTTAACTGGACCCTCGTTAGCACCGATACCATCATCATGCCGGCGTCGGTTCGTCTCGGCCTGGGGGTTACCAGCCATAACAATGGCACGGCATGTACCGCGACCTTCGACAATGTCCGCATCACGCTAGCGCCCACCGGCCCAGGCTGAAGGAGACCACCATCATGCGCACCTACGGAATGATCATTGTGGCTGTTCTCATGCTTGCCGGTTGCGGCGGGGGTGGTGGCGGTGGAGCCGCCGGTGGTCCGGTTGGTGGCGACACGACGCTGATCGGTAGGCGATCGGTGCCGGGCATGGACGTGGCTCTCCACACCACGGCTGTCGTCGACACCTACCGGGTTCAGATTACTGGTACCCAACCGGTTTCGATGCAGGCTTGGCTGGCAATCGATCCGCTCACCGTCGGCCCTGCCGTCGCGGCGAGTCCGCAATCTGGCATACCGGGGAGTTGGACGGTGACGCTGCCGCGGAGTGCCATGCTTGGCGCGACCTGCGTGTGGGTAAGTGTGGTAGATGCCAACGGGAACGTCAGTGAGGTCGGGCAGGACTTTCTGATTAGTTGGTAAGTTGGGAGCTGGGGGGTCAGAGGCGATGGCCAATGAATCGCGTGCGCTGTCCTTGACTGGTGTTTCATCGTGAGAGTGCCACCGTGGCGGTTCGCCCAGGGGACGGGGGCGGACTGAGGGCGACTACCTATCGGCTTGGCGAGAATCGTTCACCGTCACGACCGCGCCAGTTCGACCGCCCGCCACAGGTCGTTGGCGAGATATGGCTTGGTGACAAAGCCACGGGCTCCGGCCGCCAGCAAGGTATCGATGTTGGCATCTCGCGAAAAACCCGAACAGATCACTACGCGGGCGTCCGGATCCACCGCCCTGATGCCGCGAAAGCAGGCTGGTCCGTCCATGTCGGGCATGGCGGTAAGCGGTTCACGGCCGTTTTCCCCGCCCAGTCCCCCGCCCGCTAGAACCGCGCGCAGGAGACAGGATCCATGCGCACGAGTCGCGAAGAACAACATCGAATGGTCGAGGGCTGGCAGGCCAGTGGCCTGAGCATCGCGGCGTATGCCCGAGGGAATTCTGGGACAGGCTCTATGATAGGAACGGGTGCGCTCGACTTTGAAAATTTGTTGTAACTGGGGAAATATATGCAAATCGCCATGACGTGGCGTCACGGTGATCGCAGAAATGGTCCGCCGATCTTCGCGTCCGTGTCAGTGGTTCCAGGTCGTATGCGTTGCTAAGGACGTGTTTTGGGCAAACGCGCGCGTGGCGGCAGCCAAAAGGCGAGGTTGATTTCCTTGAAGGGCAAGCGCGTAGAGCCCTTTTTTTCGACGATCACCGTCGCTGTTTCGTTATTCGTATGAGCGGCATCGCACGTGACCACGGTGTCGGTGATATCCATGTGGTGCAGCAATCCACGCATCGCGATCGTGCAGTTTAAGCGAGGCGCTACTCCAGCCCAGCTACGCAACCCATTGCCCGCAATGCTCAGCCACATAGCGAATTTGCTCACCCATTAAATTCGACGTCGCCAGATAATGATGCGTACGCATCAGCGTATTCCACCGCTCAACATCGTCTGCCCTCATGAGCGGGCGGACGGTAATGAGTGAGAGATACGCCGTTGAAAATGACGACATGACCAGGGTATAGGGGCGGAATTGCCTCTGCCCAGTAGCCTATTTAGGGCTTGCCGATTAATTAGAAACGTCTGGTAAAACCAGTAAAATCGCAACAAATCGCCATGTAGAAATGCTTGGAATTGCCAGATTCTCCTGCAAAATGCGTGCATGCCGGGTGAACAA
>Ga0335395_10000060_pt1 | contig 75811 bp, 72 predicted proteins | sample MAT02_FD_205744 | JGI IMG/M metagenome (GOLD analysis project Ga0335395, IMG submission 205744) | Freshwater microbial communities from Lake Fryxell liftoff mats and glacier meltwater in Antarctica - MAT-02 (spades assembly) (version 2) ...
GAATGTCAATTATTGGGAAAATTGGTTTGGGTATTGCTCAACTGGCACTTGTTTAAGACTTGTAACGCATACTTGAGAACTGTAAAGGCACAAACGGGTATGAGTGTTATTAAATTCTTCAAAAGATATCAGAAATTTTCGGAATCTCTTAGAAAACTTGTACTCAAGAACTTATCCATAGAAAATTGGCTGCTAGATGAATTTTTACCTTTGATGGACAATGCTTTCTGCGATGCCCCAAAAGGTAAAACAACTCACTATCATACACTTAGATCGCTAAGTTAACAACTATGCCAAGCAAACGCACCAAGACACCGTAAACAATGGACAGACAGACCACGACCGAAAGAAAACCAGCTTGTAACAGCACCTACAAGAAATTGGCGGTTCAGTGGTTAAACGAAGCTTTCCCGATGAATTGGGACAAGTAGTGTTTCGTATCAAGTTTTGTGATGGCAGAAAGTTTAGTGCTTCGAAATCGCCAACTTCTTGTAGCTGCAAACCGTTATAAGCCATTTTAGGACGACACAACAACAGACAATGAAACGACTGAAACTAATATCGACATTTATCATTTTGACAAGTTTATTTGCTTGTGAACCACCTGTGACTTTTAAGGAACCACAGCCGACTGACATTGACAATTTATCGAAATTTCCAAAGCGCTTACAAGGACACTATTTAAACTTCGCAGACAATTCGACATTATTAGTTAGTGACAAATTAATTCAAAGAATTTACGACTATGATTATAAAGTTCATCTAAATCAACTCGACAGTGCAGAGCAACTTTCTGGCGACACTATTATAAACATAAAGACTAAAGAGAAAACCTTAATTAAGCGTGACGGTGACAGTTTAATAACTCATGTTCATTATCTGGACACCTTGTTTCAAATGGACTATGACAATGTTGTTAGAAAATTCAAAGGTTATTATTTTCTTAACAAACGTTACGACAAAACAAGCTGGGAAGTAAAGAAAATTCAATTAACAAAAGGACAACTTATACTGAGCTGTATCTCGACAAAACTCGACATTGAAAATTTAAAGGAAATAACTGAAACACCTCAGGACACAGTTCGACCTTACAAGTTTACAGCGACAAAAAAACAGTTTAAAGAATTTATAAAAAATGACGGATTTAGCGACAGCGAAATATTTGTTAGACAGAAGAAAAACGGCTTATAACACTATATTTATGATAAAAGGGGTTTCATTTGTTATTCAAGGCTTTGCTCTCTATTCAGCACCATCTCGGGGGGATAGTTGGGAAGTTCTAAATCCCCTTTCATCATAAATATCCAGCGTTACCTGCCATTATTTGGGGACAGTGCTAACATCAAATTGACGAGCATTTAATGAAGACATACGAACTAAATACTTATTCAACTACACGACACAACTTAATTGTTTTTGTCGGAATTGCTGTTGCAATGTCTGGCTTTGTTTTGACAATGGTTGAAAAGCAATCGTTTCTTGTCTGTATGATTACTTTTTTGGGAATTATGGGTTTCGCAAAATTTTTAGCGTATAAGTTGGAAAAAGCAAATGCAAACTTTTCTGTTTCAGAGAAAGGGTTTGGTGTTTTATGGACAAAAAATTTTGCTTTTTGGCGAGAACCTAAATATGATTTTCGTTTTGAAGAACTGCAAGAATATGTTTTTGAACCTTGGGGCGAAGTTTACCGACTAAAAATAACAACTAAAGAAGGCAAATCAATTAAGTTTTTATTTAAAAAAAGCAAGAACGACACTGCAAGTTTTACTTCATTTTTTGACGACCTACAAAATTCAATTAAAACTTTCAACAATAAAGACAATGACACTTCAAATGATGTGAGGGTTGGAAAAACTTTCTGGGAAAGTAGGACAGCAAAAGTGTTTGGAATTTTTCTTGCAATTGTTATTATTTTGGGGTGGACAAAACTTCTTACTGGTGAGCCTACAACTACTAATATGCCAAAAATGGTTGTAGCAACTATTGCTGGAGTGTTTTACATTGGTCGAATAATATTTGCAGCATTTCCAAACAATGACAAATCTTAACGACACAGCAACAATTATTAATCGCTTCGGACAAAGTGTGTGCAGACTTCGTATGACAAGACTTCGAGGGGAAAGTATAACGGCAGGTAACAGCAAATTTGTACAAAAATGGCTGATAGTGGTGTATGTTAATTTATCAGTTATTTATTTAGTTTAGTGGGGTTCGAGAATGGTTCTGCAAGTAATGCCATTTCAGCACAAATTAGCTAAACTTTGCTAGCAAATTTAATAACGACCTTATGTACCATATAACACAAACAGATTTAGATTTTGAGCAATTGCTTAAAACAAAATTAGACGAATTGAGAAAACAGTTTGAAAATAACTTAATGATACAAGAATCGACGTTGGAGTTATTATATAAAGGTGTAATTCATTCTGATTTAAATAATTTTAAGAATAATAAACTAATATGGAATGCATCATGTTATGTAAATATTATTTCATACGACTTAAAAGTTATTGGCAAAAATTTGATGATATCAAGGACAGAATGGGAAAAGAGATATTTTGCAAGACAAGCGGGTTTATTAATTTATGAAAGTAACAATGACTTATTTAACCTATTTGGAAAAGAATTTAGAACTGCCATTTTAGGGCTTTCAGATTATGAAGTATTTAAAAATGAATTAAAAGGAATTACTAAAAAATTAAATCTATACAAAGACACCAATAAAGGAAAACTTCATAGAATTAGAAACGTATCAATTGCTCATCGTGACCAAGACTCAATTGAACAGTTATCAACAATACTTTCAATTTCGTGGGTTGAAGCTATAAACTTTGTTTCTGAATTCGACCAAATATTAAATTTGACTGGTCGTTTTTTACAGGATGTTATGAATAAAAGCGTGGTTGAATTCGAAGAACTTAATGATAAATAAAACTGCTGGCAACAGCAAATTTGTTCAAAATGGCTGCCGGTGGTTTTATTTATCATTTATTTACTTAATTTGGTGCGGTACGACAATGGTTCTGCAAATAATGCCATTTCTACACAAATTAGCAAACCCTTGAAAATAAACATTTTAAATTTGCTGCTAAAGTGAGAAATTACTAAAAAAAAAACCACATTCAATAATGTGGTTTTAAATTATAATCAAGTATCAAAAAATTTTTACTTTATAAAATGCTTTAATTGTATTACCTCTTTTTCATTCAAGTGTCGCCATTTACCACGTGGCAAATCTTTTTTACTCAAATTAGCATATATAACACGGTCTAGCTTTGTAACATCGTAACCCAAGCTTTCAAATATTCGGCGTACAATTCGGTTTTTACCACTATGTATTTGTATGCCTATTTCGTTTTTACTACCACCTGTAACATACGAAATTGTATCAGGTTTTATAAAGCCATCTTCGAGTTCTAAGCCATAAGAAATTTTATTAAAATCGCCCTGACTTAAATTGCGACCTAGTTCAACTTGGTAAATTTTACTTATATTATTTCGTGGGTGAGATAATTTTTCGGCCAAGTCTCCGTCATTAGTCATTAATAGTAAGCCTGTTGTGTTTCTATCTAATCGGCCAACTGGGTATATCCGCTCGCGGCTAGCTTTATCAACTAACGCCATTACAGTTTTTCGCTCCTGCGGATCTTCGGTTGTAGTTATAAAATCTTTAGGCTTATTTAACAATACATACACCATTTTTTCGGTTTTAAGCAATTCGCCATTATAGCGTATTTGATCGGTAATTGGATTTATTTTTGCCCCCAATTCTGATACTGCAACACCATTAACACTTACTACACCAGCCGCTATAAGTTCATCAGCCTTACGGCGAGAGCAAATTCCTGCATTAGCAATGTATCGGTTCAACCTTATAAATTCCGAATCTTTAGTAAAATCGCTTTTGTTCCCACTACGTCCTCTAGGTTTTATATTACCATCTCCAAAATCTATAACATCTTGTGTAGGATTTTTTCCGCGTTTTTCGAAAGTTTTATCATAAGGGCGACTAAAGTTTTCGGCTTTGCTTGAATACGAAGGTCTTAAATCGTCATCTTCAGCATTAACTCTACCTTTAAAAGGTTTTTTCTCTCGGTCGGTAAATTTTTTATTGCTGAAAGATTTTGCTTCTCTTGGTTTGTCGCCAAATGTTTTTTTATCTTCAAATGCTGGCTTTCCATCAGTAGCATAAGGCTTACGAGGTCGGGCTTTAAAACCTTCTTTATCGGTATAATTATTTCTTTCTCTATCGTTTGTTTCGTTACGGTCGTGGCCGGATTTTGTATTTTTACCGAATGGTTTATCTCCGTATGCCTTTTTTCTATCATTACCAAAAGATGAGCTTTCGTTATTGGTTCTGTCTTTACTAAACTTGTTTCTTGATTCAGGTTTTTCTTTGTAATCAGTTTTTGTGTCTTTAGAATCAGCTCCTGGGCTATATGTACCGTAAGGTCGCTTGGCTGATTTTGGAGTACTTTCGGACGACGTAAAATTTGAACCCGAGGAACGATTAGTATTGGTTTTACCAAATTTAGCACCTTCTTTTTTGGATTTGTCGTCTCGACTGTTCCTACTTTTATTAAATGGCATATTGCTTTTTTTATCTCCCAAATAGGGTTGCAAATATACAAAACTTTTATTGGGCAATTACATAGGTAACCAAATTTGGGTTTTTAGTAAAACTTAACTTTAATTACCTTTAAACAGCATTTAAGCTTGTATTACATAACTATTTGATTATGTGAATTATAAAACGTACATTTGCAGTCAGTATAATAAAATGAAACAGTTTAAGTAATTAATTCATTTTATTATCTCCTATTAATTTGAAATATGTTTAACAATATAGTTCATAAGTGTTCACGAAAATATAAAGAATGACGAAAAGTAAACTAATAATTATTGGCCAAATGCTTCTGCTATTTGTATTAATAAAAATTAACTCTTACAATTTACCTCCTTCAATCCCCTTAGCTGAAATAGCTACCGATTCTACATCAATCACTGTCCCTATTGCAATAAAAAAGGCATCAAAAAATTTAAGTTTTGCCAACGAAAATCTCCCCACAGGAAATAAAAGAATAACTTTAAAAATGAAAAAGACATTAAAATCTAATTCATATAGCAATATACAAACCCACAAACTACATTATAGGGCTCAAAAATGGTTTACTGTTATTGAACCTATATTAAAAAAACACGGCATTCCCGAGGATTTTAAATATATTCCCTTGGTAGAAACTGGCTTAGCTACAAATATATATTCGAGCAAAGGAGCTGCTGGGCTTTGGCAATTTATGCCACAAACAGGAAGAGACTTTGGTTTAAAAGTGAATTCTACTGTTGATGAACGTTTTAATATAGAATTATCAACCTTAGCAGCAGCCAAATATCTCAAAAGTTTGCACAAAATTTTTGGTAGTTGGACATTAGTTGCTGCGGCCTATAATGCTGGCGAAGGCCGCATTCAAAGAAAAATTAAATCGCAAAAACAACGAAATTATTATATGCTAAAACTTAATCGCGAAACAGCGGCTTATGTTTACAGCATTATTTCGATGAAAGAAATTATCGAACATCCCGAAAAATATGGCTATAAAATTAAAAATTCACGGTGGTTAGCCTATCAAGGGAAGTAAATTTTTTATTGGGCTCAATGTTTTGCTGAATATTAGAATTAAGTCAACTACTTGTTTTTTAAAATTAAAATAAAAGATTTTTAAAAAAAATTGATTGATTTAAGCGTTTTTAGAATCACAAAGTCAAAGTATATGGATTGTTTTGGGTACACCATAAAAGCAAAATTTCAATAATTTTCGTTTCCATTTGTACTTCGTAAATAATGTTGTGTTTTTATGCAGTATTCAACACCTAATTGAAATAGATTTTTTGTAGACTTTAAATAGAAAAGGATGTTTGCAAATTTAGCTTGTCAAGTTTTCTACTCTGATAATAAATTTTGTTGCTCTATCATTAAACAAATCATTTTGTATAAAATTACAATGGTTAAAAAGTTATTTTGGTTTGTCCAATAAACTTTTATTCAATATTTTTAATTTTATACTTTGCATTACATTGGCGTGTGGTATTACGATCTAATGCTTTTGAAATTCAAAGCTCGTCGGTTTCGGTATAATGGGTTTCGTAATCATACGCTAAACTATCTAAATGCTTAGGAGTACTTTTCTTCTTGTTGATTATTGAAACTTACTTTTACTGCGCCCATAAATCAAATGTAACAGATATTTATTTTAAAATACGGTATCAAAAATGGTTTGTTTTATTTGTTCAAAATACGGAGATTTTACAGATCAGATTTTTGATAATACTTCATTGGGAGAATAAGATTGCAATAATTGACATTTTACATAAGATATTTTTACCAGTGTCTTTGTTAGCATATCGTTTGAAAGTTCGAAAGCGAATTAATCGTTGAAACTTTTCGAGGAAATCATGACGGCATAAAAAATATCTTACGCATCTAAAACATTTTGGTTCGAAACAACCAATGCAGGGTGTGTTTTAAACGTACCGTTTGGCAACTCAAAGTTAAGTGTAACAATATCTTTTTAATTTACCCGCACTATATATATATTCCTATAGCTTTGTTTTTGTTTTTTACAATAACACTCTTCATATCTTCATGTTCGTGTAATGCTATAATTAATTCTTTATGCTTGTTAATAGATAAAACAGTTTTAATAGAAGTCATTTATAAAAGCATATTTCTTACTTCTTTTGCTTTTGTAGGCGATTCTATTTGTACTAATAACGTTTCCATATATTTTAGTATTGTATTTATTTCTAGGTTGATAATTGCTGTAATTACTCCCACCAAAATATACAAACAATTAATTTTTTGAAATTATTTATTTAAAGAACTCTTACCTAAAAATTAAGGTTTAAAATATAAACCAATAACCATTAGTGCCAACGTTACAAATAAACCCACAAACATTTTATCATGTCGGTTTTTGTGGTTGCTAAATCAGCTTTGGAGGCTAAATGAAATCTTTTTTTAAAATATAATTCATAAATATTTAGCCAATTCTTAATAATGACTTGTATTTTATTAAAATTCCTAAATATAAATTTAAAAAACTCTTAATTCAACTTAAACGGTGCTACCAACAAAAACTGAGGAATTGCGGCTTCAAACAAATCGTTATCAACCAAACGTTTCATGGTATAAGTGCCTTGCATTGTGCCCATATCGGTTTTAAGGTTACAGCCCGATACATACTCGTGGTAATTACCCGGTTCAATAATAGGTTGTAAACCCACAACTCCTTCGCCTTCCACTTCTCGTTTGCTGCCATTCGAGTCGAAAATTACCCAATGCCTAGCCATTAACTGTACGCTATAATCGCTTAGGTTTTCGATTATAATTTTATAAGCAAACATAAAATGTTCTTTAGCTGGGTTCGAGTATTCGGGTTGGTAAACCGTATCTACCGTAATTTTAACACCTTCGGTAATTTGAGCTATCATTTTTTTATATTTTTTAACAAGGTAATTATTGCTTTTTACAAATCAAAATCTTAAGCCATTTCTTGCTCAAATTTATATTTAATTTCTTGTAGAACATCTTGTATATCCACAATGTTTTCTAAACCTACCAATTTTATTCGGTATTCTTTAAAATCGGGAATGCCCTTAAAATAATTAGCGTAGTGCCTGCGCATTTCAAAAATACCTGTTTTAGGGCCTTTCCACTCTACCGATTTTTGCAAATGCGTGTTACAAACTTCCACCCGTTCGGCAATGGTGGGGCCTTGCAAAATTTCTCCTGTTTTAAAATAATGTTTTACCTCCCTAAAAATCCAAGGGTAACCTATTGCCGCCCGGCCAATCATAATGCCATCAACCTCGTAAGCCATACGCCATTCGGCAGCTTTTTGCGGGCTATCCACATCGCCATTGCCAAAAATAGGAATTTCAATATTCGGGTTTTTTCTAATATCTCGTATCAAACTCCAATCGGCTTGGCCTTTATACATTTGCGCCCTAGTACGGCCATGTATGGTAAGTGCTTTTATACCAACTTCTTGTAGCCTTTCGGCAACTTCGTAAACATTTTTTGTGCCATCGTCCCAGCCTAAACGCGTTTTTACAGTTACAGGTAAATGGGTGGCATTTACAACCGCAGCCGTCATTTTTACCATTTTATCAATATCCTGTAAAAGGCTGGCACCTGCACCTCGACAAGCCACCTGTTTTACTGGGCAACCGTAATTAATGTCAATTAAATCGGGCTGGGCAAGGGTTGCAATTTCGGTAGCTTCCTGCATTGATGATATTTCGGAACCAAAAATTTGAATCCCAATAGGACGTTCGTATTCAAAAATATCTAGTTTTTGGCGACTTTTTGCAGCATCTCTAATTAAACCTTCCGATGATATAAACTCGGTGTACATCATATCAACACCGTTTTGCTTGCATACAAAACGAAAAGGCGGGTCGCTTACATCTTCCATAGGTGCCAACAACAACGGAAAGCTTCCTAAATCAATATTTCCAATTTTAACACCCATTTAAAAATTCTAATGATTAATTTCGATGCAAATTTACTAAATATCAGCAAATATGGATAAATCTTTAAAACCATCGCATTTTCATCCTATCATACAATTAGTTGTTTTAATTTTAGTAGCCCTAATTTGTGGCTTCGCATGCGTTGCCGTAGGTTTTGCATGGTTTAGTTTTTTTTATGGCTTTGCGCCGATACTTGAAATGCTTAAAAATCAAGGCCAAATAATGGATATACCTTTTATGCGGACGCTGCAAATAAGTAGCACTGTGGGTATTTTTATTTTAGGTCCTTTGGTATTTGCCAAAATAGATAATTATAAAGTAGCACATTATTTTAAAATAACAAATCCTATAAAACCTATTTTAATATTGCTAACGATATTAATTGTATTGTTTTCGTCTCCATTATTTGAAGCTGTGAACACCTTAAACCAAAAAATGGCTTTACCTAGCTTTTTACACAACCTTGAAAAATGGATGAAACAAAAAGAGCTAGAAGCTGCTGCACTTACCCAGCAATTATTAATAATGAAAAGTTATAATGATTTGGCCATTAATTTATTGATGGTAGCTATTTTACCCGCCATAGGCGAAGAATTATTTTTTAGAGGAGCAATACAAAACATATTAATTAACTTTTTAAAAAACCCACATTTAGCCATTTGGTTTACCGCCATAGTATTTAGTGCTATACATGTACAATTTTATGGTTTTTTACCAAGGATGTTTTTGGGAGTATTATTTGGCTATTTATTTTTATGGGGCAAAAGTATTTGGCTACCCATTTTAGCACATTTTTTAAACAATGGCTTTGCAGTTATTATGGCTTTTAAATTGCAGCTGGAGGGCAAAAGCATAAGCGAGTTAGAAAACTCATTTTCTGTAAATTGGTATGCCTTAATATTAAGTTCTATACTTACTTTTGTATTATTAAAAATTTATTTTAAAAAAGCATCTTACCTAAAAAATAAAATATAATGAATGCTAAATGGATAAAAATATATACCTCTAACCAGTTTCATAAATCGGAAATGGTAAAGCAAATATTAATTGATAATGGTATTGAAGCTGTGCTAATGAACAAGCAAGATACTGCCTACAAATTTGGTGAAGTAGAGGTACTAATACCCGAAACCAATTATAGCAATGCGCTAGAAATTATTATTCACAATAATTTATAGGTGTTTTAAGAGTTTGTGGTTAATTTTAAAAGTATTTAACTGGTTATAATTTATAACAATATTGAAAATTATTATAATTAACTAACCCATTAAACTAATTATTACAGGTAATTGGCAAAAGTTCAATTCCCTTTTTAAATATGAAATTATTTCCTTTATTGCATTTGCTTTTTTTTTTATTAATATCAGCTAGCGTTATTGCTCAAAATACGCGAATTAAAAACAATAATACCATTGGTTGGTATAGTTATAATGGAACATTTAAAGTAGGTAAAAAATTTGGTATTCATACTGATTATCAATTTCGTAGGATAGATGTTGTTTCAAATTGGCAACAAAGTTTGTTACGCGTAGGTATAAATTATCAACTTAATCCGAAAGTTAGTTTTAGAATGGGTTATGCCTGGGTCGAAACTTTCCCTTACGGAGAAATTCCGATTAATGAAATGGGAAAAAACTTTACCGAACATCGCTTATTTCAAATGCTTACTATTAAAGATAAAATTTCAATTATAGATTTATCACACCGATTTATGTTAGAACAGCGATGGGTAGGAGCATATTCGAATGCTGATTTGCCAAAAGAAGATATTTTTCCTTTAACAAACAGAATTAGGTACATGCTTCGCTTGCAAATACCACTTAAAGGAAATGAAATAAAAGATAAAACACCGTATTTAGTTTTGTTCGACGAAATATTTATTGGCTATGGTAAAAATTTAAGGGAAAATATTTTTGACCAAAACAGATTGGCTATATTGTTTGGTTACAGATTTAGTCCTTTATTCAGGATTGAAGCTGGTTACCTAAATCAAACTGTACAACTAGGTCGCGAGGTAAATAACAGAAATGTATTTCAATATAACAGCGGTTTATTATTGAATACTTACTTTACCATCGACTTTACGAAGAAATAATAAACTAGCTTTGTAAAAGCATGCAATTATTTAATTTATCAAATAAAAAAACGCTATTACAAACCAATTATCAAATGAAAACAAGAGCAATTACAGGTTTCTTTTTTTTACTCATAATGCTATCTTCTATGCTTTTAGGAGCGTATATATTCACAGTTTTTTACATTATATTAAGTTTGTTATGCTTATTCGAGTTTTTTACTTTGGTTAAAACTACTGGTATTAGGCCACACCGCACCATTGGCTACATTGCAGCATTTGTATTATTTGCATCGGTTACAGTAAAATATTTTTTTGCTTTGGAACCTAAATGGTTATTGATAAATATTCCGCTATTTTTTGGCATATTTATCAGGGAGTTGTATAAAAAATCGCCATTGCCGTTTAGCAATATTGCCTATACATTTTTGGGTTTAGTATATGCTGTAGTGCCTTTTATTTTTTTTTATAGCCTGGCATACATTGGCGGTCAGTATAATATGCACTTGGCTTTGGGTTTTTTTATTTTGTTATGGTCTAACGATACTGGTGCGTATTTATTTGGTGTTAAATTTGGCAAAACCAGGTTATTCGAGCGGCATTCTCCCAAAAAATCATGGGAAGGTTTTTTAGGCGGAATATTTACAAACCTATTGGTTGCTAGCATAATAGCTTATTTTTATAAAGATTATAATTTATACCAATGGCTTGGGATGGGCGTATTAATAAGCTGTTTTGGTACCCTTGGCGATTTAGTAGAATCAATGTTTAAAAGAAGCCTAAATGTAAAAGACTCGGGTAACTTATTGCCTGGCCACGGCGGTGTATTAGATAGGTTTGATGGTTTGTTAATGGCAGCACCAGTGGTTTTTGTGTATTTGTATTTGATTACTTATTAATTTAAAGTACTTAGTTTATTAAATGTTTAATATTTGCTTATAAAACTATTTAATTCAGTTTACTAAACTTTCATTACTAATAATGTGATTTCAAATTTACACTTCGTTTAGAACTTGTACAAATTGAAAAATCCCTTAAAATAATATTTATCTAACTCATCATTATTGCTATTTTTGCAAAAAACATTAAATGATAAAATTTCATAAAGAAGGATATACTTCCCTTGCACTTTGCATACTATTTATATTTGTTACCAATGCAGTACTTCAATATTATTTACCCGAAACTCGTTGGGTTTTATGGCTTTGGTACGCGTTTTCGGCATTTATTTTTTTGGTAATAGTACAGTTTTTTAGAAGCCCACAACGCAAATGGGTAACTAATGATAACTTTGTAATATGCCCTGCTGATGGTAGGGTAGTGGTAATAGAAGAGGTGGAAGAACCCGAGTTTTTAAAAACAAAGTGCATTCAGGTATCAATTTTTATGTCGCCCATAAATGTACATATAAACCGAAACCCTGTAAGTGGTGTGGTAAAATACTTTAAATATCACCCGGGTAAATATTTGGTTGCTTGGCACCCAAAATCATCTACCGAAAATGAACGAACCACAACTGTTGTAGAAACAAAAGCTGGCATACAAGTTTTATACAGGCAAATTGCAGGTGCTTTAGCTCGCCGTATTGTGTGGTATTTAAAAGAAGGTGAAAATGTTACACAAAGCCAACAATTTGGCTTTATAAAATTTGGTTCTAGAGTAGATATTTTTTTACCTTTAGGAACTAATATCAACGTTAACTTACAACAAGATGTTAAAGGTGGCGTTACTGTATTAGCAACAATTTAAAATTAAAATGTTATGAAAAAATTATTAATTGTATTATTTGTGGCCGTTAGTGCCAACTTTGTATCGGCACAAGAGGGTACTAAAGCAACTGCAAAAGTTGAAACTAAAAAAGATTGTAGCAAAATGAAATGTTGCAAAAAACCTTGTTCAAAAACCGAAATTGCAAAAGTTGAAGTTGCAAAACCAACGGTTAAAAAAGGTTAAATAACAATGCCGAAAATTACTCTAATTTATTTTCGGCATTTTCATTTAAAATAATATCAAAATCTTATAGTTTTAACATTGTTATAATAATATTTAATTATAACAATGTTATTAAATAAAATCCCTATTTAACTCTAAATTAGGTAAAATATATTCATGCAAAATTATGCTACAAAGAATACAAACTGTTTATCTATTTATAGCCTCATTGGCCATTTATGCTTTTTTTTTATTCCCTATCGCCAGTATATTTAACAACATAGGCGCTAAAAAAATAATGATAACTGGTGCATATCAATCTTTAGGAAATCAAATAGTTCAAACAGAAAATTTTTCACTTTTATCTACTGCAACCATTGTATTAGGTTTAATACCTCTAGTGCTAATATTTTTATATAAAAATCGCAACCTGCAACAGGTATTAACTTATGGTTTAGTAGTTATAGTATTAGCACATAGCTATTGGTTAACGCAAACGGTACAAAATATTAGCGAAAGTGTATTAAAATTTAGCGATTATGGAATAGGGGCAGGTTTACCATCAATAGTTATATTATTTTTGGTGTTGGCTGCCAAAGCCGTTGGCCGGGATGAAAAACTTGTAAAATCGGCCGATAGATTGCGATAAATTAATTCTCAAAATTTAACATGTTTTTTAGTACAGCTTGCGCTGCCCAAGTTCTATTATCAGCTTGTTTAAGCACTAATGAGTTTGGACCGTCTAATATCTCATCTGCCAATTCTAATCCTCTTCTTACGGGTAAACAGTGCATTATACCTGCATTATTGGTTAGTTTTAGTTTTTCATTATCTACCATCCAATCTTTTCCGTCGCTCAATATTTTACCATAATCGTTATATGCCGACCAATTTTTTACATACACAAAATCGGCATTTTTTAAGGCTTGGTTTTGGTTGTGTGTTACTGTAGCCTTCCCTACAAACTCTGGCGAAAGCTCGTAACCCTCGGGGTGAGTAATGGTAAAATCAACATCGGCTTTGTTCATCCACTCGGCAAACGAATTTGCAACCGCTTGCGGCAAGGGCTTTACGTGAGGTGCCCATGTAAGTACTACTTTGGGTTTCTTTTTCTCCGCTGGGGCGGGATTTTTAGTATTCCAAACTTCATTAATAGTTATTAAGTCGGCAAGGCTTTGTAAAGGGTGGCGTATTGCCGATTCTAAACTTATAACAGGAACTTTGCAGTAGGTTACAAATTTGTTAAATATATCTTCCGAGTAATCGAAATCACGGTTTTGCAAACCGGGGAAAGCCCTAAATCCAATTACATCACAATACTGACCCAAAACACCAGCTGCTTCGCGTATATGCTCAACCGTGTTGCCGTTCATTATTACACCGTCTTGAGTTTCTAATGCCCAACCTTCTTTATCTAAATTCATTATAATAACCTGCATACCTAAATTTAAAGCTGCTTTTTGGCTGCTAATTCGGGTACGCAAACTTGGGTTCATAAAAATTAAACCTAAAGTTTTATTTTTTCCCAAATGCTGTTGAGCAAACGGATTTTGTTTTAATGCAAGCGCATCGGCAACCAAGCTATCTATGTTTTGCACATCGTTAACACACGAAAATAGTTTCATATTTTAAGGTTGATTTAAAAGTTTAATAAACGAATTTAAAAATATATCGGCGTGGGTTTTATTTAAATTTAAAGCGGGTAACAACCTAATAACGTTGGGTTTGGCCTCGCCAGTAAATATATATTCTTTAAAAAGTAAGTCGGTTTTAATATGCGCTAACTCGGCGGGCAATTCAATCCCAATCATTAACCCACGGCCACGTACTTCAATAATTTGTGGTATTTTTTTAAGTTCGGTAATTAAATAATTACCAATTGTGGCTGCATTTTGCATTAAATTATGGGTTTCCATTTCTTCTAAAACTGCTAATGCTGCTGCACAAGCCAAATGATTGCCCCCAAAAGTAGTACCCAACATGCCATGCCAAGGTTTTAATTTTGGGTGTATAGAAATACCCGCAACTGGGAAACCATTACCCATACCTTTTGCCATAGTATAAATATCGGCATCAACTTCGGCATAATCGTGGGCGTAAAACTTACCTGTACGGCCATAACCGCATTGCACACTGTCGGCAATAAAGTAAGCACCATAAGCGTCGCACATTTTACGTATGCTTTGTAAAAAATCTGTTGTTGCTACTTGTATTCCACCTACTCCTTGTATGCCTTCTACAATTACCGATGAAACTTGGTTTCCGTTTTCGGCAAAATAGTTTTCTAAGGACTCCACATCGCCAAAAGGCAAAAAAACAACATTAGGGGTTTGATTTACTGGAGCAATAATTTTAGGATTATCGGTTGCAGAAACGGCAAGCGAAGTACGCCCGTGAAAGCCTTTGGTAAACGAAACTATAATTTTACGGTTATTTGCAAATGATGCTAACTTAAAGGCATTTTCGTTGGCTTCGGCACCCGAGTTACACAAAAACAATTGGTAATCTTGTTTACCCGAAACTTCTCCTAATTTTTTTGCAAGCTGTACTTGTAGTGGTATTTTTATTGAATTAGAGTAAAATCCTATTTTATTTAATTGATTAGTAACACTTTGTACATAATGAGGGTTGGTATGCCCAATAGATATTACCGCATGGCCGCCGTACATATCTAAATACTGTTGCCCTTTATTGTCCCAAATTAAGCTTCCTTGGCCTTTAACAATTTCAATATCGTTTAAAGGATAAACATCAAATAGTTTCATAATTTTAATCTAAATTATTGGCTTTTCGTCTGTTAATTTAGGTTACAAGGTTAATGTTTTTTAGGGAGTTTTGAAAGGGGACTGTTTGTTATATGGATAATAAAACGCTAAAATTTTGTTCACATAGCTTGCAAAGATTTAAAAAATCCTATTAAGGCATTAGGTACCAATATAGAAGTTATAATTATCCCCGAAAGGGCACCATAAAAATGGGCATCGTGGTTGATAGTATCATTTTGCTTTTTGGCTAAGTACGATGAGTAAATAAGAAATAAACCGCCGTATAACACCGCTGGAATAGGAATAGGTATTGGGAAAATAATCAATTTTGTAAACGGGAAAAACAATATATAGCTAAATAATACACCACATACGGCACCCGAAGCACCCAAACTATGGTACCAAATATCGTTTTTATGTTTATTGATGGAGGGTATATCGCATAGAATTAAACTACCAATATACACTGCCGCAAATTGCCAATGTCCTAAAATTCGTTCTAAATTAAATGCGAAAAAATAATAGGTAAACATATTAAAAAGAAGATGCGCCCAATCTTTATGGATTAATCCACTTGTTAAAACTTGATAAATGTTTTGCTTTTTTGCTACACTGTAAGGATGCAACATCAGTTTGTTTTGTAAATTAATATTTTTAAAAGCTATTATACTAGTTATAATGGTTAATAAAAAAATTAGGGTTGCAACAGGAGTTTCAAATATATAGCTATTCATTTTAGGGTTGATTATGTTGTAATTTTTTGGGTAAGCTTTCAAATACCAACTGATAAGAATTATCTATTATTTGGGTAATTAAATTTTTAGTTAGTTCGCCATTATAAATTACAGTATTCCAATGTTGCTTGTTCATGTGGTAGCCCGGCGTAATTTCGGGGTAAGTTGCTCGGTATATTAAAGCTTGTTCGGGATTACATTTTGCATTAAAATATTTATTTTCCCCTAAATTTAACAGCAAAAATATTTTTTGGTGTACTTTAAAAACTAAGGTATAGTTACCAAACGGAAAACCCTCTGTTACAGAGGGTTTTATTAAACAATATTCTCGAATATATTCTTCGTTCAAAAAAAGCTTCTAATTGGTTTAAAGTAAGTGCCAAATGCGCCAAAGTGGTATTTGTATGTAATGTTTACACTACTATAAGTATCGCGGTATAAGTTTCTAAAACCTGCATTTGTTCTATCGGCATAACCATTTATGTTATCAGTTGTTGTAAAATTAGTTCGGTAACCTATGGATACTACATGTCTTATTTCGTCGTAATCATCAAAAAAATTAACATTATAACCAATTTCTACAGGAACGGTTACACCATTAAATATACTTTTACCGTCATCTTTATCATGTTGTCTGTGTCCTGGTGGATTGCCTTGTTTAAGCATATTAGAGGTAGGTCCTCTGTAAGGATCGAGGGATGGATTAAAATCTTTAACATTATTACTTCCCCATAAAAACCCTACACCCGAGCCAACATAAAAGTTCTTAAATAATAATAACCAATTATCCACATCGTATTTAAAAAACTGGCCCATTACTACCGCACCTTTAAATTCAACTGAATAAAATTCGGAACGGTAAATTCGGTGGTAATCATCAAGACCATTTTTAAGACTTACTTTGTTAAGATCTAATCCTATCGACACGAAAGGGGTAACATAAAAATCGCCATTTACTCCAAATATAGATTGTTTATTTGTTTCAAAATCTTTCAAACCTTCATTATTAAAACCATTCGGCCTATCGTACCTAAAGTCCATATTATCAATGGTAACGCCTGGGTGTATGCCAATGCTCCAGCGGCGGAAGTTTGATTGAGAAAAAGTGTTGTGCGATAAAACTGTAAGTGTGAGTATTAATAATAATTTTGACTTCATATATCGCTGTTGAATAATTTTTATATTAAAGGGCTAAATTTATAGATATTAATTAGTTAAACAAATGTTTTGTTAAAATTTATATTTTTTCTTTTAAAATAATTTTTTAAAATTGACAACAAATTAAATTTTTTAAAATGTTATATGTTGTATATAAGCATTATATATTTTTAATTATACCTTTAAAATTAATGCAACTTGAAAAATTATTTAAAATTTAAACATTTAAGCTTGGGTAATATTGCAGGTTTTTTAATTGGTGGGATACTAATTGTATTATAAAGGCAATAGTTAAACCAAGTTGAGTCCTGATTTTATCTTAAATTTTAAATATTTTTTATTGTTATTTGAATGCAAAATAGATTCAAATATTAATTTCGGTTTTTCAGTTTTGGAAGTATTTTTTCTTCACTCAAAATTTTTAGGGTAAGTTATTGTTTAACCAAGTTATAATAAATATGAAAACTAGCATGACAAAAATTATCAATTTTAGCTAGTTTTAAAAACACAAAATTCCTATGTTGTACAAATGAGGCTTTTATATTAAGTTTTTAACTTATAATAATTTTTATAATATTAAGCTTTTTTGAATAAAAAAAAGTATTAAATTTTTGATGTATTAATATGAACTAAATGTTTAAAAAAAATAGCTTTGTATTTTATTAAATAAATACTATTGGCTAAAATTAAAACCTCTTATTTCTGTCAAAGCTGTGGCTTTGAAGCAGCAAAATGGTTAGGTAAATGTCCATCATGCCTACAATGGAATACTTTTGTAGAAGAAGTAGTAGAAAAAAAATCTTCGGGAACACCCGACTGGAAAAGTGATGGTGTCGAAAATAAAAGCAGAGTTAATAAACCCAATTTAATTGACGCTATACAATATTCGGAAGAGGAACGCTTAATTACGCCCGATAAAGAATTTAACCGTGTATTAGGGGGTGGTATTGTGGGTGGCTCGTTGGTACTAATAGGTGGCGAACCTGGTATAGGCAAATCAACATTAATGTTACAACTAGCTGTTACATTGGTAAACTTAAAGGTTTTATATGTATCGGGTGAGGAAAGTGAAGCTCAAATAAAATTGCGGGCTGAAAGATTATATCCTGCCAAAGAAAAAAATAGATTAAACCATAACGAATGTTACATATTAACAGAAACAGCCACACAAAATATCTTTAAACAGATAGAGCAATTAAGGCCTGATATTGTAATTATTGATTCGATACAAACATTGCATTCGGCACACATAGAATCAACTCCTGGCAGCGTTTCGCAGGTGCGTGAGTGTACTGCCGAGCTATTAAGATTTGCCAAAGAAAGTGGCACCCCTGTATTTTTAATTGGGCATATTACCAAAGATGGGATGATAGCTGGGCCAAAAATATTGGAACACATGGTTGATACTGTTTTACAATTTGAGGGGGATAGACACCATGTTTACCGTATATTGCGGGCTATAAAAAACCGATTTGGCCCAGCTGCCGAACTAGGTATTTACGAAATGCAGGGCAATGGTTTACGAGAAGTTTCTAACCCATCCGAAATTTTACTTTCGCAACGGGATGAGCCTTTAAGTGGTGTAACAATTTCTGCAACTATGGAAGGTATGCGACCCATGTTAATAGAAACACAAGCGTTGGTAAGTACATCGCCTTACGGTACACCTCAACGTAGTGCCACTGGTTTTGATACCAAAAGAATGAATATGTTATTGGCCGTATTAGAAAAACGTTGTGGTTTTAAATTAGGCACAAAAGATGTTTTTTTAAATATTGCAGGTGGTATTAAAGTGGAAGACCCTAGTATTGATTTAGGTTTAGCTGTTGCCATTATTTCGTCGCATGAGGATATGCCAATTTCGTATAAAACTTGCTTTGCTGCCGAAATAGGCTTGTCGGGCGAAATTAGGGCTGTAACTCGCATAGAACAACGAATTTCGGAAGCGCAAAAACTAGGTTTCGAACAAATTTTTATATCAAATTATAATAAAAAAGGCCTCGATTTAACCAAATACAACATCCAAATAAAAACAGTAAGTAAAATTGAGGAAGTATTTAATTTACTTTTTGGGTAAGATAGACATAAAATAATTTTATCGCATCAATTTTTTTAATAATATTTTAGATTCTTTTTCGAAATCTTGTTCAGATATCTCTTCATTTAAAAGCTTAATTTCTAAGTCTATAGCATTAATTGAATAATTTAATTGGATTTTGTATTCTGTCAAATCTTCATCTAATTTTTTCTTATTTTTCAATTTACTATCTTGCCTTAGCAACGCTACATTAAATAATAAATTTTCTCTGATTATATTAAATTTTTCTAAACTAAGCGGGTGGCTTATTTCAGATATCAATTCGGAACGTAATGTTTGGCTATAAAATGGTGGCAACTCTAAATTATAAAACTTTTGATGCTCTCTAGACGGAAGCGAATCGGATAAAATATCTATCGTTTTTGCTCTATTTATTAACCATTCCATCTCTTCTTTGCTTGCTTGATATACTTTAACTGTTCTGTTTTGTTTATCATTTAACGAAGCTATATCATTGAAATATAAACCTATTACAATACCTACAAATGTACCTAATAGTGATAATATGTAACCAAATATATCAGGATTTTTTTCTCGAAAACTAGATGTCCAACCTAAAAATAATATTATTGGTAAAAAACAAATAGCAATAACAATCCATAAGGACATAAAAAAAATATTAAAGTACTAAGTAATAATAAACCGATATTTTACCGAAAAAAAACAAAATTATATTATTAAAACGAGATAATATAAAAAATGAAATTTTTTAATGCGATGTGTATCAATAAATCCCTCTAAATAATCTGCTCCAGCGTATTTTATTAAAAAATGAGGCTTTATCATCAATACTCATCCATACAAAAAGTGCTTTTCCTACAATATGGTCTTCGGGTACAAAGCCCCAGTATCGAGAGTCGGCACTATTATGTCGGTTATCGCCCATCATCCAATAATAATTCATTTTGAAGGTATATGTATTGGTTTTTATACCGTTAATTATTATATCGTTACCTTGTATTTCCATTTTATTTCCTTCATAAATTTCGATAGCTCGGCGGTAAATTGGTAAACTTAGGCTATCTAATTTTACTGTCCAGCCTTGTTTTGGTATAATAATGGAACCATAATTATCTCTACTCCACTTGTGCAATGAATTGCCAGGAAAAATACCCTGTTCGCTTGAGTTTTTTTCGCTTACGATAGGCGTGATTTGCTTAACGGTAGTAAATTTTTTAAGTTTTTCTATCTCATCTTTTGGTGCTGTAAATACGTATTGGTTGTTATTAATACGCTCTACATCAACTTTTAAGTTTTCAATAGCCATAGGGTTAAATTCGGTACCATCGGTGCTTACAATGTAATCAGTTTGGCTCATTGGTGGTTTTTCGGCTGGTTTCCCATCAATAAATACTTCACCATTAATAACACTTAATGTATCGCCAGGTGCACCCATACACCGTTTAATATAATTTTCTCGTTTATCAATTGGTCGGCTAAGTGGCTCATCAGCATCCATAGGATAATTAAATACTACTACGTCGTAACGTTTTACATTGCCTAATCCTGGTAAACGGTAATAAGGTAATTTTAAGCCATCCCAATAAGCTTTTGTGCCAATAATGGGCATTGTATGGTGTGCAAAAGGAAATGCAATCGGGGTTACGGGAGTACGAGCACCGTAATTAACTTTGCTTACAAACAAAAAATCACCAACTAACAAAGTTCGTTCCATCGAACCAGTGGGTATTACATAAGCTTCTATAAACAAACCTCTTATAAGTGTGGCGGCAACTACGGCAAAAATAATAGCATCTAGCCATTCTTTACCTGCACTTTTTTTGACTACAACTTTTTTTGTATCTTTTTTCCAAAATTTAAGGTTCATTTTTTATTTTTTTTTAAGCATTAAAATTATACATATCCTTTACAGAGAAAAACCCTGTTTTATTTTTTAACCATTCGGCAGCTATAACTGCACCTAGGGCAAATCCTTGCCTGCTGTGGGCAACGTGTTTTAATTCTATTCTATCTTCATCCGAATCGTAAATTACCGAATGTGTGCCGGGTACTTCGCCTTGTCGATAAGATTCGATAATAAGATGTTCGGGATTAGCAATTGTTACATTTTTTTCATCGGCGTTTACTGATAGCCATTCTATTTTAGTTTTAAATTCGTCAAGCACATCTTCTGCTAGCGTAATTGCAGTACCACTTGGGGCATCAAGTTTATGTATATGGTGTATTTCTTCTAATTCTACATCGTAATGGTTGGCAAATTGGTTCATCATTTTTGCCGCCATTTTATTTATTTGAAAAAAAATATTTACTCCTACGCTAAAATTTGAGCCATACATTAAAGCTGAGTTCGAAAATATGCAGTCGTCTTTTATTTTTTGGAGCGAACCATACCATCCTGTAGTACCCACAATTAAAGGTACTTTTGCATCCAAGCATAGCTGTATATTTTGTAAAACAGTATCTGGGGTGCTAAATTCAATTGCTACGTCGGCTTGTTTTAGGTTTTGATGTGTAAGTTCGTGGGTGTTATATTGATCTATTTTTAAAACAATTTCGTGGTTACGTTCTAGGGCGATAGCTTCTATCATTTTCCCCATTTTACCATAACCTAATAAGGCAATTTTCATAATTGTACAGTTAATTTTATCATAGGTACAGGTGTGCCCAAGTTTCCAACAAGCGAAGGTACATAAATTGATGGTTTTATATTAAACGATAAGTTTTGTCCTACATCAAACCGGGCGAGGCGGGCATCAATATACGCGTCAATGGCAACAATACCGTAAAAAAGAGCGCTTCCAAAAATTGATAAATCCCGATTACGGCGGTAAAAATCTTTAGCCATTACCAGTTGTTCTTGACTAATTTGTAATGGAAACTCGGGGTCTTGAGATTGTTTTGGATTATTAAATCTAAATTGTAATTCTCTTAATGTTTGCTTGTAGTAACGGTTATTAAACTGAAAAACCAATGCTAATCCTACAAAGCCTGCCGGAACTAAGGGTACTTTCCACCATTTACCATTTTTGTATTGCCCAAGGCCTGGCAGGGCGAACGATCTAAATACGGCTTGTTTTGGGGTTTGCAAGTTTGTGGTATCGCCAGGTAAACGGTAGCGGCTAAACCTAAAACCTGTTTTTGGTTTTACTACTATAGTATCTTTATTTTGTGCTTCAGCAGTACAAAAAACCATCAACAAAAAACCAAGTATCAGCAAATTTTTAATCATGTTACCAATCCAGTATTTCTAATATACGGGTTAAATCATCGTTAGATAAAAATGGAATTTCGATGCTACCTTTGCCGTTATTTTGAACTTTCATTTTTATTCGGGTAGCAAATTTAGAGGATAAGTCATCTTCTATTTTTTGATACTGAAACGAAATAGCCTCGGTTTTCTTATTTTGGTTGGCAATATTTTGGTTAGGTTTTGCTAATCTAACCATTTCTTCTACTTTTCGTACCGATAAATCTTTTTCTATTATTTGTTTATGGATATAAAGTTGTGTGGCAACATCTTCTACACTTATTAAAGCCCTTGCATGGCCCATAGATATTTTGCTATCGCGGATTGAGGCTTGTATTGCAGGAGGCAATTTAAGTAAGCGTAAATAATTGGTTACAGTGCTTCGGTTTTTTGATACCCGTTCGCCTAATTCTTCTTGTTTTAAATTACACTCATCTATCATACGCTGAAAACTTAGGGCAACTTCTATGGCGTTTAAGTTTTCGCGTTGTATGTTTTCTATCAATGCCATTTCCAACATTTGTTGGTCGTTGGCGGTGCGTATGTAAGCTGCGATGTCGGTTAAGCCAGCTATTTTTGAGGCTCTTAGCCTGCGTTCGCCACTTATAAGTTGGTAGCTGTTATGACCAAATTGCCTAACCGTTATGGGTTGAATTAGTCCCTGTTTTATAATAGACTGGGCAAGTTCACCTAACATTTCTTCGTTAAATTCGAAACGTGGCTGAAAAGGGTTTACCTGTATTTGATTTATTTTAATATGACTTATTGCACCTAATGCTGCCGATGGGTTATCGGAAATTGATGAGGTCGAATTGCTGGTATTTCTGCTTGGCATTACTTCGTCCGAATCGTTTAGCAATGCGCTCAATCCTCGGCCCAAGCCAAATTTTCTTTCTTTACTCATTTTTTTTACACACGTTGGTTTTCTGTAGCCAACTCTTTGGTTAAACCGTTTTTCTTAATAATTTCTCGCCCTAAATTTAGGTAGTTTATAGCTCCTTTACTGTTAGCATCATGCATAATTACCGATATACCAAAACTTGGCGCTTCGCTTAGGCGAGTATTGCGAGCAATAATGGTTTCAAAAACTAAATTTTCGAAATGCGACCTTACTTCTTCTACCACTTGGTTTGATAAACGTAACCTTACATCGTACATGGTTAATAATATTCCTTCGATTTGTAAATCAGGATTTAAACGTGTTTGTACAATTTTTATGGTATTTAATAATTTACCTAAACCCTCTAATGCAAAATATTCGCATTGTACAGGTATAATTACCGAATCGGCTGCCGATAAAGCATTTATAGTAATTAAACCCAACGATGGCGAACAATCAATAATAATAAAATCATATTGGTCTTTAATTTTTTCTAGTACAGCTTGCATTTTGTATTCCCTACCGTGTAGATTTATCATTTCTATCTCGGCACCTACCAAATCAATATGTGCGGGTAATAAATCTAAATTTGGAGTATTGGTAGGTTGTATAGCTTCAGAAGCATCTACATCGTTAATGATACATTCATAAATACTATTTTTTATGGTGCGAGGGTCGAAGCCTATACCCGAAGTGGAATTTGCCTGTGGGTCGGCATCAACAATTAATGTTTTAAACTCTAAAACAGCTAAACTTGCAGCCAAATTAATAGAAGTTGTGGTTTTACCTACGCCTCCTTTTTGGTTGGCTATGGCTATAATTTTACCCATGTAATTTTTAAAAAATTAAGTTATGTACAAAAATTTAAAATAAAAATGGCTCAATAATATCCTAAACACCATTTTTAGCAATATATTTGAGTGTCGCCAAGATACATATTTAAACAATATCTACTTGCAAACGTTAAAACGATTTATTAACATATATAATTAAATGATAACCATCATATCGGGTACCAACCGCCACAATAGCAGTAGCCTAAAAGTTGCAAAATATTATCAAAAACAATTAGCTAACAGAGGTTTAATAAGTACGATATTACCTTTAAATGATGTTCCTTTAAGTATTTATAACCCCGAAAGTTATACACAACCCAATCAAGATTTTAAAGCCACACAGGAAATAATTTCTCAAACACAAAAATTTATGTTCATTATTCCCGAATATAATGGCAGTTTCCCTGGTGTTTTAAAAACTTTTATTGATGTATGTAAATTTCCCGAAAGTTTTGATCAAAAAAAATGTGCGTTGGTAGGCATTGCAACTGGTAAATATGGAAATATTAGGGGGGTAGATCATTTCACAGGCATAGCACATTACTGCGGAATGCAAGTAATGCCGTTAAAAATTCATATTCCAGCTATCCATACTGAGTTAAATGAAGAAGGTAATTTTCACCTCGAAAAAACCTTAAAATTTGTTACCGAGCAAATCGAAAAATTTGTAAATTTTTAGGCTGATACTGCATCCTAAAAAAAAATAAAAAAAATCATTTTCCTTATTGTTATTTAGATTTAATCTAATTAAGTTTGCGGTGCACAAATTTAATCAGAAAATGAAAAAAATTAAAAATATAGGTTTCTTATTTATATTATTAGGATTAACATTAATAATTTTTTACGCCTGTGAAAAAGAAAAACCAGCCGACCAAAGCGGTAATTTCGACCGCAAAGCGATGTTACAAAATTATGCCGATAATTTGATTAAGCCCGCTTTCGCAGATTTACAAACTCAAAACAGCGCTTTAAAACTTGCAACCGACGCATTTGCAAATGCGCCAGACGAAACAAAACTAAACGCCGTAAAATTGGCGTTTGATAATGCTTACAGTAGTTTTATGTTTGCAAATGCCTACAATTTTGGCCCAGCAGGCGAAGAAGGTATACGAAAAGCATTGGTGGAAGAAATAGGCGCTTGGCCAATTAATTCCGACACTGTTGAAGTTAATATTAACGCTAACAATGCTACATTAAGTGATTTTAGACGAGATAATCGTGGTTATAATGCAGTTGATTATTTAGTAAATAACTTTACAGTAGCCGATTATACATCTACACCAAACCGTAAATTGTACTTACAAGCAGTTGTAAATAAAATAACAACGCAAGTTGATGAAGTTGTTAGCGATTGGAATGGGGCGTATTACAATACTTTTATAAACAACACCGGTACCGATGTTGGAAGTAGTACTGCACAATTATACAACGAATTTTTACGGGGGGTTGAAAACTTAAAAAACCAAAAATTGGGCTTGCCTTTAGGCAAACGGGCTGGGCAAGTTAAACCAGAACCATTAAAAGTAGAAGCTTTATATAACCAACAAAGCTTAAAATATTTAAAACTAAACATAATTGCTATTAACAATATTTGGTATGGCAAAAGCAAAACGGGCGTTGATGGTGTAGGATTTGAAAACTACTTAAACAGTGTTACGGGTGGGGCAGCATTAGTTGCAAAAACCGAAGCGCAAATTAAAGTTATAGATGATTTTTTAAACACAATACCCAACTCACCGTCATTACAATACCAAATAGCAACTAATTTTACAGCATTAAACACACTTTATAACGAAATACAAAAACAAACACGAAACTACAAAAGCGATATGAGCAGCCTTTTAGGTATAGCTATAACTTTTAATAGTGGCGATGGCGATTAATAAAAATTCAATTTTCTAATAAATAAAATAATAAATAAATGAAAAATCTAAAACAAATTTCGGTAATTCTATTAGCCTGTATAACTTTTACAGCCTGTAAAAAGGACAAAGCAGAAAAACCGGCGCTGGTTATTCCAACTCAATACATATCTGCCAACTATACCCAAAATGTGGTAACCGAAACTAGTGTACGCAGGCAACTGGCAGCATATACAGTTTATATGAAAAAAGCCGAAAATGTGGCTTTTAAATTAAGATTAGATTCGCTAGAATGGTATTTTAGCAATAACGGTACACCTAAATTAAGCGAGTTAACGCCAATATATTACCGCAATTTAATTACTGATAGTTGGAATGGCGTTATGGTTGAAGCCAGCCAAAATAGCTACGACCCAGCAAATGGCGCAACCGCAACAAACGGTGGAGTTTACGGTGCAAGGTTGTTTGATAAACGAGCCAAAGAAACAAACCAAGAAATTGAAAAAGGATTGTTTGAAGCAGCTTTATATAACCATTTTATCACGCTTTCTCAATCAAAAATTACCCCCGAAGTGGTCGACAAAATGGTTTGCATATTTGGTGCAAATCCAAGTTTTCCTAATACCAACACCGCTTCAAAAACACCAAGCCCCGATGCCTTTATAGCTACGTATGCAGCCAGAAGAGATAAAGGAGATGGTAAAGGTTTATATTCCCAAATTAAAAACCAGTTTTTAAAATTACAAGCTGCAGCAAAAGCAGGTGACACTTACGTTGATGAACAAAATGCGGCTATTGCCGAACTTAAAATATTAATTGAAAAAGCAATTATGGCAACGGTTATTCATTACAACTCAGCTGCAACTACAAAACTAAGCAATACTCCATCTGCATTAACTCCCGCACTAATAGCTGGTGGTTTACACGATTTAGGAGAAAATGTGGGTTTTGTACACGGTTTTAAGGCTGTACCACAAGCACACCGTAGAATTACCGATGCCCAAATTGATGAATTTTTAGGTCTTTTGTTAGCACCCAGAAATGCCGAGGCAACCATGTATAGGTTTGTAACTAGCAGTGCTATTGAGTTACAAAAAATTGCCCAATTACAGCAAAAAATAAAAGCCATTTACGGCTTTACCGATGCCGAAATGACTGATTTTGGGTTTAATTGGATTTCACGAAATGGCAGATAACCCAAATTTTATGAAATTGAATATTTTATTCGCTTTAGGCGCACTCAGTATTGTTTTTGCCTGCAACAATCCCACCAAAAACACGGTAGTTGCTAACGATGCAAAAAACGAAAGTTCAGATAGCACAAACACGCAAACCACCTATCAAATAGATACCATAAAAAGCAAAATAGCTTGGGAAGGTGCCGAAGGTTTGCTATCTATTGTAAAAACGCATAACGGTTTATTAAGCATTTCGGCAGGTGAATTACAAACCGATAAAAAGCAATTAGTGGGTGGTAACTTTACCATTCCACTAAAAAGTTTAACCGTATCAGATATCCCAAAAGAAAAGCCTGGAAATGCAAAATTGGTTAAACATTTATTAGCCGCCGATTTTTTTGATGAAGCAAAGTTTGCAGTTGCAAATTTTGCTATTACCAATGTAAAAATTGTGAGTGCTGATAGCGCATTAATATCGGGTAATTTAACTTTAAAAGGAATCTCTAAAAATATTTCGTTTAACTCTAAAATTACAATCACTGATAGTACATTAACCGCATCAACACCTAAATTTTACTTTAACCGCAAAGATTGGGGAATACACTACCGTACCGATAAGTCGTTTGGCGACGAGTTGATAAAACCCGAAATAGGTATTTTAATTAATTTAGTAGCAAATAAAAAATAAGCATTCATTTGAAAAAGTGGTTCCTCAAAACTTTTATTGCCCAAACATCCATTACACCTTTAGTAACTTTCAGGATAATCTTTGGTGTAATGATGATGATAGGTACTGCCCGTTTTATGACCCTAGGTTGGATAGACGATCATTATGTTCAACCACTTTTTCATTTTAAGTACTATGGTTTTGCTTGGGTACAAACCATCAGCGAAAGCGGACTTATTGCAGTACATATTTTACTGCTAATAGCTTCGTTATTTTTAACCTTAGGCTTATTTTACAGGCTAAGCGCAATCACCGTTTTTATAACTTTTACCTACCTTGAATTAATTGATCTTACCTATTACCTAAACCATTATTATTTTGTAAGTATTATCGCTTTATTGATGATTTTGGTGCCAGCAAACCGGTATTTATCGTTAGATGTTTTGCGTAAACCAACCTTGCATTGCGCCACTGTGCCGGGTTGGTGCGTAAATATTTTTAAGCTTCAATTGGCCATTGTTTATATTTTTGCAGGTCTTATAAAAATAAATCACGATTGGCTAATTAACGCATTACCCTTAAAAATTTGGTTGCCTGCAAGCGATAATTTATTTTTGATTGGCTCTATTTTTACCTATAAAATCACTCCCTATATTTTTAGTTGGGTGGGTATGTTGTACGATTGCACCATAGTTTTTTGGTTACTGTGGCCTAAAACCCGTTGGTTGGCCTACATTTCGGTAATTATTTTTCACTTTTTAACAGGCATATTATTCCAAATTGGAATTTTTCCAGTAGTGATGATTGGCGCAACACTTTTGTTTTTTTCGCCACAATGGCACCAAAAGATTTTGTGGGCTATGGCCCGATTTTTACAGCCAAATCAAATGAACATTATCGCTAAGTACCACGATAATTTTTATCAGCTTCCAAAACCACAAAAACACTTATTTAAATTTACATTACCCCTATTTTTTATATTCCAAATTTTATTTCCTTGGCGATTTCTATGTTATCCAGGCAATATGTACTGGACAGAACAGGGCTATCGTTTTGGCTGGCGGGTAATGCTAATGGAGAAAGCTGGTACAGCAACTTTTTATGTTACCGATGGTAAAACAGGTAAGAAAGGAGAGGTTTATAATGCCGATTTTTTAAACCCCCACCAAGAAAAACAAATGGCTATGCAGCCCGATATGATTTTACAATACGCCCATTTTTTAGGGAATTATTATGAAAAAAAAGGGGTTAAAACCCCGAAAGTTACCGCCGAGGTTTATGTAACCTTAAATGCCCAACCCAGCAAATTATTTATTGACAGTACCCTAAATTTAATGACGGTTAAAGATGGTTGGGGAGATAAGAAATGGATTGAAGAATATGAGTAAGTTTGCAAAACTATTGAATTCGTGATGAATTGATGAAAATATAATTATGAGATTTTGTTTTCTGTTTTTTTTATTTTTTTATTTTTTTACGCTTAACGCTGATGCCCAAACAGCAACGCTAAACGGCAACGTACGCAATGCCGATAGCAGCATTGTAAAAAACGGAATAGTTGCCATTAAAGGCACAAGGTCCAATACCGAAATATTGCCAAACGGAGATTACCGTCTTAAAAATATTCCTTACGGAAATTATACAATAATTGTTTTTGCATTAGGTAAACAAACTATTGTACAGGCTGTAACGCTCTATAAACCAGTAAATACCCAAAAATTCATCTTACAAAACCTTGCTTCTAACCAGTTAGATGAAGTGGTGGTGCAGGCTCAACAAGAAAAAGCATTAGGAATTGTTCGGCTAAACTCGGTGCAAAACTTTACTGTTTATGAAGGCAAAAAAAACGAAATAATAATTTTAAAAAACTTAGTGGCAAATACAGCTACTAATAATCCGCGTCAAATTTTCGGACAGATAACGGGCTTAAATATTTGGGAAAGCGATGGCGCTGGCTTGCAGTTAGGTATAGGTGGGCGTGGCCTAAGCCCGAACCGAACCAGTAATTTTAACACCCGTCAAAACGGTTATGATATTAGTGCCGATGCCTTGGGCTATCCCGAAAGTTATTACACCCCACCTGCGGAAGCAATCGAAAAAATTGAGGTAATCAGAGGCGCATCTTCCTTACAATATGGTACACAATTTGGCGGAACGGTAAATTTTCAATTTAAAAAAGGTGCAACTAATACACCGTTCGAATACGTAGGCAGGCAAACGTATGGCATAAATAATTTTATCAATTCGTTTAACAGTATTGGCGGCACAGTTAATAAAGGCAAACTAAATTATTACGCTTTTTACCAGCGTAAGCAAGGCAATGGTTTTAGGCCAAACAGCGGATTTAGTGCCAATACGGCATTTTTTAACCTCAATTACAGCATCACACCCAAAACAAATATTGCTTTAGAATACACACATACTAATTATTTAGCCCAGCAAGCAGGTGGCTTAACCGATGCCCTTTTTATTAAAGATCCTACACAATCGGTTCGTAGTCGCAACTGGTTCAAAGTTGATTGGAACTTGTTTGCTTTAAACATTACGCATAAATTTTCGCCTGCTACCGAATTAAATATACGCAATTTTGGCTTGCTTGCCAGTAGGGAATCTTTGGGTAATTTAGATCGCATTAACGTTGTCGATTTTAACCAAAATCGAGATTTTATACAAGGTGCTTTTAAAAATATTGGTAACGAAACTCGCTTGGTTCATCGTTACAATTTAGGCAAACAAAAAAATATTTTATTGGCTGGGGCCAGATTGTATGCGGGTACCACCACCGCTGCACAAGGCTTAGGCGATAACCAGTCGGGGCCAAATTTTACTTTCCTTAATCCTTCAAACTTAGAAGGGTCTGATTATAGATTTCCAAACTATAATTTTTCTTTATTTGCCGAGCATATTTTTAATATAAGCAATAAATTTAGTGTTACCCCAGGTATAAGATGGGAAAATATAAAAACAATAGCCACTGGTTATTACCGATATATTTTAAGAGATAATGCGGGCAATATTGTAGTTGATAATACCAATACCGAAAATATAAACCGTAACCGTAATTTTGCGATTGCTGGCTTAGGAATTGCCTACAAACTAAAACCCGAACTTTCTTTTTACGGTAATATATCGCAAAATTATAGGGCAATTAATTTTACCGATTTACGCATACAAAACATAAATTTTGTAGTAGATAGCAACTTAACCGACGAAAAAGGTTTCACTGCCGATTTAGGAATTAAAGGAAGCCTTACCAATATTTTCAATTACGAAATAACTGCATTTTATTTGTATTACAATAACCGTATAGGGCAAGTTTTAAAAACCAACCAACCGCCATTGTTTTTAGATTATAGGTTTAGAACCAATGTTGCTGCATCTCGGAATATTGGTATCGAAAGTTTTGCATCGGTAAACTTAGCAAGGTTAAATGGTTGGTTGCCACAAAACCACGATTTTACACTTTTTGTAAACACATCCGTTATTGATGCCCGATACATAAAATCAAAAGATGCAAGCATACAAAACAAGCAGGTGGAAATGGTGCCTCCTTTTATTTTCCGTAGTGGTTTAAACTATTTAACCGAGAAATGGAAAGCTGGTTTTCAAATTAATTATGTGGCACAGCATTTTTCGGATGCTACCAATGCCATTCGCACCTCATCCGCGGTTGAAGGTGTGATACCGGCTTACACCGTTGCTGATGTTACCGCAGCTTACAATATAAATAGGATTTTTACCTTAGAAGCTTCTTGTAATAATTTATTTGATGCAAAATATTTTACCCGTCGGGCCGAAGCGTACCCTGGTCCAGGGATAATTCCAGCCGATTTTAGAAGCTTTTTTTTAACTGTTCAAGTAAAACTTCCCAGCAAAAAATAGTTTAAAAACATCAAGTAGTTTTAAAATTAAAACATTAAATTTTTGTATTAATTTTATTAAACCACAAAATTTATGTTCTTAGCTACAGCAAGCCAAACCATACCTTAATATTTCTGTTAAAATTGAAATCGACTGTTTATTTTCAATCTTTTTTTCTAATTTTAAAATATGCGTTTTTACAAACTTTTAATAGTTTTATTTGCACTTACGGGCTGCAACTCAACACCCAAATCAACCTTGCCTCAAATTGGCTTTGTTGATGCTTTTGAAGATGCTACTATTGCCCAAGCAAAAACAGGTTTCGTTGATGCACTAGCCAAAAATGGTTTTATTGATGGTAAAAATATAAACATTGTTTATAAAAATGCGCAAGGCAGTATCCCTACTTTAGGGCAAATTTTAGATTATTTTGTAAGCCAAAAAGTTACTTTATTAGCAACATCTACCACGTTGGCTACCCTTACGGCGATACAAAAATCAAAAACTATTCCCATTTTTATGATGATTTCTCCCACACCAAAACTCATGAAAATTGAAGATAAAGACGGCTTAATTCCATCTAATCTATTTGGCGTGATGGAAAACTTGAATTATATAGATACTTCGTTTAGTATAATGCCTACTTTAATAAAACCGAAATCGGGCAAATTGCGCATAGGTATGGTTTATAATCAGGCCGAACCACAATCGGTAGAAGCTTTAGCCCGAATAAATACTTTGGCTGCAAAATATAACGCCCTAATTATAGCTGCACCAGTTAATTCATCGGCCGATGCGCAAATGGTTACTCAGTTTTTATTGGATAAAAATTTAGATTGTTTTTTCGCCAACCCTGATAATACGGTGTTTGCCGCCTTCGAAACTATTTTAAAAAACTGTAATCAAAAAAACATACCTATTTTTACCAGCGAGGTTGGCTTGGTAAAGCGTGGCGCCTTAGCCGCTTTTGGTGCCGATATATACCTATGGGGTTACCAAGCTGGTGTACAGGCTTCTATGTATTTAAAATCGGGGGAAACCCAAAACCTAAAACCCGAAATGGTTAAAGTTAGGAAACGAGTATATAACCCACAAGTAGCCAAAAAATATGGTATAACTTTCCCTCTAAATTTTGAAGCTATAAAATAAATGGATTTTTACCTTAGCGCAATTTTACAAGGTTTATGCCTTTCGGCGATGGCTTTCGGCATTTTTATATCGATGAAAATCTTTAATATCCCCGATATTTCTACCGATGGGACTTACACTTTAGGCGGCGTTATTTCAGGGTTTTATATCAGCCAAAGCTATAACGGTTTTGCCATTGTAGGTTTGGTTATTTTGGGAGGTGCATTGGCTGGCGCTATCACAGGCATAATACATACCAAACTTAAAGTGAACGCTTTACTAGCTGGTATTTTGGTTATGACGGCCTTATACTCTATTAACCTAAGTATTTTGGGGCAATCTAATTTGCCTTTATTAAATTTTGACATTTTGTTTACGGTGATAAATTTATTTCAAAATCCCACCTATAACACCTTTTTAATTGTGTTTACAATTATTTTGATTTTGCTAATGTCACTAACTTATGTATTAAAATCTGATTTTGGTTTAGCCATGCGGGCAACAGGCAACAACCAAATAATGATACGGGCTTTAGGTGTAAATACCGATACCATGAAAATTATTGGCTTGGCAATTGCCAATTCACTAACTGCCTTAAGTGGTTATTTAATGACACTGTTACAAGGCTTTGCCGATATAAATATGGGGATAGGCATTGTTATTGTAGGTTTAGGTTCGGTTATGATGGGCGAAACTTTAATAAATTTTTTTAATATTAAGAATATTACGATTGTACTTTTAATCGTTATTTTAGGAGCCATAGTTTTTCAGTTGGTATTGGCTTTTGCTTTAAGTTTGGGTATAAACCCCAATTTATTAAAGTTAATTACTGCTGCTTTTGTATTGTTGATAGTGGGTTTGCCCCGATTTATATCTAATAAAGCCGAATGATAGAATTGCAAAATATATACAAAACTTATACTGTTGGCCAAGCCAAGCCAATAAATGTGGTTCAAAATTTGAGTTTAACTATATATAAAAACGATTTTGCTGTAATTGTAGGTGCTAATGGTTCCGGAAAATCAACATTGTTAAATTTAATTTCGGGGAATGTGCAACCCAATAGTGGCAAAGTTTTTATTAATGATACTGATGTTACTAAATTGCCCGACTACAAACGAAGTTCAACCATAGCCCGAGTTTTCCAAAACCCGTTTAGCGGTACCGCAGCCGATTTAAGCATATTAGATAATTTTAGGTTAGCCGCCTTGCGCACACAAAGTAAAACACTAAAAATCGGTGTAAACCAAAACTTTAAAAACAAAGTTGCCCAACAAATTGAACAATTAGGTATGGGTTTAGAAAATAAATTAGCGCAACCTATGGGAAGCCTGTCGGGAGGACAAAGGCAGGCTTTAACCTTATTAATGGCAGTAATGGACGATTTAAAAATACTGTTACTTGATGAACCAACTGCCGCACTCGACCCTCGGTCGGCAGAAAAAGTAATGCGAATGGCGAAAAAAATTACGCAACAATACCAACTTTGCACCGTACTTATTACACATAATTTAAAAGATGCTTTTACTTACGGTAACCGAATAATACAAATGGCCGAAGGTGAAATTGTTAAGGATTTAGATTTAGAACTAAAAACAAAACTTACACAAAATGAAATATATAGCTGGTTTAGTTAGTTTATTAATACTACAAACTTTATTATGTTTTGGCCAAGCCGATAAAAATTTCGGCATTATTCCTGCGCCCAAATCAATCATAAAAAACCAAGTAGTTTTTAAACTTACCCCACAAACTGTAATTTATTGTGATGGTGAAAAAAATAAAAAAATAGCTTTTTTATTTAAAGATTTTGTGAAACAAAAACTCGGGCTTATTATCCCGATTTTTGCAAACGATACTTTAAAACGCCAAAACAGTATTTTGTTTATCACTCCTAAAACCGAAAAAATAAATCCCGAAGCGTACACCCTGAACATCGATAGCAATCAGATAACTATAACGGGAAAAGAAAAAGGACTTTTTTATGGGGTACAAACTTTATTTCAATTGGTAAATAATTATAACTTATTGCTGCCCGTCATTACTATTTATGATGAACCACGTTATACCTACCGAGGTTTACACTTGGATGTAAGCAGGCATTTTTACCCCGTAGCGTTTATAAAACAATATTTGGATTTGATGGCCATGTATAAGCTCAATAATTTTCATTGGCACTTAACCGACGACCAAGGCTGGCGCATCGAAATTAAAAAATATCCACTTTTAACCCAAATTGGAGGTTACCGTAACCAAACACTTTTAGGCAATTTCCATGATAGAAAACCTCAATGGTTTGATAATACGCCTTATGGCGGATTTTATACCCAAGATGAAATTAAAGATGTGGTAGATTATGCTAAGGATAAATTTATAAATATTATACCCGAAATTGATATGCCTGGTCATTCTTTGGCCGCTTTGGCCGCCTACCCATATTTGGCTTGCGGAAAAAACCCTGGCCCTTTTAAAACCGCCGAACGCTGGGGTGGTTTCGACGATGTTTTTTGCCCCGGAAAAGACAGTACTTTTATTTTTTTAGAAGATGTACTTAGCGAAGTAATGCAACTATTCCCTTCTAAATATATACACATAGGTGGCGATGAAGTGATAAAAACGAAATGGAAAACTTGCCCTTATTGCCAAAAAAGAATGCGGAAAGAAAAGCTTAAAAATGAAAATGAATTGCAATCGTATTTTATAGAACGGATAGAAAAATTTTTAAATAAAAACGAAAGATCAATGATTGGTTGGGACGAAATTTTAGACGGTGGCTTGGCACCTAATGCAACAGTAATGTCGTGGCAAAGTGTACAGGGCGGTATTACTGCAGCAAAACAAAAGCACAACGCCATTATGTGCCCTAGCACTGTTGGTTTGTATTTAGACCATACACAAGGCCGGTCGGATCAAGAACCCGTATCAATTGGGGGTGATGGTAGTATACAAAAAATTTACAATTACAATCCCACTCCCGAAAGCCTAGGCGACGAATTTAAACCTTACATAATTGGTGTACAGGCTAATATCTGGACCGAATATATGCCGACTACCGCCAAAGTTGAATATATGCTTATGCCACGTTTGTTAGCCTTATCAGAAATAGCATGGACAAGCCTCGAAAATAAGAACTACCCAAACTTTAACCAACAACGCCTGCCTTCACATTTAAGTTGGTTTGATAAAACCGAACTTTTGTATAGAGTACCTACTGCTATTGGTGCAAAAGATACCAGTATAAACATTACCGATTCTTATATTTTTAATTGGCAACCATCGGTAAATGGGGCAAAAATATATTACACTATTGATGGTTATACCCCCAACCAAACTACGCCTTTATATAACCAACCTTTAAAAGTTTATGTGCCTAACGGCGAAAAAAGAGCGGTAAAAAGTGTAGTAATTACCCCAAGCGGCAAGCAAAGTGCTATAACTACTACTTGGCTAGTTAACCAAAAACCTTATGAAGCTATAAATGATACCATAAAACGAGAAGCTGGTATTAAGTTTTATTATGTACCTAAACTTTTTAAACTAACCACCGAAATAGATACCTGCAATGCTACCAATAAAGGCATTATATCTACCATTTCGATAAATAAAATACCTAATAAAGCCCGTGAGTATGGCGCAATATTCCAAGGATTTATTAACGTGAACGAAGACGCCGTTTTTGAGTTTAGTTTAAACAGCGATGATGGTAGTAAATTATATATTGATGATGATTTAATTATTGATAACGATTTAAAACACGCTAGGTTTCAACTATCGGCAGGCGCAAACCTTAAAAAAGGATTACACAAAATTAAAGTAGCTTATTTTGATGTTGGTCCAGGCAGTATTTTACAGGTTTTTATTAAAGGTACTGATGGTAAAAAAATAGAAATACCAGCGGTAATGCTTTATCATTAGTGATTAGGATTTATCCTGTTTTAAATTTTATTTTATCAATTGTGGATTTAAAATATAGAATAGTATAAAAATGGTAGGCTTTTATTACTTTGCGTTAAACTTTGCTGCGTGTGCGAAAAAACTTTATTTGATTTTTTCATCATGTGTAGTATTTATTAAAATAAAATGTATGCAAAAAACCAGCGCACATTAAAAAATATTATTGCAAAAATTTAATAATTCCTTGTTTATGATAAAAAACTTTAAAATTTACATTGCTATTTCTCTTGCTACATTCCTATCCGCCTGCAACAGCGATATAAAAATTGCCAACGCTCCCCAATCCCAACTCTCTAAATTGCCAGCCCCTTTCCGCAACCACCAAAAAGTAGAAGTTGGTCCAGGTTTAATATTCGATATTTTTAGTTGGGGGCGTGGTGCCGATTCTACATCATCACTTTTAATATTAAAATCTGATTCGTTAAAAAATGATTTTTCGGTAGCCGAAACCGATAATTTAGATGGCAAGCTTTCCGAGGTTTTTAATACTGATATGGATATTGATGGCAACCCCGAAATAATTGTGGTTTACAAAAAAAATGATAAATATAAATCGGCTGAAGTTATTTGCTACGAGTTTTTAAAAGGTGCCAACAAAATACGCTTCCCCGATTTAAGTAATAAAACCAAAAAACAATACCGAGGTAATGATAAATTTTATGTAAAAGAAGGAAAACTTCTTAGAGAAATAAACCTCTTTAAGGAGACTGATACACTTAATATCAAACCTTTAACTAAAAAAACAGTATGCTACGGGCTTGAGAGTAATGGGTTTACAGTAAACGAAGTGGAGTAAATTTTTGATTGGAGATTTTTAAAGACCTGTCAGATTTTTAAAATCTGACAGGTTTAGAATACGTTTATAAAAAATTAAAACCCGTTTAAACGCTATAAATATTATTTCACATAATATTTATTAGCTTCGGGAATAAATTTTCGAATATCGCGGATACGGGTAGCATCGCTAGGGTGCGTACTCAAAAATTCGGGAGGAGATTGACTGTTTTTTAAAGCCGACATACGTTCCCAAAATGATACAGCTGCTTGCGGGCTATAACCAGCCATGGCCATAAAAGTTAATCCTAACCTATCAGCTTCCAATTCTTGTTTACGTGAATTGGGTAATAAATAGCCGGCCTGTGAGCCTATACCATATAATTGTTGGAAAACCTGCGACCCAGTTTCTGATTTTGCCACTGCAGCACCTAATAATGCGCCTACTCCTTGGGTTATCATTGCTTGCGAGTACCTCTCGGATGAGTGTTGTGCTATAGCGTGAGCAATTTCATGTCCCATTACAGTTGCAAGGCCAGCATCATTTAAGGTTACAGGTAATATTCCTGTGTAAATCGCAACTTTACCACCAGGCATACACCAGGCATTAACATCTTTGCTTTCTACTAAATTAAATTCCCATTGGTAACCAGCTATGTTATCTTGGTAATTATTGCTATTCATATATTTGGTTACGGCATCTGCTATTTTATTACCTATTTCTTTTACTTTTCTGCTTTGAGCAGTGTTATTTATTACTTTTATTTTGGGATCGTTTAAAAAATCTCTGTATTGTAAAGAGGCAGCATTACGCATTTCGGTTTCACTAACTAAACTAGCTTGTTTTCGGCCCGTAAGTGGTACCGTTGTACAGGAATTAATAAAAGTAACAACTGACAGTAACGATATACTGAAGATAAGAATTTTAATTTTCATATATTTTTCTTTTTAAATAGGTTCACTTTTAATTCTTTGCCTTTTAATAATCGTTCAATATTTTTTTGGTGAGTTACCAATATCATAACACAAATACACATACCGTAAATTAAAATAGCTTTTACCGATACTTGATAATATATCACGCTAAGCGGAAAAGTAAAACCTGCCATTATAGAACTTAACGAAACATATTTTGATAACAATAAAACAATAATAAACACCAAAACGCAAAGTAGAGCTGCCGGAGTATGTACAGCTACAATCATACCAAATAATGTAGCAATACCTTTGCCACCTCTAAAACCAGCAAAAATAGGAAACAAATGTCCCATTACGGCACATATTCCTAATGCCAATTGATAGTTTACATACTGTACTGAATGTGTAGGACCAGTAACGGATAAGCCTATAAAAAAAGCAAGGTTGGTGGATATCCATCCTTTCAAAATATCTAAAAGCATAACAGGAATACCCGCTTTTTTTCCTAAAACACGAAAGGTATTTGTAGCACCCGCATTGCCACTACCGTATTCACGCACATCAATTTTATAAAATGCTTTACCCACCCACACAGCCGAAGGAATTGAACCTAATAGGTAAGCTAGCAGTAATGCCCCCAATGAGTAAACAGATATCATAAACCTAATTTAGTATGTTTTTATACATTATTTAATCGCCTTTAAACTCATATCTAAACTTTTTACTGAATGGGTTAAGGCACCCATCGAAATATAATTAACTCCACAATTAGCATATTCAATAACATTTTCGAGGGTTATATTTCCTGATGCCTCACAATCAAATTTCCCATCTATCAATTTTACTGCTTTTTTTAACATATCAAAACTAAAGTTATCAAGCAACACACGATGAATACCTCCTATATGTATAACTTCATTTAATTCTGATAAATTTCTTACCTCAATTACAATTGGTAAAAGTGTGTGAGATTGTAAGTAAATACGCACCGCATCTAAAGCCTTCGAAATACCACCCGCATAATCTATATGGTTATCTTTAATTAAAATCATATCGAATAAACCAAATCTATGATTTTTACCACCTCCAATTTGTACTGCTAGTTTTTCAAAATACCTAAAATTGGGGGTAGTTTTACGGGTATCTAAAATTTTAGTGTGGGTGTGTTTTATTAATTTTACAATTTTATGGGTAATTGTAGCTATGCCACTCATTCTTTGTATTGTGTTTAATACCAAGCGTTCGGCAATTAAAATACTGTGTACACTTCCGCTTACTGTTAAAGCAATATCGCCATATTTAATTTGCTGGCCATCGGATTTAAAAATCTCAATTTTTAAAGTTTTATCTACCTCATTAAAAATTTCTTCGGCAATTTGTACACCTGCTATTATGCCTTCATCTTTAATAATAAGTTGTGCTTTCCCTTGTGTATTTTTGGGTATGGTAGCCATAGAAGTATGGTCGCCATTACTTACATCTTCGGCAATTGCTTGTTGTATAAATTGTTTTATTTGTAGACTATCCAAACTTATATATTTGATTTATCAAAACTATAAAAAAATATAGCTCTGTTGCTTAATTTAATACAATTGTTAGGGTTAATTATATAAAATATGTTTAAAACCGTTAATTTTTAGTAGTAAAAAATGAAAATAGATATTTTAATATTAAAAAATTAACATGTTTTTTTTTAACTAGGGTTTATAAAAATAAATTTTTAGCCATTATAAGCCATTCCTTGTACAATTTCTTTACGCTCAATTTCGTTATCAATAAAAGTTTGAATTTCCGATTTTCGTAATCCCCAGTTTGGCGCAATTAGCATATCTAAATCAGAAATACCAAATAACCGTTGTATGATTATATCGGGACGAACCAAAGGAAGTAAATCGCACAAAAAATCGGCATAAGCCTGTAAAGAAAATAGTGGAAATGGATTTTTTTTGTATTTGACACCCATTATAGAACCTTCTACTATGTGTAAATGATGAAACTTTACAAAAGTTATTTGTGGAAAACGATTTATTTCTTGGGCATAGGCTAACATCATTTCTTTACTTTCGCCAGGTAAACCAAATATTGTGTGTACACATATATCGAGTTTAGTATCTTTTAATATATTTAAAATATGTATAAATTCATCATGCGAGCAGCCACGATTAATTTGTGATAAAGTTTCATTGTAAATTGATTCCATCCCCATTTCTAAATCAACATCAAATCTATCGGTATAACTTTCGAGCAATGCTATTTTTTCTGCATCTAAACAATCGGGACGTGTACCAACAGATAATCCTACAACATCTTCTGTATTTACACTTAAAGCCTCATCGTACAAAGTTTTTAAATAATGTACTGGTGCATAAGTATTTGTATTAGGTTGAAAGTAGATGATAAATTTTTCGGCTTTATAGCTTTTACGGGCTTTTTGCATCCCATATTCTATTTGCTCTTTCATAGTTTCCATGGTGCGAGAGGTAGGTGTAAACGAATCTACATTGCAGTAAGTGCACCCCCCATAACCTTTACTACCGTCTCTATTTGGGCAGGTAAAGCCACCATCAACAATTACTTTATATACGCGTTTGCCATTATATTTTCGTTTTAAATGTGCGCTATAATAATTATAATTTTTTTCTCCGTAAGCCAGTAATTTTTCCAATACTTTTTTTTACAAATATAACATTTGAGCGTTAAAGCTGAGAATTTGCATTTTATAAAAATTATGTTGGTGAAACATTTGCTATACAAATTAACACTTACAGTTTAATTATTTTAGTTTTACAAAAATATAAACCAACAATAAGATTTTTAAATGATATTTCATAAACTATTACTTTTCACATTTACTTATATTTTTGTATTGGGTTTTAATTTTGTGAATGCCCAACAAACTAAGCCACAAAAATTTACGTATGCTGCAACATCCGAATTGGCAGGTTTTTCATCTTCACGCTTACAGCGGATTGATGCACTGTTAAATAAATATACCAAAGATGGTACAATGCCCAATGCAGTAACTTTTATAGCCAAAAACGGAAAAATTGCACATTTTAAAAGCTATGGTTACAGCAATATAGAAAGCAAAACATTGGTTAAAAATAATTCAATATTTAGAATAGCTTCGCAAACTAAAGCTATAACAAGTGTAGCTTTAATGATGCTTTACGAAGAAGGTAAATTTTTACTAGACGACCCAATTTCTACTTATATTCCTGAATTTAAAAACCCAAACGTTATAGAAACAATTAACGATAAAGATTCAACAGCTACCACCCGACCAGCAAAACGTGAAATAACAATTAGGGATTTATTAAACCATACATCGGGCCTACCTTATGGAAATAAGTTATATTCAAAAGCAAATATTCCAGGAGTAAACTCTTTAGATAATGAAACAATTGGCACAGTTGTAAAAAGATTAGCCAAATTGCCTTTGGCTCACGACCCTGGCCAGGCTTTTACTTATGGCTTAAATACCGATGTTTTAGGCTATTTAATAGAAGTATTATCGGGTATGCCATTAGATATTTATTTTAAAACTAAAATATTTGTGCCTTTAGGTATGGATGACACTTATTTTTATTTACCAGAATCTAAAAAAGATAGGTTAGTATCTTTATATGGTAAAGATAGTATTAGTGCACCATTAAAATATGCAACAAACATAGCAAATCAAACATACCCTTATGCTGGAGCCAAAGTATATTTTTCGGGAGGAGCGGGTTTGGTTGGACCGATGGAAGATTATGCAAAATTTTGCCAAATGTTGCTAAATGGAGGAACATTTAACGGAAACCAACTATTGGGCCGAAAAACAATTGATATAATGACTACCAATCAAATCGGCGAAAAAGAAGTATGGGATACAGGCAATAAGTTTGGTTTAGGTTTCGAAATAACAACCGAAAAAGGAAAAGCCAAAATTGGGGGATCGGTAGGAACTTTTGGTTGGGGAGGTATGTATTCTACCGATTATAAGATTGACCCCGAAGAAAATTTGATATTTTTAATATACACCAACGCTAGTCCTTTCCCAAATCCTGATATTAATAAAAGATTTAGAGCACTTGTATATCAAGCTTTAAAATAATTTATTAAGTTTGTAATAATAAAATTACAAAAAACCAATTATAATTAAATATAAAATCATTTTAAACCAAACTAAACTAATATGATTAAATCACTAAAATTTCCGTTCATAATAAATTTGTTGTGCATTTTATTTTGTACTAATACTTTTGCTTTAACGTATTATGTAGCTAAAGATGGAAACAACACTACAAACAATGGATTAAGTTTAACAACCCCTTTTTTAACTATTCAAAAAGCGTCTGATGTTGCTGTTTCTGGTGATATTGTGAATGTACGAACTGGCGTTTATCGCGAAAGAGTTAATATGGTTTCGGATGGTGTAACTTTTCAAGCATACCAAAATGAAGAAGTAACTATAAATGGTACCGAGATAATTACCAATTGGACTTTAGAATCTGGTAATACTTACCGTGGTACGATACCTGGAAACTTAAATGCAAGTTTTGGTTCGAACCAGATATTTAGTGATGGTAAAATGATTGAATTGGTAAGATGGCCAAATCAAACTTCAGAAGATATTATTATGCCAACAAATGCAAAAGCCAATGGTGCAACAGCGTCAGGTAATATAGTTACACTTTTAGATACTGATTTTACAGAAAGTAGTAATTTATGGGTAGGTGCACAAATATGGGTAAATTTAGCCCGTAAAAACGCTGATGGACAAGGTCGTACATACACTATTATATCTACATCGCCAGGCAGTGTAACGTTTGATTATGGACAAACACCAGTTTTGAGCGACATCCCATGGGGCGTTGGCGACGAAACGGAGTATTTTTTATTTAACCCTACCATTACTGGGGTTGCTGCTGGTGGAGGAATTGATGCTGTTTTAGATAATGGCGAGTGGTGGAGAAGTGGTACATCAATTTTTGTTAAATCACCTAATGGTACAGCACCAAGTTCAACTGGATTATCTACCAACACAATTGAGTTTAAATTACGTCCGTTTGCTTTTTTAACCATGGGTGCTAATAACCAAAAATCTAATATTACGATACGTAATTTTAACTTATTTGCTTGTGCCATTGCTACTACTGATCAGCTTAATTCTGGAATAGCTTTTGTAAATCCTGAAAGCAACAGAGCCATCATTTATGAATTATCTCAAAATAATTTAATTGAAAACATAAATGCTAAATATGTTTCCCATTTGGTAAATATGTCGGGCGATTACCAAGCACAACATATAGGCTGGTCGGGTTTTATTTTAGCAGGTCGAAACAACATTATGCGCAATTGTAAAATTCAGTTTTCAGCAGCATCAGCTATAAGTATACAAGGTTTTGGTAATAAAGTATTAAACTGTGAAGTGGCAGATGCCAACTATTTTTGTTCAAATGCTGGGGCAATAAATAATGGTTATATTTCTGTAAATACAGAGATTGCTAATTGCAAAATTTATAATACGCCTATTATGGCAATTTACATTAGAAGCTGGAGAAATGATGACTTAAGTATTCCGGGTGTGGCTCGTATTCATCATAACGAAATTTATAATTGTATGCGTAGGAGTGGCGATAGTGGAGCCATTGATATGGCAGCACAAGATGGTAGGTGGAGTAGGATTGATCATAATATTATATACAATACTTTACAAGATGCTATGATAGGTACTGATAAATGCGGTGTTTATTTAGATTTTGGTGGTTTTGAAAACGGAGGTAACGGATTTATAGGTAGGTATATCGTTGATCACAACGTAATTTATAACATTACAATACCAATTTTAATAAATAAATTAAGAGATTTGTTAGTATATAATAATGTGGCATTATCTCATGTAATTGATAAAAATTCTATTGGTGACGCAACTGGAACTATAGGGCATAACACGATTAAGCTTTATAATAATATAGCAAACGCCCCTTTCGGTAACTCAATGCTTCTTTCTGACAAAAAAAATAATATTACTAATGCCCAAGGTACAGTATTAGATGATTTATTTGTTAATGCTGCAGCAGGAAATTATCGTTTAAAAGCTACAGCAATGGCTGCTATTGATATGGGTATTTCGGTTGCTCCATGGGACGATCCTATAATTAATGGAATTCCAGATATTGGTGCATTTGAGTTTGGTGCTCCACTACCTGTAACGATAGTAAATTTTGCGGTTAAACCTGATGGAAACAGGGCGAAAATAGAATGGTCAACAGCTGCAGAATCTAATAATAATTACTTCGAAATAGAAAAATCTATCGATGGTGTGTTGTTTAACAAACTAGAAAAAATACAAAGCAAAGGTAATGGAACAGGTTTAAACCGATATTTCGCTTTTGATAACAAGCCAGCTAGAGGGGTTAATTATTATAAACTTGTACAATACGATAACGATGGTACAGCCAACAAAATTGGCGTTAAAACTTTTAACTTCGATATTAATACGAGCAATGTTACTGTTTACCCTAACCCAACTGTAGATAATATATTTATAGATTTAGGAAACTATACAGGTAAAAAAGTAAACGTAAGTATGTTAAATTTGAATGGCAAAATTATATACACCGAAACAATATCAGTTGATAATGGTAAAAGTGTGTATCAATTAAAAATTAAAAATAAACCAGCAACTGGGCAGTATGTAGTTAAACTATCAGGAGAAGGGTTAACTAAAAGTGTAAAATTAAGTATTTTATAAATTAATAGTATTTTTTTTAAAGCCGTTGTTTGTTAAACAACGGCTTTTTTTATACATGGTTAAACAGTTTTTAAATTTAATTGATATAATTTCCGTTAAAGTTTACCCTTACCGCATAAGGTTGTAAATAATCGTTTACAACTAGTGCAAATTGTATTCGGGTAATAGTTTTTTAAAATCTAGTTTGCTTTTAAAACCATAGTTTTTGTTCCACTTACTTTTAATTTCAGGGGTTAATCCACTACTTCCCTTGCCGTTGTAAAACTAATTAACGCTATTAAATCTTCGAGATAAAAGGTTGGTTTCTCGTTTTCGATAAGCCATAATTTAGAACGGGTAAATAATTCGGCTAATACTGGTTTAACCTCTGTTATATTTATTAAGCTATCGGGATAAAATAAGCCTTTTTCTAAGTTTATTTTTAAAAGACCGCTTAAGATGGTTAGTTGTATAGCTTCGTAGGCCGAATCCTGATCTCCAATATCCAAAATTGACAATAGCTGTCCTTTAAAATTTAAAACTTCGCTTTGCAATACTCCTACATTATCATCATTTGGCTTAACATCAAAAAAAGGTACATAAGCTGCCAAAGCACCAGCACCTTGTACTAAACTTAGTTGTAATTGTGTAAAATCAAATTCATTTTTCTCGAAACCTTTAGTAGTGGCTTTTCTAGATACTATTATACGATTTAGATTAACAATCGGAACAAACATACCTACAGGAAAATAGTGGAAATCTGAATTGTTTTTTCCTGCACCTAAACTTGTACGGTAAAGTTTTTTATTGGGCTGCATTCCCTTTGTATAATTTACCAAACTGTTAATTTTTCCTTGTTTATCGGTTTTTAAAATCCCATATTTAGCTAAAGGTAATGTATCCATATTTTCAGTTGCATCTACCAAAATCTTAGTTTTAATCTTCAATTTGTCCATTTTCTGCTATTTTTACTATCTATCCATTATTTTTAATAGCAATACTTATTGCCATAGTTTGGCGCAACGTAAAATTTTTAAGTTTTTTTATAATTTGTTGTAATGCATATTGAGGTGTAGTTTTTTGAGTCGGTTTTAGGATAAATAGCAAATCAAGTAGTAGTGCCATTTTTTTTTAATTAATATCTGTTTTTATTAGGGTGTTATTTTGGTAGTTTTCTTGCCATTCTTTCCAAATACTGCTGTTAAACGCCTGATCTTTAAAAGTTGAATATATTGGGCATAATATTTTCAGATGCCTCAATAAGCATAATATTTATTCCACTAGGTGCACCCTCGCCACTTCGGAATGCTTGTATGGTGCAAGCAGTGCCTACTGCATTAGCTCCCAAAATCAATACGGCTACTTTTTTTGTGCTTTTACATTTACAACTATAAAAAGTGATAGAATCAAAAAAAAAATTCTCATGTTAATAAATGTTTATAATAAGATACGTATTAAGCTGTTTAAACTTAACATTTTATTATATTTTAAAGTATCCGATAAGTGAAAATTTTCACATATTTATTTTTTAATGGTAACAGTTTTAATTGCACCAACCCAACGTTAATAAACCCGATAGTAGTGAAAAGCCCGATTGTGTGGGCTTGTGTGCCTTGGGCGGACTTGTAACGGATAGCGGGGGCTAGCTATTGTTGTAGATTGCTAGCCTAACTTTTTCCAAAAATAACATTAATATTTTTTTTCAATTATACATTTATAACAAGTTTTTACCTCGAATTTACCGTTTGAAATATTAAATTTGACTAAATAAATTATAAATTTCTAACAAAACATATCTAAAATATATAGATGGACAATCAAAAAGTACTTAAAAAAGTAGTAATTAGCGGTGCAAGTAGTGGCATAGGTTTCGAAACTGCGATAGAGTTGGCTGTGAACGGACATGAGGTGTTTGCTTTGGCGAGGTCGGGCGATAAGCTCGCAAACTTACAACATATCATACTTAGCCTAAACCCTAATGCTAAAATTTATACTTTGGTTTTTGATATTGTAAATGATGATTATACTATTTTATTAAACTCAATCATTAACCGATGGGGGAAATTCGATATTTTAATAAACAATGCAGGTGAATTAATTAATAAACCTTTTGTAGAAACAAGTGAGCAGGATTTTGCACACATGTACAAATGTAATGTGCTGGGGCATGTAAGTATGGTTAAAAATTTATACGCTTTTATAGAAAAAAAAGGCCATATTTTAAATATTGGTTCGATGGGAGGCTTTCATGGAAGCGCAAAGTTTGAGGGTTTAGCGGCTTACTCGGTAAGTAAAGCGGCCTTACATAGTTTAACTGAGTGTTTAGCTCAAGAATTAAAGGCTTACGAAATTTGTGTAAATTGTTTGGCTTTAGGTTCGGCACAAACAGAAATGTTAGAAAAAGCATTTCCTGGTTTTCAATCTCCGGTTATGGCTTTTGAAATGGGGAAATATATTGCCGATTTTGCTTTAAATGGACATAAATTTTACAATGGGAAAATATTGCCTGTTTCAGGAAATGATCTTTAGTTTGAGCCAAAATTATATTGGATAGAAAAAATACCTAGCGGTTGGTTTAAAAATTCCCACTGACTAATGTATTGATTTGTGATGGTTTTGTCAGCATCATCATATCTTTTAATTTGATTTTCGAAATTTAAAAAAACATTAAAACCACTTTCGGCACTTAAAGTTAAATGGTTAATGGGTGAATATTTTAAACCTATAAAAGGATATAATACACTTCCTTTTTTTTGGATTTCTGTTTGATAGTTACCCTTTGTATTTATAGTTTTTAAATCGGTAGCTCGACCATTAAATGTGATACTTTTGTATCCTACATCGAAACCAAAAAAGGGTTGAAGTTTAGCATATATTATACTTTTTTCGAAACCTATTTTAATTTCGTAGCTAGTATATTTACCTTTAATATACTCACATTCTCTACATTCATTGTAAAACACATAATCTTTTTCAAAATATCGGTTGGCTATTAAACGGTAACTTATTTGGTTATCATTAAATTTAGCTATAAAACCATTAAATCTTGCTGTTTTGTAACTTTCGGCACTACGCACTTCTTTCAATAATTTTGATACTTCTCCATACGATAATAGGTTTATACCGATGCTGTAATTGTTTTCGCTTTGCGATTGAGCTTTTGCCTGTTGGCAACCTAAAAAAATGCAAATAATTATAAATATTCTACTTTTCATTCATACTAAAATATGTTACCAAAGTAATAAAAAATAATTGGTGTTAAATTTTTAAACTAAAAAATATGCAAAATCAATCTTATACTTTCGTTATAGTGTAAATTAAATTTAGGATGCTATTTTTACATTTACAAATGGCGTATAAATTTATTGATAATTACCGCGAAAAAGGTGCTCGAGAAAAATTAGTTAAAGAATTAAAAGAAAAAAAAGGCATTACGGATATCAATGTGCTTACCGCCATAGGTAAAGTAAAAAGGCATTATTTTTTTGATGAAACTTTTTGGGCGCAAGCATATTTGGATAAAGCTTTTCCGATAGGGGATGGGCAAACCATATCAACCCCTTACACGGTTGCCTACCAATCGCAATTATTGCATATAAAAAAAGGAGATAAAATACTTGAAATAGGTACAGGTTGTGGCTATCAAACTTGTGTGTTGCTTGAAATGGGTGCCTATGTTTATACTATCGAAAGGCAGGAAGCATTGTATAATAGAACTATAAAAGTATTGCCGCATATTGGTTACCACGCACATTTTTTTTTAGGAGATGGTTCCAAAGGTATTGCCGAATTTGCACCTTACGATAAAATTATTGTTACTGCTGGCGCACCTTTAGTGCCCGAAATATTAATAAAACAACTAAAAGTGGGAGGTATATTGGTAATACCTGTAGGTGATGTTAAACAACAAAAAATGGTTACTGTTTTGCGTGTGTCAGAAAACGATTTTGAAAAATTTGTATTAGATACTTTTAAATTTGTACCATTACTGGGCGAACAGGCATGGTAAAATAATTTTAATTAGCTTTTCATAGCCTTATCCATTTCTCGTTTTACATCTCTATCTTTTAATGTTTCGCGTTTATCGTACATTTTTTTACCCTGTGCTAGGGCAATATCAATTTTAGCAAATCCTCTTTCGTTTATAAAAATACGCAAAGGCACTATGGTTAAACCCTTATCTTCGCCTTTTACTAATAATTTTTTGAGCTCTTTTTTATTTAACAATAACTTTCTATCGCGTTTGGCGGCATGGTTATAAAACGATCCATGCGAATATTCTGAAATATCCATGTTACGAACATACAATTCGCCATTTATAAAGCTACAAAACGCATCGCCGATATTTGCTTTACCTTGCCTTATTGATTTTATTTCGGTACCTAATAGTTTTAACCCTGCGGTATATTTATCTAAAATTTGGTACTCGAAAGTGGCTTTTTTATTTCTAATATTAATAGCTGAAACCATGTTTTAGTATTTTAATAGATTTTAAATAGGTAATTAAAACTTAATTTGCTAACCATGCAGCCGGATTTTGATCTGCCATACCTTTCCAAAGTTGAAAATCTAAATCTGCCGAACCATCTGTAACTGCTACAGTTCCTAAGGTTTGTTTGGTATTCACTTTTTGACCTACACTTACACTTACTGTTGCTAAATTTTTATACACTGTAAAAAACTCTCCATGCCGTATAATGATAATGTTGCTACCTGAAATTTCTAAAATTTTAGAAATGGTACCATCAAATACCGACCTAGCCGAAGCACCTTGGTTAGTGCGTATCGTCCATCCTTTACTATCTTTAGTTACACCACCAATTTTTTGGGTGCCGTAGTCTTCGGTAATTACACCATTGGCAACAGGCCATGGCAAACGACCTCTATTGCTAACAAAATCGGCAGATAATTTCGCAGATTCGGGTGTAGAAGCTAATATTGAAGTGTTTTTACTTTTTGCTACTGGTGTTTCTTTTCCTTCAGCCTTAGCTTTAGCTGCCGCCGCCCGGTCGTCGTCTTCGGCTTTTCGCCTAGCTAGGGCAATTTCTTTTTCGATGGCGTTTCTTATTGCTCGGTCGAGTTTTTGGGCATCACGCTGTTTTTGTGCTAAATCTTTTTTGAGTTTTTTTTCTTGTGAAGTAAGAGACTGGACTACTTTTTCTTGGTTGTTTTTTTCGTTTCCAAGGGTTTTCTTCTCTTTTACTTGGTCGCTAAGTAAATTGTCTTTTTGGCGTTTGTTTTGGTTAAGCTCTTTTAATTTTATTTTTACTTTTTCTTGCGTAGTTTCTATATAACCAGCTTGTTTCATACGGTATTTACCAAACTGGTTTAAGTATTTCAAGCGCATGTACGCTTGGTTAAAGTTTGCGGCAGCAAATACATACATTAATTTACTGTAAGCGCTTTGATTTTTTTGTGCAAATAAAATCATTGATGAGTAATCTTTTTTTAATTGCCCTAACTGAGAATTTAAGCTGCGTACGTTACTAACATTTTCATTGATTTCGCCGCTTAAAAGCCTTACTTCTGAGTTTATAGTCGTAATTTTTTCTTCCCTTAAGCGTATTTGCGTTCTTAAACCATTTAACTGTTTTAAAGTTACACGCTTATCGGTCGATGTTTTTTTTAAAGTATTGTTTATCATTTCAATATCTTTATTAAGTTGTGCTTTTTTTCGCTCTAAATCAGCCCTTGTTTGTGCTGATGATTGAAAATTTAAACTTAAAAAAAATACGCAAAAAATATATAGATAATTTATTTTCATTTGAAGCGCAATTTATAAATTTTTAATCTAAGGCGGTGTACCTTTTGGGTATTGAAAAAGGGTATTCGAGTTTTTTATCAATTTCGGGTACACTATATAGCAAACTTGCTGTTATTTTTTTTTGGTTTACCATAGTGTTAAATTGTACCTGTGTTGGGGTATTAAAATTATTGATAGGTATAAAATCCGAATAAATTATTTTTAGCTGCTGCCCTGTTTTACTATCGTTTAGCAATGTTTCTATTACTTTATTAATGGTATTAAATTTTGCTTGGTAAGCTAAACTTAAATCTATACCTTTTACTGCATAACCACTGCTATCGTTAGTAATAGATGCTTTATTAATGTACCCAAAAGCCATAGTGTTACCTATAAGTATTGATTGCAGTGTCGAAAAATCTAATTTAGGATTAATAAATTTGCTTAAATAACTAAATGGTTTTATAAAATATTGCGATTGCGCTCTATTTATCATTTTTATACTGTCGGGTGTAATAACTATTCGACCCACTTCTATACTAAAATAAGTTGCAGAAATCCAAATGGTATCGTTTTTTTTAATACGAATATTCAAATTCATATCGTAGGTATTGCTATCTATTTTTATATTGGTTTTTGCTTTGGTACTAAAGCTAGAAAACGTTAAATCGGCAGCCTTCAAAGATTCCATTACCGATTTATTATCGGGCTTAATAATCGCATTAGGCAAAGTGGTTATTATTTTTTTACTTTTACAGGCAGTTACAATTATCAGTGTTAACCCAATAAAAATTTTAATCAAAATATTTTTTTTCATTTATTTTTCTATTTAGTTTTTCACTTTTTTCTCCATATTTAAGTGCTTTTTGCCAATTAATTAAAGCATCATTTACTTCACCTATTTTATATAAAATATCACCATAATGCTCAAATTGTATGGCATTTTTTGTGTCTAAATTTAACATTGCTTTTTCCATCCATATTTTGGCTTCAGCATAACGCTTTAACTTAAACAATACCCAAGCATAAGTGTCTTGAAAAGATGGATTATTAGGCTCTATTTCATTGGCTTTCTTAGCCATTTTTTCGGCTTCTGCTAGATTTTGGTTTCTTAACGATAAATAATAAGCATAATTGTTTAAAGTGTAAGCATTTTCGGGCGACATTACCAACGATTTATTATACGCTTCATCCGATTCTTTAAATAGTTTTGCATCTTGGTAAACATCGCCCAAGCTGCTATATATTTGTGATTTTAGGTTTGAGTTATTACTTGTTTCTAATTCAATGGCTTTTTTTAAATTAATAATGGCTTTATTATTTATTTTAGTTTGCCCATAACTTAATCCTAAGTAGTAATATAAATTCGCCTGATTTGGGAATAATTCAATGGCAGATTCGGCAGTTTCAATAGCTCCATTGTAATTGTTCAAGTTTATTTTAATACGAATAAGTTGATCCCAAATAGCGTAAACATTGCTATTTAAGTCTAATGCCTTTTGATATATTTCTTCTGCTTTTGCAAGTTTATTATCTTGATATAATACATCACCGTAAAGGGAAAAAGATTTTGGGTTTTCGGGATGTACAAGAGTAACCAATTCCGCTAGTTGGGTTGCTTTTTTAATAGCTGCAGTATCAGGAAATTCATTAAAATAACTGATTACAAATGCAACTTTTTGGTCTATGGGCATTTCTACATGTTCAAACGACTTGGCTATTTGCTCAAAAGCTAGTTCTTCGTTTTTATCAGAATTATAAATATTGGCTAAAAGTAACCTAGCTTCATAATTTAAATCATCTATTTCTATGGCTTGTTGCAAAACATTTATAGCCTTTGGGTGCATATCATTACCAAAATAGAGTTGAGCTAATAATATATAATAGCTAATGTGGTCGGGCTGTTTATTTATAAGAGCTTCAATATCCTTAGCAGCTTTTTGTATTTCACCTGTTTTTAAATATACCCTTTGTTTGGCGGCTATCAATTCATCGGTAATGCCATCGATTGCTTCTATCGAATTAAAAATAGCCAATGCCTCTGTATTTTTATTAATCATAAATAACGCATTGCCTTTATCAAATTTATATTCTGCTTTTTGCGGATTTATTTTTATTAATTCATTTAAAGCGTAAACCAATAAAGGATAATTTTTTTGCTGCTGATAAATATTAGCATTTAACAACCAATACCATGTATTGTCAGGATTTACAGTAACGCTTCGCTCGGCATACTCTTGTGCCACAGATAGTTGTTCGTTATTTAATGCTAATTGAGCTAATTCGAACATTGTAGCATGATTATTAGCATCGATGCTTAAAACCCGTTCAAAATAATCTTTTGCTAAATAATTATGTGCACTCGTTTTTTCACGCAATCCAGTTAAAAATAATTCTTTTACTAAGATGCTATCTTGCGGGCTTAATTCTTTGCCCGTGATAATAATTAAATCTTTATTTTTAGATTTCTTATTTTTTTGGGCATAGCTAATTTCTCCCATCAAAATAAGTAATAAGCAACTTATAACTTGCGGCAAATAGATTAAAACATTTTTAAAGCTAATACAATAATGTGGGCGTTTGTTTAAGCCATCCATAATAATTTAAAATAATTTATAATTTTGATAAATAGCATTTTATAAAAAAATTACTTTCGAAATTTTGTTTTGGCTTGTTTTCATTATTATTTGTTTCCAGTATGCCCATAACCACCTTCTCCTCTTAACGTATTGTTAAGTGTTTCGGTTTCTTGCCATATTACTTTTTCGTGTTTAGCTACTATCATTTGGGCAATACGGTCGCCATGGTTTATAATAAATTCTTCACTCGATAAATTTATTAAAAGCACTTTTATTTCGCCCCTATAATCGGCATCAATGGTGCCTGGCGAATTTACAATAGAAATACCATGTTTAAATGCTAAACCACTTCGTGGCCGTATTTGTGCTTCGAAACCCACAGGCAATTCAATATATAAACCAGTTGATATTAGCTTCCTTTCGAGTGTTTTTAAAGCGATAGATTCTGTAATATTTGCCCGTAAATCCATACCAGCCGATGCCACTGTTTCATAACTAGGTAAAGTAAATCCTGATAGATTAATTATTTTAACGACCATGATGTATTAATTTTTTTAAAGTATTTTTTTCGATTAATAAAGTACACAAAATAAACAATAAAAATAAGATGTTGCCAATAATAATGTTTCTATTGAAAACTATAAACGATAAAATAACTAGTAGAATTGAAACTATAACATAAGCAATATTTTTTTTAATGTGATAGGGGATGGGGTAGTGTTTTTGTCCTAAAAAATAAGACAGTAACATCATACTACTATACGCTAGCAATGAAATATAAGCCGAAGCTACAAAGCCATATTGAGGTATAAAAATAACATTTAACATAATGGTTAGTATGGCACCTATGCCCGATATGTATAGGCCATATTTAGTTTGGTCGGATAGTTTATACCAAATAGATAAATTCATGTAAATACCTAAACATACATAGCCTAATAATAAAACAGGTACTATTTTTAAACCCGACCAATATAACTCTTGCTGTACAGCATCTTTAGCTTTAATAAAGTTTTTTAGTATTTCGATATTGGCTACTAAGCCTACAAAAATGATAGATATTGCTATAATAAAGTAATCCATAATGAATGCGTATGTATTGCTTGCGTTTTTTTCTTTGGCATGATTAAAGAAAAAAGGCTCGGCACCTAGCCTAAATGCTTGAATAAAGATGCTAAGAAAAATAGCTAATTTACCACAAGCCCCATAAATGCCAACTTGTATGTGACTTACACTTGGTGAAAGCAAATGTGTAATAAATATTTTGTCGCTATTTTCATTAATAATAAATGATAAATTGGCAACCAAAACTGGCCAGCTATAGGAAAACATGTTTTTTAATAACGATTTACTTGGAGCAAATTTTAGTTGTTTTAGCTCAGGAATAAGTAGTAATAAAGTTAATACACTAGCCAACAAATTTGCTATAAATACATAGCCAATCCATTGTGGACGATACCATGTTGCTAACTGAGAAGCAAAAAGTAAATTATGTTGTATAATATAAGGAATACCAAAAATAAAGACCAAATTAAGTAATACAAAAACGATAATGTTAATGGTTTTTAATATCGAATAACGGCCTGGCCTACCATCGGCTCGTAACTTGGCAAACGGAACTACACTTAAAGCATCACTTACCAAAATAAATACAAATAAGGTAATAAAGGTTTCATAATCGGCCAAACTTGTACTTCTACCATATTGTAACCATGTTGCTATAGGGTGTAAAAAGCAAAAAATTATCCCTAGAAATAAGAAACTTAAAAAGGCAATAACTATAAAAGTGTTACTATAAATAGTTTCTTTTTTATATTCGTTTTTATTCAAATAACGAAAAAATGTGGTTTCCATACCAAACGAAAGCAAGGCATTAATAATAGATGCAAAACTATAAAGTTCGGTAAAAATACCATAAACCCTTGCCGGATATACACTTACATATATAGGCGTTAAAAAAAAATTAAGTACCCTAGAAGCAACTGTACTAACGCCATAAATAGCGGTTTGCCCTGCAAATTTTTTTAACACACTCAATGTATTTCTTTTTTTAGGATGTTAAAATTTTGATATTTTTTAATATCGTTTGGTAATAAATCTAGGGTTTCAACCAAAGCTTCATCGGGACCAAGTTTACACCAATTTAAAAACTCTTGCATATATATTTCGTCGGCTTCGGCTTCAATATATACACTCCCATCTTTTTGGTTTTTTACAAATCCTTTAACCCCTAGTTGGTCGGCAACGGCTTTAGTGCTTATCCTAAAAGATACGCCTTGCACTCGGCCAGTAATGGTTATTTTATAGGCTATCATAAATTTTAAATCAATTTTATAATTTTGGATGATGGTGTTAAATTGCCATTATTAAAATTAGTAATTAAATTTAATCCTGGTGTTTTACCTACTTTTATACTACCAAGCACATTATCAAATTCAAAAAACTTAGCTCCATTTATAGTTGCCCAAGGTAAAATTTGTGCAAACGTAAGCTTTGGTAAATAATTTAATAAAGTTTGCATTTCGGCCAATATGCACAAATTATGGTTCGAAGCCAAACTATCGGTACCAAGTGTAATGTTAAAATTAGCATCCAAAAATTGTGTTATTGGTGGTAATTTATTTTCAATATATAAATTAGCATTGGGACAAAAACACCAAAAAATTTCTTTATCAATTTGCTTGGCTAAAGCAATATCGTTTACATGTGTAAAGGTATTATGTACAAATAGTTTTTTTTGGTGGGATGATAAAAGTGGTAAAATTGCTTCAAAAGAAGTTTTATTTTGAGCTTTAAAGCTGTCAATATCTATACCTAAAAATTTATAAAAATTTATAAAATCACCTGTTTTATTTTGGTACAATAAGTTTTCTTGTTGGCTTTCTTGGTTATGTAGGGTAATTAAATTTGTATGCGTTTGGCAATAATTATTAATTAAATTAAATAATTGTTTTGATACCGAGTAAGGTGCATGAGGTGCTATTGAAACTGGTGTTGCAAATTGTGCTTTTAATTTTAAAGCATTGTTAAAAAGTTTTGCAGCATTGTTGCCATCTATTCCAAATGTTTCTACAAAAGTGTGGTATTTTATATTACTATTACTTTTCGTTTTAGCTGTCAAGTTTGTATTGCTAATATCGCCTACCGCCACAATACCGTTTTCAAACATTAACTTATCCGCTACTTCGGCTGCTTTAATTTGTGTTTCTTCATCAAAATTTCTAAGCCTAATTACATTTTTAATAAAAGCTACTAAACCTTCGCCTTCAGGAATCTGTTGGTGCAGGTGCGAAAGTTCTAAATGGCAATGTGAATTTATAAAGCCTGGCACAATAACACCATTAAAGCGTTCTATTTCGCTCCCAATATTATTATTATCTAATTTTTCTATTGTTAGTATTTTTCCTTCATTATCGGTTATTACCACTGCATTGTTCAACGGTTCACTTTCTAACGTATAGATAAAATCGGCTGTAAATTTTCTCATTTAATTATTGGTTGTTGTTACCTAATAATTTCAAAATAAATATAAAACCAAACATCCGAAATTTTAGGGATGAATTTTTATTTTTACTAATATTTTAATTATGGAAATGAGCCTCAGGATTCGAGCTTCGAGCTTCGGGCTTCGGGCTTCGAGCTTCGGGCTTCGAGATACTGGCATTTAATTCTAAATTTTATAATTTTTTTAGCCAATCTTTATTTTTTACCACCACCGTTCGGTGACCACTGCCCACTGCCCGTTGCCCGTTGCCCGAAGCCCGCCAGCCCGAAGCCCGCCCGCCCGTTGCAAAAAAAACTTCCTACCCCAAAAAAACAAATATAATTGCCTATTTTTGCGCCGATATAAAATAATAAAATATGAGTTTAAATGTTTTCAAAAAGTCGATTGACTTAGGCGATGGCCGTATCATTGAAATCGAGACTGGTAAATTGGCTAAACAAGCCGATGGTGCAGTAGTGATTAAACAAGGTAATACGATGTTGTTGGCTACAGTTGTTTCGAACAAAGACGCAAAAGAAGGTGTCGACTTCCTTCCTTTATCAGTTGATTATCAAGAAAAATATGCGGCAACTGGCCGTATTCCGGGTGGTTTTTTACGCCGCGAAGCAAGATTATCTGATTACGAAGTTTTAATTTCAAGATTAGTTGATAGAGCTTTACGACCATTATTCCCCGAAGATTACCATTCCGATACACAGGTAATGATTTCATTAATATCTGCCGATAAAGATATTATGCCCGATGCTTTGGCTGGTTTGGCTGCTTCGGCTGCTTTGGCAGTTTCCGATATCCCGTTTAACGGCCCAATTTCAGAAGTACGTGTAGCTAAAATTGATGGTAAATTGGTTATTAACCCAGGCATGGCCGATTTAGCAAGGGCAACGCTTGAATTTATTGTTGCCGGTAGCGATAAAGATATTAATATGGTTGAAGGCGAAGCTGACGAAATTCAGGAAGCCGATATGATTGAAGCCATACAATTTGCCCATGCTGCTATTAAAATACAAGTTGCTGCACAAAAAGAATTAACAGTGCTTACTGGTAAAACTGTAAAACGTACTTATAACCACGAAAGTAGCAATTTAGAAATGAGAGCGCAAATTTTTGCGACTACTTACGATAGAGTTTACGCTTTATCAAAATCTGGTGGAAGCAAAGACGAACGTAGCGATGGTTACAAAGCTATACAAAACGAAGTAGTTTTAGGTTTAGGCGAAGGAGCATCATCAAGCGATGTGTTTTTAGCTAAAAAATATTTTCACGATGTGCAGTACGATGCTGTACGTAACCTTTTATTAGACGAAGGCATTCGTTTAGATGGCCGTAAAACCACCGAAATACGCCCAATTTGGAGCGAAATTGGTTATTTGCCTGCCGCTCATGGTTCATGCGTATTTACACGTGGCGAAACACAATCGCTTACTTCGGTAACTTTAGGTGCTAAAGATGCCGAACAAATGATTGACGGTGCGTTTATAAATGGCTACAATAAATTTTTATTACACTATAATTTCCCAGCTTTTTCAACAGGTGAAGCTAGGCCTAATCGTGGTGTAGGGCGTAGAGAAATTGGTCATGGCCATTTAGCCATGCGTTCATTAAGAAAAGTACTTCCAAGTGACGATGCAAATCCTTACACTATTCGTATTGTTTCTGATATTTTGGAATCAAATGGCTCATCATCAATGGCTACCGTATGTGCGGGAACATTGGCATTGATGGATGCTGGTATAAAAATTAAAGCACCAGTTTCGGGTATTGCCATGGGATTAATATCGGATAGCAAAACGGGTAAATACGCTGTTTTATCTGATATTTTAGGTGATGAAGATCATTTAGGCGATATGGATTTTAAAGTTACAGGTACTACAAAAGGTATTGTGGCTTGCCAAATGGATTTAAAAGTTGATGGCCTATCGTATGATGTGCTAAGCGAAGCTTTAAACCAAGCCAAAGCGGGTAGGTTACATATTTTGGGCGAAATGGCCAAAACCATTACCGAACCAAGAGATGATTACAAAGACCACGCTCCACGTATTGTTAGCATACGCATTGATAAAGAATATATTGGTGCTGTAATAGGCCCTGGTGGTAAAATTATTCAAGAAATGCAACGAGAAACTGGCGCAACTATTTCTATCGAAGAAAAAGATAACCAAGGTATTGTACAAATTTTTGCTGATAACAAGGCGGCTATTGATGCTGCAGTTACTCGTATTAAAAACATTGCCGCTCGTCCCGAAGTTGGCGAGGTTTACAATGGTAAAGTAAAATCTATTATGCCTTTTGGTGCCTTTGTAGAAATTATGCCTGGTAAAGATGGTTTGTTACACATTTCTGAAATTGATTGGAAACGTTACGAAACCATGGATGGTATTTTTAAAGTTGGCGACGAAGTGAAAGTAAAACTACTAGAAGTAGATAAGCAAGGTAAATTAAAGCTTTCTAGTAAAGCGTTATTGCCTCGTCCACCTAAAGAAGAAGCTACACCAGCGGTTTAGTTTTTTAAATATTTTTTAATAGCGATGTAAGATTTCTTACATCGCTTTTTTTTTGGGGAATTAATTTATTACTGCATTTAAAGATTGTTTGATTTAAACGCAACTAATATTTTGCGTTCAGGCAGGGTATCTCGCAGATTACCATGCGTTTAATCAAATTAAAAATCTGTTTTAACATCAACACTACCTCCACCATTAAATAAATTAAGTTGTTCATCAGTTTGTGAAATACTTTCTTCTGCGAAATTAGATAGCGTAATTCCTAATAGTCTAACCAAGCGTTCATTATTAAATTCTAATTTTTCTAAAAGTTGTACCGAAGTATCTAAAATATTTTTTTTATCAGAAAAGTAATATTCAAAAGATTTATTTCTAGTGATTTGTGTAAAATCTCCGAATTTAATTTTTAAGGTTAAGGTACGTCCATTCGCATTTTTAGCAGACAATCTTTTCTCTAGTTTTGTAGCTAAATTTTCTAACTCTGCTACTAAATCATCATGCAAAAGTAAATCCTGTTCAAAAGTATCTTCAATGCCAATAGATTTTATCTGTCGATGTGGTTGTACAACCCTTTCATCTATTCCCCTTACACTTTCGTAATAATATTTACCGCTTTTACCAAAATGTTTAATTAATAGATTTAAAGGCCATTTTTTTAAATCGGCACCTGTGTGTATGCCTAGGCTTTTCATTTTTTCGGCAGTTACTTTTCCTACACCAAAAAACTTATTAACTGGTAGGCCAGCAATAAATGCCAACACCTTTGATGGACCAATAAAAGTAAGTCCGTTAGGTTTTTTAATATCGGATGCTAATTTTGCCACGAATTTATTGACCGAAACTCCCGCCGAAGCGGTTAAATTAAGCTCTATTTGTATGGCAGTTCTAATTTCCTCTGCTATGGTAATGGCAGAACCTATACCTAATTTATCAATGGTAACATCTAAATATGCTTCATCTAAAGAAAGGGGTTCAATTAATTCTGTATAACGGCTAAAAATCTCACGAATATGGTTAGAAACGTTTTTGTACACTTCAAAACGTGGCGGTGTAAACAAAATGTGAGGACATAATTTTAAAGCTTGGTAGGATGACATGGCCGAACGTACACCAAATTTTCGAGCTTCGTAACTTGCTGTTGCAACTACTCCTCTACCATTTGGCGAGCCACCAACTGCCAAAGGTTTCCCCTTAAATTCAGGAAAATCTCTTTGTTCTACCGATGCGTAAAAAGCATCCATATCAATATGAATTATTTTTCTAGTCAAGCCGATACGAAGTTAGCAAAACAATTATTTTATTGCGCAAATACGCTAAAAATATTAGTAAAATTATCCTTAATCAACGATACCAAACATACCATCCTAATTTTTAGCACTTTAAAATAATACAATTTTACATCTTTCAAATAATTTCTATTCCCCCAAAAAAACTAACCACACACATCCTCCCCCAAAAACCTTTCATTATTTTTTTTAATTATATTTGAAAACAAATAAATTTTGGCCAAAACACATTGCCTACAATTAACAAATAACTATGGATAATAAAATACTAAATATTGCGATAATAGGTGGCGGTAGCTGGGCAACAGCTTTAATTAAAATACTGAACGATAACCAAACACACAAAAATTTAAGCTGGTGGATGCGCTGTCAAACTACCATAAACCACATAAAAAAATACCATCACAATCCTAATTACCTTTCGTCGGTAGATGTTAAAATAAACGATAATGCCATTAGTAATAATTTACCTTACATTATAAAAGAAGCCGACATCGTAATATTAAACGTTCCGGCTGCCTTTTTAAAAGATGCTTTAAAAGATATTACCCCCGAAGATTTAAAAGGCAAAAAAATTGTTTCGGCTATAAAAGGTATCGTACCAACCGAAAACTTAATAATTGCCGAATTTATGCACCAAAAATATGGTATTCCATTGCATGATATGGCAGTTATAAGCGGCCCATGCCATGCCGAAGAAGTAGGTTTAGAAAAATTATCGTACCTAACAATAGCTTCACTCGATGCTAATTTTGCACAACAATTTGCCAACAATATTTATACCCGATATGTTAAAACTACCCTATCTGATGATATTTATGGGACAGAATATGCTGCTGTTTTAAAAAATATATATGCCATTGCAAGTGGTATTTGCCATGGTGTAGGCTATGGCGATAATTTTCAAGCAGTGCTTATTTCTAATGCAATTTGCGAAACCGAACGCTTTTTAAAAGCCATACATCCTATCAAAAGAGATATTAAAGAATCGGCTTACTTAGGCGATTTGCTGGTTACCGCCTATTCGCAATTTAGCCGAAACCGTACTTTTGGCAATATGATAGGTAAGGGCTACACCGTAAACTCAGCTCAACTAGAAATGAATATGATAGCCGAAGGATATTATGCCGTAAATTCATTACACCAAATAAATAAAATACACAAAGTTCACTTGCCTATTGCCCAAGCAGTTTACGAAATATTGTATCAAAAAAAATCGCCGAAACTTACCATGCAACAGCTTACCAGCCAACTATCCTAAACGTACCAATGCCTTTTTTTGAAAACGATTTTGCCCGCTTACATTACTATCAATATGGTTCAGGAGAAAATATTTTAGTAGCATTTCACGGCTTTGGTATGCGTGGAAACCAATTTAGTAAACTCGAAGATGCCTTAGGTAAAAAATATAAAATATACAGTTTCGATTTATTTTTTCATGGCGAAACCATGTTGAAAGATGACACGGTAGATACCATTCGTAAAGGCATAAATTACAAACAAATAGCCAATATAATAAACCAATTTTTAATTTCGATAGGCGAAAAAGATGCCTCATTTTCGTTACTTTCTTATAGCATAGGTGCCAAGTTGGCATTGGCTATATTACAGCAAATGCCACACCGTATTAAAACCGCATACTTTATTGCTGCCGATGGTTTCCAAAATAACCCTGTTTTAAAAATATGTTCTAGCAAACACATTAATAATTGGTTGTTAAAACTTGTTTATCATCCCAAAACCTTGCATTATATTTTAAATAATTTATATAAATACCGATATATAGATAATGCGCTACACCGTATTTTAAGTTTCGAGTTTAGCACCCAAGCCTACCGAATGATATCTTATAAAACCATAACCTACTATTCTCGTTTAAAGTTTAATCGCCAACAACTAGCCCAATACATTAATACTAACCAAATTGAAACCCATTTATTTTTTGGTAAAACCGATAAACTTTTTCCGGCTTGTATTGCCTATAAATTTGGCAAACTTCTACACAAACCTAATTTACATATATTTAACCAAGGTCACGAGTTAATTAATAACGAGTTAAACGAATACCTGAAAAAAATTATTTAGTTTTTTTTGGAAAAGCAAGGCCTGTAATATTTAACCTAACGATAGTCTGGCTTTTCGCTTTTACTCCACATTTTTGCCTTTGCCCTTAGCCCTAGCAAAATGTGGGGTAACCGCTGCAATCCAGTTTAGGTACGCGGGGTTGGTGCTTTTTAACTACCAAAAACCTTTGCAACGTTAAATTTTTTGTGCTATAATCCTAACTTAAGTTTTATTTTTTCTTAAAACATATAAGTACAAACTTTCTACCTTAGTACGAGCCCAAGGAGTTTTGCGTAAAAAAGTTAAGCTCGATTTTATGCTAGGGTTACTTATAAAACAGTTTATATTAATTTCGCTAGCCAAATATCCCCAACCCTTTTGGTTAACCAAATATGTTAAAATTGCTTCTAATGTTATGTTATGCAGTGGGTTATTTTTTTGTGTTACCATAAAAATTGTAATTATGCTAGGCAAGCTATTCATTATTTTGATAACAATCAAAACACATTTTTATAATAATTAAAAACTAAAAAGTTTACTGAGTTTTTAAATAATTTATGTTTAATCCATTCTACAAAAGCGTCAAATTTTTTTTAAAAAAAAGTTTGCATCAATTGGCTAATGCGCCTATATTTGCAATCCTATTAAAAACGAAAATTTTTAATAGGAAAGCTTGCCTGATAGTATAATGGTAGTACAACGGTTTTTGGTACCGTATGTCTAGGTTCGAACCCTGGTCGGGCAACATAAACAAATAAAAGCTGGATTAGAACAATCTTCTTAATCCAGCTTTTATTATTTTTATTACACATAATAAAATGCCCCTACAGTTTAATACGGTAAAGTTATTTTCGGGTTCGCGTACGCAAGTACTCTCCGAGCGAATTGCCAAAAGTTACGGCAGGCCACTTGGCGATTTAGTTATTTCGCGATTTTCGGATGGCGAAATACAACCTTATTTTAATGAAAGTGTGCGTGGATGCGACATTTTTTTAATACAATCAACTTGCCAGCCTAACGATAATTTAATTGAATTATTGATGATGATTGATGCAGCCAGGAGAGCATCGGCACATTATATTACGGCGGTAATACCCTATTTTGGGTTAGCTAGGCAAGATAGAAAAGATAAACCTAGGGTTTCTATTGGGTCTAAACTAGTAGCCAATTTACTAACCGCAGCAGGTGCCGATAGGGTAATGACAATGGATTTACACGCATCGCAAATACAAGGTTTTTTTGATATACCTGTTGATCATTTAGACGCATCAGTTATTTTTGTACCCTATATTAAAAGTTTAGAATTAGGAAACTTAACCATAGCCTCGCCCGATATGGGAGGCAGTTACCGAGCTCGTACCTTTGCCAAGTTTTTTAATGCCGAGGTAGTTATCTGCGATAAGCGTAGAAAAAGAGCCAATGAGATAGAGTCAATGTCGATAATTGGGGATGTTACAGGTCAAGATATTGTGTTGATGGATGATATTGTAGATACGGCAGGTACGCTATCAAAAGCGGCAACGTTAATTATGGAAAACGGAGCCCGAAGCGTGAGAGCAGTTTGTACACACGCTGTATTATCGGGTAATGCGTACGAAACTATTGAAAACTCAGCCTTGCAAGAATTAATAGTAACTGATAGCATTCCTTTAAAAATACAAAGTAGTAAAATAAAAGTGTTATCAACGTCTACTTTATTTGCTAAAGCAATTGCAAATGTTAACGAACACGGCTCTATAAGCGAGCTTTTTAAAGTATAATTTAATAAATATCACATAAATAAAAATTAAAAAAAATGAAAACAATCGCAATTAGCGGTTCTCAAAGAGAGAACGTAGGGAAACGCGACGCAAAGGAATTGCGTTACGCCGGAAAAGTACCAGCCGTATTATATGGTGGCAAAAGTCAATTACATTTTGCAATTACTGCAACCGATTTAAAAGACTTAGTTTACACACCAGAGGTAAACTTTGTTGAGGTAGAAGTAGCAGGGAAAAAAGTTAAAGCCATCATGCAAGATGTTCAGTTTCATCCATTAACCGAAAAAATTATTCATATTGATTTTCTTCAATTATTTGACGATAAAGCTTTAACAATGGAAATTCCAGTTAAACTAACAGGCACTTCGCCAGGTGTAAAAACAGGTGGTAAACTTGTTCAAAAACTACGTAAGCTTAAAGTAAACGCCTTGCCTAAAAATATGCCACAATATGTTGAGGTAGCAATGGAAGTGTTAGAAGTAGGTAAATCGGTAAGGGTAAGAGATTTAGTATCAAAAGGCTATACAATTACCAATGTTCCCGAAGATACCATTGTTTCGGTAATAATGTCGAGAGCATTAAAACAAGCCGAACAAGAAGCAGGTAAAAAATAATTGTTATTTTTTTATAAAAAAAGGCAGTGTTTTTTACACTGCCTTTTTTTATACTTTTAGTTAGTTATATCTACTTTTTAGTTACAAAATTTTTTTGTAAAAAATATAGTAGAGAAAAGCCCCCGGCGAGATATTTTCGAATACTTGTAACCTGTAAAAATTTCCCAACTCCTTATAAACATTGCTAAAAATTTTAATTAATAAAAATTACTTACTAATTATTTAGTTAAGCGAATAGGTTAATATGATATTTAAAAACATAGAGGAAAATTGAAGTAATTTTTTTATTTCTTACTTTCTTCTTCTACTATCACAAAAACATCCTCATTATCTTTTTTCATCATATATTTTTCACGGGCAAATTTTTCTAATTTTTGTTGGTCGGTAGTAAGTTCGGTTAGGTCTTTTTCAACTTGAGCAATTTCTTTGACGTAAAATTCTTTTTCGTTTTTAAGCTTCAATACATCGTTTCGGTAATCAAACTGGGCTATTATATCGTTACGGTCAAAAAATAACATCCACACCAAAAAAGCTATACTAGTTATAAAATATTTATTTTTTAATAAACTTATCAATCTGTTCATTTTCTTGAAATTGTTGATGTAAATATAATTATTTTTTATTTTAAAAAATCCAAGTTTATTGATTTACAATTGTTTATTTTTTAATCTTTACCAAAAGACAATTCTTTCTGAAAAAATTTATCGTACTTACGTTTATCAAACTTATATAATTTTGCTGCTCTAAAAGATACACCTTCTTGTTTTTCGTTTAATTCTTTTAAAATATCGTAAGCCAACATTTTTTTTCTAAAATTTCTTTTATCTAATTCTTTATTTAAAATTACTTCATATAAATTTTGCAACTGCGTTAGGGTAAATTTTTCGGGCAATAGCTCAAAAACTATAGGTTCATAACTTATTTTTTTTCTTATTTTATCAAATCCTTTGTTAAATATTTTAGTATGGTCAAAAGCTAAAGCAGGCATATCTTTTACGGGTAACCAAAATGCTTTACTGGCGTAATTGGTAATAGGTTTTAATTCTTTAGCACCATCAAGCCTAATCATTGCATTGTAAGCTACGGTAATTACTCTGCCTGATGGGTGCCGGTTTACTTCGCCAAAGGTATGGAACTGTTCCATGTAAATACCTTTAAGCCCAGTAAGTTCGTACAATATGCGTTGTGCAGCAGTATCAATACTTTCGTTTTGTAGTACAATATTACCAGGTAGGGCGTACCAACTTTTATAAGGTTCCTCATTACGTTCAATTAATAATATTTTAAGTTCACCTTCGTTAAGTCCAAATATTATACAATCAATAGAAAATATAGAATCAAAGTTTTGTAACAGTTTTTCCATTCGTTAAATTAGGGGTTTACAATCAAAAAAATATACTAAAAGATAAAAATAGTAAAAAATATTACTTAGTGTAAAAATTACACCTTATATTAGTAAATCATTTGAAAAAAAGCTAAAAATATCAATGTCGAAAATAAAAAAAATAGCCGTTTTTACATCAGGTGGCGATGCCCCAGGAATGAATGCTTGCATAAGAGCTGTTGTACGTACTGGTTTACATAATAAAATAGAAATGGTAGGTATTATGCAAGGCTACCAAGGAATGATTGACAATAATTTTAAACCTATGACGGCTTACTCGGTAAGCAATATTTTGCAATTAGGAGGAACCATTTTAAAAACCGCTCGCTGTCTTGATTTTAAAACAGAAGAAGGCATGGAAAAGGCTTATCAAAATGTTAAAAATCAAGGAATTAATGCTTTGGTGGCCATAGGTGGCGATGGTACTTTTACAGGTGCCGAAAGGTTTTCGCTAAAGTACAATATCCCAATATTATGCATTCCTGGTACTATTGATAATGATTTATATGGATCGGATTATACATTAGGTTTTGATACCGCAACCAATACTGTAATTGAAGCTATTGATAAAATTAGAGACACTGCTGCATCTCATGATCGTTTATTTTTTATAGAAGTAATGGGGCGAGATGCAGGCTGTTTAGCTTTAAGAGCAGGAATTTCTTGTGGGGCCGAAGCAATTATGTTACCCGAAGTGGATACTGCTATTGATGAATTAATTACTAAAATTGAAAATGGTGCATTAAATAATAAATCATCAAGCATTGTAATAGTGGCCGAGGGCGATAAAAATGGGGGTGCTTACAATGTAGCTAGGCTGGTAAAAGAAAAAATGAAATTTTACGATACCAAAGTAACTATACTTGGGCATTTACAAAGAGGCGGAAGCCCAAGTGCTTTTGACAGAATATTGGGCAGCCGTATGGGTTTTGCAGCAGTAAAAGCATTATTAAAAGGCGAAACTCATAAAATGGTAGGCTTAAGAGGCAATGCAATTTGCTTAACAAGTTTAAGTGAAGCAATCCACTTTAATGATTTTAAATTAGAAGATGATTTAATGGAAATGTCGGTTGTGTTAACTTAAAAAATATGATTGCAATAATATATAGCGGTTCTAGATACGCAAACTGGAAACTCGCATTAAAAGGCGAGGAGATTGCTGATTTTAAAACTGCAGGTATAAATCCTTTTTTTAATGACGAAAGATACATTATAGGTTTATTAAATAAAAATAGTAGGCTTATACACTTTGCCGAAAAAATAAAAAAAATTTATTTTTTCGGTGCCGGAGCTTCATCCGCCGAACGAAATCAAATTATACATACTGCATTTAGCAAGTTTTTTAAATTTAGCAGGGTTTTTGTACAACACGATATGCTTGCTGCTTCTAAAGCTAGTTGCGATAATAAAGAAGGTATTACTTGCATTATTGGGAGTGGCTCAAATGCTGCTTTTTTTACTGGGAAAAAAAATATTGAGAATAATTATGGCTTAGGTTATATACTGGCCGACGAAGGATCGGCTAATTGGTTAGGAAGAAAATTAATTAAAGCATATTTATGTAAAAATTTACCAGCCAACATACATCAAACATTTACGAACAAATATAATTTGGACAGAAAGCAAATAATAGATAAAATATATAAAAATAATCATCCCAATATTTTTTTAAGCTCGTTTACGGAATTATTTGTAGAAAACAGAAATGATATTTACATTAAAAACCTTATTGTAGAAGGGTTCAATTTATTTATCGAAACCTATTTAAAACCATTAATATTTACTTATGGTAGCCATCAACCAATTTATTTTGTAGGAACCATTGCAGGAAACTTTCAAGATTATTTAAGAGAAACTGCTAACAAAAATAATATTAATATTGTAACTGTAATTAAAGAACCCATATATAATCTATTAAACTATTACGCAAATAAAAATTAAACAACATGAAAATTGGAATTAACGGCTTTGGCCGTATCGGCAGATTAGCCTTTAGAGTAGCCATCAAAAAAAATATCGACGTTGTAGGTATCAACGATTTGGTAGAGCCTGATTATATGGCTTATATGTTAAAATACGATTCGACCCACGGTGGATTTGATGGTACCGTTGAGGTAGTTGATGGGCACTTGGTAGTAAATGGTAAAACTATACGGGTAACCGCCGAAAGAGATCCCGCAAACCTAAAATGGAACGAAGTTGGTGCTGAGTATATTATAGAATCAACAGGATTATTTTTAACCCAAGATACGGCACAAAAACATATTGATGCAGGGGCAAAAAAAGTAGTAATGAGTGCACCAGCCAAAGATGATACCCCTACATTTGTGATGGGTGTAAACCATAAAACATTATTAGCAAGCCAAAACATTGTTTCAAACGCATCATGCACCACCAATTGTTTAGCGCCAATTACAAAAGTATTGATGGATAATTTTGGTATTATTGAAGGCCTAATGACCACAGTACACGCTACCACAGCAACTCAAAAAACAGTAGATGGCCCTTCGGCTAAAGATTGGAGAGGTGGCCGTGGCGCATCTCAAAACATTATACCTTCATCAACTGGTGCTGCAAAAGCAGTTGGTTTGGTAATACCTGCCATTAAAGGCAAACTTACAGGAATGGCCTTTCGTGTGCCTTTGGCCAATGTTTCGGTGGTTGATTTAACGGTAAGGCTTGAAAAATCTGCTACATACGAGCAAATTAAAAAAGCAATGAAAGATGCTTCGGAAGGTGAGTTGAAAGGAATTTTAGGATACACCGAAGATGCGGTTGTATCATCCGATTTTTTAGGCGATGCCCGTACTTCTATTTTTGATGCCGATGCTGGTATTGCGCTAAACGATAATTTTGTAAAAGTTGTTTCGTGGTACGATAACGAGTGGGGATATTCAAATAAATTAGTTGATTTGTTGATGCACATGTCTACAGTAAAATAATTAAACATTTTTTTTTAAACCTTCCTCGTATTACGAGGGAGGTTTTTTTGTTTAAGTGTTTTTGATAAAGTTTTTATGAAAATCTCAAAAATTACATAATCAAACCAAAAATCAATATTTATTTTTATGTTTGGTAAACACATAAAACATACTATGTATAAGAAAGTTCTACGTAAAAAATCAATATCTAAAATATTAGCAGATGCCGAAGCTGGCTACGACGATGGCCATGGTGGCAGCTTAAAAAAAGTATTAGGCGTTAAAGATTTAACCGCTTTCGGTATTGCTGCTATAATAGGTGCCGGTGTGTTTAGCAGTATTGGTAAAGCTTGTTTCGATGGAGGCCCTGGCGTGGTATTTTTATATTTATTTACAGCAGTTGCCTGTGGTTTTGCGGCTTTATGTTATGCCGAGTTTGCATCAACTGTACCCGTTTCGGGTAGTGCTTATACCTATTCGTACGTTGCCTTTGGCGAAATATTTGCTTGGATGATAGGCTGGGACTTATTAATGGAATACTCTATTGGTAACATAGCCGTAGCCATATCTTGGAGCGATTACTTTACCCGACTCACCGCAGGTTTTGGCTTTAAAATACCCGAGTGGCTTACCATGGATTACTCTAGCGCAAAAGCAGGGTTTCAAGAAGCCTCCGCATTAATCGCATCGGGCACATCACAAACAGCATTAGAAAGCGGGCTTTTAGATAAATTTTTAGCCTTTAGCACCGCTCCAATAATAGGTGGTTTTCATATTATTATGGATTTGCCCGCACTATTTATAGTTGTTATTATTACCGCTGTTGTATTTATAGGGATTAAAGAATCTAGAACAGCCACTAACTATATGGTAGGTTTTAAATTATTAATTATTTTTTTAGTTATTGTATTAGGAGGTTTTTATATAAATCCCGACAATTGGACGCCATTTTCGCCAAACGGTTTTACTGGAATATTAAAAGGAGTATCAGCTGTATTTTTTGCCTACATCGGTTTTGATGCCATCAGCACCACCGCCGAAGAATGTAAAGATCCACAGAGAGACCTTCCACGAGCCATGATTTACTCTCTCATCATTTGTACCATCCTTTACGTATTATTAGCCTTAGTTTTAACAGGCGTTTTAAACTATAAAATGTTAAACGTGGGCGATCCTTTAGCGCTAATTTTCGACGAACGTGGTTTGAAGTGGGTAGCCATTATTATCTCCGTAAGTGCTGTGGTAGCTACAGCCAGTGTATTATTGGTTTTCCAAATGGGGCAACCACGTATATGGATGAGCATGAGCCGCGACGGTTTGTTACCCAAAATATTTTCAAGCATTCATAAAAAATATGGTACACCTTGGTTTTCTACCCTTTTAACAGGTTTTGTAGTAGGCATACCAGCTCTGTTTTTAAACTTAGACGTAGTAATTTCACTAACCAGTATAGGTACTTTATTCGCTTTTGTTTTGGTTAGTGCAGGCGTTTTGGTATTAAATCAGTTAAAAAATAAGCCCGAAAGTAAGTTTAAGGTACCTTACATCAACGGAAAATACATTGTTCCGATTCTAGTAATAGGCTGTTTTGTGGCCATACAATATTATCTTCCAGATTATTACGGCTCTATTTTAACACTCGAATTTTTCCCAATGGTTCTATTTTTTATAGCCATCATAATAATTGCCGTTCTTACATACCTTAAAAATTTCTCGCTAATTCCAGTATTAGGTTTTACCAGTTGTTTTTATTTAATGGCACAAGAAAGCCATACCAATTGGTTTAGGTTTTTAATATGGTTAGCTATAGGTTTGGTAATTTACTTTTTATACGGAATAAGAAAGAGTAAACTGAATATTTAATAGGTAAGAATTTCTGAAATTAAAGATTGTAGCTTTATCTATGGGTATGATTTTTTTAGTAAATTGTTTGTGTGAGATAATTTTTTACCTTTTATCTTACTGTTATAATTTTGAAATTTTGAAATAAATAATACATGGGCGACTTTAAAAAAACTATTTTTAAAATAAATGTAATATTTTTGTTACATTAAATAATTATTTATTATGTTTGTGATGTTACTAATTGCCACAAAGCATAATTATTTAAATTTAACTTTAATAATGTTTAACTAATTCTTAATTGTCCATAATTTCAACCGTTAGTTATTATTAATGTATGATATGAATCTTAATTTTTAAACCATGAAAACAAAATTCTTACTTCTTCTATTACTAGGTTCAACAGCAATTACTCTTGCTTCTTCAAAATTTGATGGATTTACATCATTAAAATCCTATTTAAAAGAAATCGAATCAATTATTACACCCAACAGTACAAATGCACCAGTTAAACCATTGGGTACTGTTACCATGTGCGGTGTAACTAGTGTAAATTTCCGTACGACAAATGCAATTCCTATGTTATGGTCTAATGCTGCAACTTGGACTTCATTTGGTGCTACAAAACCAGTTGCGGGTAGTGCAGTTACAATCCCTGCCGGAGTCCATATCATATTGAATGAGAATACTCCCAATTTAGCGAGTTTAGAAATATCTGGTAAACTACAATTTGCCGACCAAAACGTTAACTTAACTGCAGGCTATATTATGATTATGGGAACTTTAGAAGTAGGTACTCCAACAATGCTTTATAACAAAAAAGCAATAATTACTTTAAATGGTGCCGATATGACCCAAAGTGTAATGGGAATGGGTACTAGAGGAATTATGGTTATGGGAGGAAACCTAGAATTACATGGTACAACACCAGCTAAAACAGTTACTAAACTTAACGACCATGCCGCTTTCGGAGCAACTTCCCTTAGCTTGGTTGATGCTGTAACTTGGGCAGCAAATGATGAAATTGTAGTGGCTACTTCTGATTATTATATGCCAGGGGTACCATGGGGACAATCTCCAGCCGAAATTAGTGGTATATCGGCTCAAAAAACTCAAATTACTGCAGTTACCAATTCTACAACTTTAAATATTCAGGATGGTTTAAATTCACAACGTTGGGGAAAATTACAGTATTTAACAGCAACAGGAATAAGTTTAACGCCAGGAACTTTACCCGCTGGCATTTTAGCAGGAACTCCAACAGTGGTAGATGAAAGAGCTGAAGTAGCTAATTTAACTAGAAATATAGTAATTCAAGCCCCAAATGATGCAGTATGGCAAAATAATGGTTTTGGATGCCATGTAATGATTATGAAAAGTACACCAACCGAATCAGGTATTAAAGGTGTTGCACATCTTAACGGTGTTGAAATAAAACGTGGTGGCCAGGCAGGAAAGCTAGCTCGCTATCCTTTTCACTGGCACATGTTGAGTTATCAAGGAACTGCAACTTTGTCTGATGCAACAGGACAATATATCCGTAATTCTGTAATCAATCAATCTGCCCAACGCGGTATAGTAATTCATGGAACAAATGGGGTTGATGTTAAAAATAATATTGTGTACGATATCAGAGGGCATGGTATTTTTACGGAAGATGCTTCCGAAAGACGCAATAATATTGATGGAAATTTGGTAATGAAAATTAGAAACCCTTTACCTGGTGAAGCATTAAAAGTACATGAGACGAGTGATGGTTTTGGTTCTGCTGGATATTGGATTAGTAACCCCGACAATATACTAAATAATAACACGGCAACTGATTGTGTTGGAATGGGTTTTTGGCTAGCCTTTCCGGAAAAAACTTTTGGGCAAAGCGCTAATGTAATACCTGCGCTAAAACCATTAGTAATGCTATTTGGAGAATTTAATAATAATGTTGCACATTCTAACGGTCTTACGGGAATTCATATAGATAATTTTGAGATTGATGAAGCCGGAAATTTAGGAGGTGGTCAATATTCTTCATTAACTTCTGGTTCAGAACCAGATTATCAAGAGTATGTATTAACAAATATTGAAACTTACGAATTAAACAATTATTCTGTTTGGAAAAACAACTCTAGTGGTATATGGAATAGAAGCACTTTGGTAGCGAATATAGGCGCTGTATCTTCTGGTAATATAGGTAAATCCTTTTCTGGGGCAACACGTATAGGTAGTTTAATTGATAAATCATTGGCAGTTGGCGAAAGTTTAAACTATAATATGAATGGTATTAAAGCTCCTTTTCAATCAGAAACACGCGTTGCTTTTGCCACTTATAATAGTAGTATTGACTTGTCTAATAATATTATCGTAAATTTTCCCGTTACGCCAGGTAAAACAAGTGGCGCATTTGCGGCAGATGACTATTATATTAAACCAATTGACAAAGGCCATTACCGTAATAAAAATAATATTATCATTAATTCTCACCCTGGCGTAAGAGTTCCAACAGAGTTACCATCTTATGCATTCGGTCTTGTTATGGATCCAGATGACATTTGGGGTGGCGCACCAAATGTAGATAATTATTATTCCTTCGACAGACCGTTTTTCACACATGGTCAAACTCCGCTAATTGTCGCACCTAATACAGCTACATCGGGTGGCGTAATTTTAACTGGTCCTTTTTATGGTGTCGAACAATTTTTTATTGATAGAACAAATGCCGACCACGTTGCATTGCGTGTTAAACGTTTAGACAATAATTTAAACACAGTAGATACTTATATTGTTGAACGAGGGGTGCGTGACGGCCTACTTCAAAACATGCGCCATTTTGCAACACATCCTACCGGAATTTATGATTTAGAATTTCAAGAGAATACTATGGATGTAGGCGGAAGTCCGCGTGATATAGCTGTTATAAAAGACGTTCAAATAGGAATCACTAACATGTTAACTAAAAATGATTACCAAATAATGGCAATGGAATTTAGTGGAACGCATAAAATTGATGCGTTTTACAGTTCGATTGCTTTTAATATGGAGAGATTTGGAACAAATATATTAGATCCAATGCCTACGGTTAACACTGCCGAAACTTATATTTACCAGCCCGTGGGCAATCTTGATGCTGTAAGAAATGCTCCATTGGGTGAAGTTTACTGGCAAGATAGAGTAAACAATAAAGTTTGGTTTAAAATAAGAGGTGGTCTTAGGCCAGAGAACTTAAATATACCAGCAAAGACTGATGAAAATTTGTTTAGGTCGTTTGCAATACGAGCGTACGGTACTTTTGATCCTACAGCTTTAGCTATAAGTTTTTCCTCATTTGAGGCTAGTAAACAAACCGAAAGTAAAGTTAGATTGGTTTGGGGTTTTGATACAGACCAAGAAAACGTAAATTTTGAAATAGAAAAAATGTCCACAGAAGGTGCATTTTTAACAATTGGAAAAATTGAAAATAAAAAATCAGTAATTGGGCAAAATCAATTTTCATTTATAGACGAAAATCCTATCATTGGAGATAATTATTACCGTATCAAGGCAAAAGATGCTGATGGTAAAATTACACATACGGCAACTAAGGTGGTAAATATCTCGACTTTATCAGGTACTGCTTTCACAATTTTCCCTAATCCAGTAACTTCTGTATTAAACCTTAAATTTAATTGTATAAAAGCTGGATACGTAAATGCTTCGGTGTATAATACTATTGGAGCGACAGTTAAATCAGAACAGGTTGCGGTATTATCGGGTGTAAATAATTTTACTATTAACATGGGCGAATTGCCTACTGGTATTTATACTATTAAAATGGTTGTAGATGGAGAAGCATTAACAAAAAAGTTTATTAAAGAATAAATATCTTTTAAATTATTAATCATTGTTATCTTTTATCGGACAACAATGTTTAATAATATGATTACTATCAACCAATAAAAAAATTTTGTAAATTTAATTGTAATATCATTGTTACATTAAAATAATGTTTATATTTATGCTAGTATTGTTTATAACAATATAAAATTAATACTTTAACTAATTTTTAACTTATTCATTATTATATAATTTTATTTATAAACCATGAAAACAAAATTCTTACTTCTTCTATTACTATGTTCAACAGCAATTACTCTTGCTTCTGCAAAATTTGATGGATTTACATCATTAAAATCCTATTTAAAAGAAATTGAATCAATTATTACACCCAACATTACAAATGCACCAGTTAAACCATTGGGTACTGTTACCATGTGCGGTGTAACTAGTGTAAATTTCCGTACGACAAATGCAATTCCTATGTTATGGTCTAATGCTGCAACTTGGACTTCATTTGGTGCT
>Ga0335395_10000061_pt1 | contig 75576 bp, 58 predicted proteins | sample MAT02_FD_205744 | JGI IMG/M metagenome (GOLD analysis project Ga0335395, IMG submission 205744) | Freshwater microbial communities from Lake Fryxell liftoff mats and glacier meltwater in Antarctica - MAT-02 (spades assembly) (version 2) ...
ACAGTTTGCCGTCGGTGTCAAAAGCGATGCCACGGCTGACACCGGTGACCAGGTTGCACAGTTCCGTCTTGGTCGCGAGGTCGACCACCAGCAGGTTGCCGGTCGTGGTGTCGATGTTCGCCCGGTTATCGCTTTCGGAAATAACCGCGAGGCCGCCGTACACCGCGAGATCCGCGTGCGCGTAATCTCCCAGCACTGGCAGGGGCTTCTTGCGGGTCGGCTTCATTATCACCACATGGCGGTCGTTCTCGCCCAGGGTGCAGAGGCCGTTGCCATTAATGAAATACAGCTTGTTCGGGTCGGCACCGGGCTTGCGGTCGTTCTTCACCGCATCCGCGCCGTTGAAGTTATCGCTGTTGACGCCCTTGTATTTCTTGCCGGTCAGATCACAGAACGAGAAGGCATGCCCGGCCTCGGCGCAGGCAGTGGCCAGGACCAGGGTTGGCTTGCCGTTGGGCCCCTTGTCCAGGTACAGCACATCGAAGGGATTGGCGTGGTCACCCATCCAGGTGCCGGACATATCCGCGGTTTTCCACGGCGGGGTGCCAGGGCTGTAGACCGACTGCTCATATTTCATCACGATGCCGTCGTGGACCAGGCCGCGGACCTTGTAGGTGCCGGGCTTGACCAACTTGCGCACATACGGCTTGAGGACGTCGACCTCTTTGTCGCCCTGCTTGACCCGGTCCATGCCAGGCTGGATGCCGACGTCATAGAAGTCCCAGTTGAACTCCATCTTGCCGGCGGGTGCGTGAAACTCGCTGATCAGGTTCCAGACCCGCAGACCGCTGCTGTCTTCGATGACCGCGGTGACATAGCCAGGCTTGTCGAGGGCGATCGGCACTCTGATCGTATCGGCCGCATCCAGGCTGAAGAGGCACGAGAGGCTGGCAAGCAGGGGGAGATGACGCATAGGGAGGGTTCCTCAGGACTATAACGGGCACAATGTCAAATGTGACAAAGGCATATCGGACTTAAAATGCTTGAGTTATGATTTGTATATGATACTTGTATCACTATGAACGCTCATGTCCAGCCAGCTTTCACCGGCCTCACGGTCGAATCCTGTACCGGAGGATTCTGGCGCATCCGCGCCGGCTCTGTCAACGTCGCCGTGATCGGCCCGCATGGTATGGTCGATTGGTTGAGCGACGATCCGCTGCACGCGCCGCCTGAGGAGCCGATCTGGAAGGAGGCGCATCTCGGCTTCGTGCGCGGGGTCAAATTCGAACTGGTCATGGCGACGCCCTTCACCCAGGTCGATTCGCTCCTCGTCAGCGAAGATGTGGGCCGCATCGTGGTCGAGGTCCGTTCGCTCTCGGCTGATCGCCAGTTCGTTGCCCAGCATCGCGCGGTGCTGGCGCTTGCGGGTGATGGGCGGTTGCAGTGGACGATCGATGCACGATTTGCCAGCGGTGGTCCAACTGTGCCTGCACCGCACGCCGAGCTGGAATACGGCAACGTCTATCCGGCCCGCTGCGGCAACGGCTGGTTGCAGACCGCGGACAAGCGCTTCAACGAAACTCTGATCTCCGCAGCGGACGGCACCCTGTGGTCTTTCCCACACCAGCACGCTCTGCATTATGGCCATGTGCTGTCACACCTCGATCTCGCGGTGTCGCCCGGAAGCTTCGTTGCCTTCGCCGGGCCCGACGACGAGGCTCTGCTCATTGAGACCCTGGCCACCAATGCGCCGCTGACCTGGGCGATCTGCGATATGTTCTATGATCTGCATTGCCTGATCAGCGCGCCGGCCCACATCGGTGCCGTGCACGTGCGCACGCGCCTGCGCTGGGCCGCGAAGAGCGAGGCCGCCAGCCTGTGCGCCCGGGCCAAGCGGGTAACGATTTCGCCCGAACTCGAAGCGCGGCATCGGACGCCGCGCATAGCGCTCGGCCGCAACCGCTTCACCGAAGCGGCTGGCGTTTCCCTGCCCGACGACGCAGCGGCCTTCCGCCCTGACGGCAGCGCGCGCTGCTGGTTGCCGCAGGGAGGTCCGGATGGCGGCGGTGCCTTGCAGATGCGCGGCGACGGAGCGCCGATCATCTGGCAGTTGGCGCCTGACAGCATCGCCGCAGCCGCGACGCGGATCCGCGCCGGTTTTCGCGCGCGGGTGGATGGCGCGGCCACGCTGCGCCTGCGTCTGCGTACCTTTGCCTGGGACTGGGCTGGGCAATCGGGCCACCGCATCGGGCTGGAAGTCGCTTCGGTGCCCTTGCGCGCTGGCGACTGGTGCGAGGTCGAGCTTCCTGCTCTCGACATTCCGCCCGAGCGTCGTGACGAGACCGTGGTCGTCGAATGGCTGCTCGATGGCGCGGGCTCGGCGACCATCATCAGTCTGGATCTCGCGGTTGAGCCCTGGTCGAGCCCTGGTCCCGCTGAGGGGGGCCGCTAGCATGACGATCGCCATGCCGATCCGCCGCATCCGTCGCAAACCGGCTCCCTTCCAGGTCATCGCCGCGGAACTGGTTCGTCAGGTGCGTGCTGGGCTCTACGTGCCGGGCGAGGCGCTGCCGCCGCGTCGGGCCCTCGCCGAGAGCTTCGGCGTGACCATCAACACCATCGGTAAGGCCATTGACGAGCTGATCAAGCAGGGCCTGGTCAATGCCACCGAGCGCCACGGCACTTTCGTCGCGCGCGACATCGGGGTGTCGGCTCCTGCTCAGGCGCCATCGCAGGTGACGCCGGCGACGCATCTGGTGCATGTGGCTGGCATGGTGGCGATGCTGGTGTCCATGGAGGCCGATCATACCGCCGCGCAGCGTATGCAGGCAAGCCTCAATGAAGATCGTTGGGCGAATGCTGTGCTGCGCGGCCTCGAGTCCGGCCTCGCTGACGCCGGCGTGCAGAGCCGCCTGTACCGGGTGTGGCCGGGCGGGCCCTATCCCGACTTCGCCGCGGCGTTGACGGCCGCCGAACGGGATGGCGCGGGCCGCCTCGCTGTGATCAACGCCTACAATTTGCCCTGGATCGTCGAGCCCATGCTGCGCCTGGTGGATCCCCGCCGCATGCCGGTGATCTGCGTCGCCGGGGTGGCGATCGAGGCGAACTTCCCCCAGGTCTGCTATGACCAGCGGCAGGCCGGCTACCTCGCCGCCCGCCATGCGGCCGAGGCCGGCTATGAGCGGATCGTCTTCGCTAAGTTGGCCGAAGCGGAATGGATCTCCCTGCGCAGCGCTGGCGCTCAGCGTGCGATTGCGCAGATGGCGCGACGTGGCACCGCCTTTGCCGAATTCATGCTGCCAGCGGGTGCGGTGGGCAATGCTACGGACATCCAGAAATTGTCGTTCCCCGCCCTGCAAGTCTTGGTCACGGACTGGTTCGACGCCGCCTGTTCCAGCGGCGGGCTGCGCTGCGACAGCAGCTCGGCCGTCATCCTGCCGTCCGACCGCATGGCGGCGGCGCTCCTCGCGGTGCTGCGCGAACGTGGGATCAGGCCCGGACTCGATCTCGGCGTGATCGGCTTCGACGATGGCGTCGGCGCCTGCGAGATCGGGCTCAGTTCGGTGCGGCCGCCGCTTGAGCAGATGGGCGTCTATGCCGCCCGCCACTTGCTCGCCAATTCCGAAATTGCCCAGCACACCCTGCTCTCGCAGGTGGTTCCGCGCAACTCGACTTGGCGCGGAGCGCCTGGGCCCGCCACCTGAAGGCTTGTCCATAACAGATTCGCGGATCTGTTATGGCATGGCCAATGCCTGTGACGCCGTCGCCGCCGCTCTGCGCACCGAATTGCTCGCCGGGCGCTTGTCCGGCCGTCTGCCGGGAATGCGCGAGCTTGCACGCCGGCAGGGCGTTTCGACCTTCATCGTCTTCCAGGCCATTGCCCGACTCGAAGCCGCCGGCTTGGTCGAGCGCCGACCGCGCAGCTGCGTTCATGCGCTGACCGCGGTGCCGCTGCGTGTGGTGATCGCCGAGCACCAGCCCTGGCAGCTGCGCTTCTGGCGCGCCATCGTCGCCAAGGCGCCAGGTCCGATCGAACTCGTCTTCCAGGCCCATCACGCGGGCCTTGCCCAGCTGCTCAGCGACGGCGTGCCGAGCGTGGTGCTGTCGGTGGCGCCCGGTGATCTGCGCGGCCAGATGCTCGCCGATCTCCGTTCGCTCGTGCCAGAAGACCAGCTCGCAGCGGCGCGCACCGATCACCATCTGCTTGCCTACCAGATGCAACCCTCGGCGCTGGTCCACCGCGCCGCAAGCGCGCCGCCCGCGCGCGCCGACTGGCTGACCTTCATCCGCTGGGCGGCGCGGGCGCTTGGTTCGAACTCGCTGGTGCCTCCACCCCTGGTGCTTCCACCCCTGGCGGTATTCACCGAATCGGTGGGCTGCGACACTGCGTGCGTGCAGGCGGCGCTCGATGGCAAGCCGGCAGAGCTGCGCCGCGCACTCACGGCGCTCGTCGGGGTGCTCGCGGCGTGCCGGGCGGCGCGACTCTTCGGCGGCGCCATCCATGAGCCGAACGACCTGTCGGATGCGCTCGCCGAGGGCCGGCTGGGTGGCGCCATCCGCTCGTCTTTCCTCTGGCCGGCGCTGGGCATCGGACCGGGCGGGATCATGGCGGTCGCGCCGATTCCCGGCTTCTGCCAAGCTGCGGTGATCAGCGCAGCCCTGGCGGCGCGAAAGCCTTGCCCGGCGGGACTCGCCTTCCTGCGCTACTTGCTTTCGCCCGTGGTGCAGCGGCAGCAGATGGTGGCTGGCTGCGGCCTCTCGCCGCGCCAGAGCGTGCTGGCCGCCGCCGTCGCCGCGCCGGAAGGCCTGCCGCGTGGCGTGCCCGCGCTCGCCGAGCACCTGCTGCGCCAGGCGCGAGCGCCCGATGGAGCTTCAGCCGCGCTGCGCGATCTGCAGACTGCTTTCGCCGAAACCATCGCCGTGCCGCTGCTCGCCGGTGATCTCAGTACCCCCGCCGCGAAGGCGCGGCTCGGCCCTCTGATCGGTCAGCTCTCGGCCCGCGCCGATGACCGCCACCGCACGCATCTGCGTCACCTCCTTCTCAGCGAGACCTGACATGCTCACCGTGTTGAACCATCCCTGGCGTCTGCACTTTCGCGAACGGCTTGGCCTGAGGCACGCACCGCAGGTCATCAGCGTGCCTGCGCCGCCCGGCGTCGAGCAGCAGGGCCTGCTGCTTGACGCGCAGGGCCACAGACATTCCTGGCAGCGGTCCCGGCGTGATCCCACGCAGGTTTTCCTCTATCTGCGCGATGGCCTTGCGGCGGACGCCGAACTGGTGCTGACGCCGCAGGCGGGCACGGTCGAGATCGTGGTGCAACGGCACGCGGAGGTGCTCGGCAATGGCAGCTTCCGCCTGTTACTGAACGAAGCTGCTGGCAGTTCGCAGGGCGGCATCCATCCAGGTCCGCTGCGCGGTATGGCCCTGGGCGATGGTCCCTGGCGCGGCCGCAGCCTGCTCGACACCCGTGCTGCGGACTGCCGCTGGAGCAGCCGCTACGTGGAGGACGGTCCGCTGCGCTGCGTCTGGGAATGGCGGGCAGAACTCGGCAGCGGCCATTACACCTGCACGATCACCGTCGACGCCGGCCTCGACTTCGCGCAGCTCGACGAGGACTTCAGCGGCGGCGCCGCCGATCAGATGCTGATCGATCTCAGCGGTGACGATCTGCCGACCCACGCCTGGATCCTGGGCAGCGACGGCGGGCACCGCCGTCTGCGCTTCGACACCTGCAGCGATCACCGCCTTGGCGCGGTGTGGTGCTGGACGCAGATGTCGCAGATGACGCCCAACACCGATGGCATCGGCTTCGAGCAGGCTGACGGCACGGTGATCGCCGTCGTCGCACTGCACGGCGGTAACTGGCGCGGCAATCGGCTGAACCATGTCGAGGCCTGGGTGCGTCGCTGGCACGCCGACGATCCGCAGACCAGGCGTGGCTGGCCCGCTGAGGCCAAGCACGACGCCACGTTCAGCGATGGCATTCCCGCGCGCGGCGTTTCGCAGTGCCGGGTGCACGCCGGCTTCGAAGCCTGGATCGGGGACGGGCGTCGCTGCACCGCGCTGGTGATCGGACGCAGCGCGGCGTTGACCGCTAAGGGTGGCGCCAGCGGCGCCGGAGCCTGGGCGGATAACCCCTTGCCTGTCTCCTGGGCCGCGGTGCAGGGCGGCCTGCGTCGCATCCATACCCAGCATGGCCTGCTGCCTTTGCAGGACCAGCTCGCCTGGGTGCTCGAATGGCCGCAGGAAAGCGTTATTCCGCAGCTCTCAGTGCCTGTTCTGAACCACTACCACGCAGTAGTTTCGCCAGTGAACGCCGAGCTCGACTGCCTGGCCGACTACCTTGCCGCCCGCCTGCTTGGCTGCTGGTATGGTGCCGGTCTTGAGGAGGCCAATCCGGTGGTGGGGCGGCGCTTGCCCCTGGCGATGCTGTCGTGGTCGCCGCGCTTCGCCGCCGGACTCGACGATGCACGGCGGCCGCGCCTGCGCGCCTTGTTCGCCGCGCTGGCCTACCTCAACGCCAGCGATGCCTGCTATCCGGCCGCGGCGAGCATGCGTCCGTACGGCGATCCCGACGGCTTTGAGCCGACCCTGCGCGGCATGGCCAACCAGAATTTCCTTACCGACGTGATCATGGTCCACGGCACCTTCGCCGAAGCCTTCCCCGCCCATCCCTGCGCCGCGGCTTGGCGCGAGCGCAGCGCGATGATCTGGCAGCGTCAGCTCGCCTTCCATGCCCATCCCCAGAGCGGCGTGTGGGAGGAGAGCCACACCTATCTTCAGCATGTGCTGGTCACGGTGCTCGCGCCTCTGCTGGCGCGACGCGACGCCGGGCATGGCGACAGCTTCGCCGATCCGGCCCTGCATCGCCTGCTCGCCGGAGCCGTCGCGCAGCTCACGCCGGCCGACCGGCGCCAGGGCGGGGCGCGTTGCCTGATGCCGATCGGTGATCATTTTCCGGAGACCCAGCGCTACCGCGAAGGCTGGCACTTCTACGCTGATGCCGTCGCGCCGCATGCGCCGCAGCTGGCGGCCGAGCTGCGCTGGTGCTACCTCGCCTGCGGCGGCACGGAACCGAGCCGGATCAATCCACGCGAACCTGACTGCTCGCACAGCCACCTCACCGGCCTTGGCGTGCTCTGGCGCGGCAGCGATGAACTGATCGCGCTGCGCTGCGGCGGCGCCTGGGGACACCACCACCAAGATGACGGTGCGCTCCTGGTGTGGGGCTGCGGTCAGCAGTTGGTGGCCGACGCCGGCAGTGCCGGCGAAGGCATCGCTGGCATGCGCAAGCACGGCAGCGAGGGCCACAGCCGCTGGGCCCCGCGCGACTGGGAACCGCTGAATCATCTCGACCGTCACAACCGGGGCCAGTTGATCGCCAGCAATCTCGGCGACCCGCTGCCCTGGGCCATCGCCTGGTGCCCGACCCGCGCCGCGCTGATCCGCCGTGGCGTGGGCGCGCTGTCAGCGATGGCGGACACCCATCATTTCAGTGAGCCTATCCGCCACCAGCGCCTGGTCGTCAAGTTGGGGCCGGGTGCCCTGCTGGTCGTCGACCGCGCCGAGGCCCGCGAGCCCGCGATCATCCGCTGGCATCTCTGCGGCAGTGACGTCGAACTGCTCGACGCCAGCACCGCCCGACTCGCCCTCCCAGATCAACAGGCTCTATGGCTTCTGACTCAAGGTGCGTTGCTGTCGCTCGGACCCCGCGATCTACCGAAGAACCCCGCCCTTGCGACCCAGGAGCTCCGTTGCCACGCCGAGCATTCCCCACTGATCGCCACCCTGCTGATATGGGGCGGCGATCACGAGCGTCCGCAGTGGGACGCTCAAGGCATCATCACCCATGCCCAGCGCGCCTGGCGCGTTGCCATCAATGCAGACAGCATGCAGGTCAACGACCTTCAGATCCACTGGCCTGACTATCCAGCTTGAGGTTACGGGAAAAGTCAGCCTGTAGCGGCCCTATCCCGAATCGGTGCCCGGCCCCGGGCCATCCACGTGGTACCCTTGGCCCGCACCGGTTGGCCGGTGCGCAGCTCAATCGCAATGGGATCGGCATAGCCAATAAAGAAGGCCCGGCGCGCGGCCTGCGTGTGGTTGCCCAGGCTGCGGTGCGGGGTGTAGCCGGTGAAGGCCACCGCCTCACCAGCCTTGAGCCGCGCGGGAATGCCATTGCCTTCGAGGTCCATCCGCAGGTGCCAACTCTGTTCACTGACGGAGTTATGGGGGAGCAGCCCGTTGCGATGCAGGCGTGGCGCGACCCACACGCAGCCATTCTGCTCATCGACGTCATCCAGGGCGATCCACACGGTCAGGTTGGTGCCCGGGTTCAGGTCGCTGTAGCCATTATCTTGGTGCCAGGGGAATTGGCCTTTTTGGTCATCGGCAATGGGCAGCTTAGTCACCATCTGGTTGTAACTCATCAGCACGTTCTCGTTGCCCAAGAGCTGCACGACCTGATCGAGGTGGTGGCCGTGGCAGGCGATCTCGCGTACGATCGGCGAATGGTCATGGAGCATACTGCGGAAAATATTGGGGTTCCTGCCTGCGTGCTCGCTCAGCGGGCTCTCGATGTCGGTTCCGGTAGTGCGGAACGTCGCCTCGTCGGCGCGGATGGCCTCCAGTTGGCGATCATCCAGGATCTTGCCAAGAAGGACGAAGCCCTCGTCGTGGTAGTGGCGGACCTGGGCGTCGGTCAGGAGGGGGTTGGCGGAGGCAGCTTGGATGGCGGCGTGGCTCATGTACACCATCCTAGCGCCACTCCATCCACGGACTCCGCATCCTGTGCCTAGTCGTTCGCATGACGTGTCCCCCACCATCGTCGAGGCCATCCCACTGCCGGATGGCCAGCTCGGGGCGGCGTGGCATCATCGCTTCAACGGCACGTGGCATCCCCGACATCGCCACACCGAACTGGAAGCCAACCTCGTTCTCCAGGGCCAGGCGGTCATGCAGGTGGGCGGCCGTACCATTACCCTTGGCCGCCACGACCTGCTCTGGCTGGGGCCAACCCACGACCATCACCTGGTCAGTCAGTCCGCCGATTTCCGCATGTGGGTGCTGCTCTGGCAGCCGGCGTTGATCCAGACCGTGCTCGGCCATGGCGAACGCTTCAATGCCAGTCCACGTTTGGCTCGCCTTGATCCTACCGCTGCGCGCAGCTTAGCTTCGATCGCGAGCGATCTTGAACTGGTGGCTGATCCTGATTTGGTGAACCACGGTCTGCACTACCTGCTCGGACGTTGCTGGCAGCACTCGGCAGGCGCGACCGACGCCGCTCCGCAGGGCGACCTTCACCCGGCGGTCGCGGCCACCCTACGGCTCCTGCGCGACGGCGATGAGCGCGAGATAGCGGTCCTCGCCGGTCAGGTCGGCCTCAGCCGCGCCCGCCTCAGCCGCCTGTTCGCCCGCCAGCTGGGGATCAGCCTGCAAGACTATCGCAGTCAGCAACGTCTCGACCGCTTTCATGCAGCGATCGAAAACGGCCCCGAGGTCAATCTCCTGACCGCCGCTTTGAATGCTGGTTTCGGCAGCTACAGCCAATGCCATCGGGTCTTCCAACAGCGCTTCGCCTGCGGCCCGCGCGAGTGGTTGGCCGCCCGCGGGCGCTAGTGGTCCTGGTCTGCTATTTCGTGTCGTAAGCGCAGGCCCCGTCGGCCAGATGCACGGCGCGGAAGGCGCAGTGGTAGCAGGGCTACCACAAGCGTTCCGGAACGCAGCAGATGGCTGGCGCGGTTACGTGTACGGCATGAAATATCAGACCAGGACCACTAGCCATCAGTCACGGACGCGGGTCGACGTTGACGCGACGGGCGTGGGCAGCGCTGCGCCAAGCGCGGTCGGGGGCTCTGGACACGAGCCCGGCGCGAACCTCTTACGAACCGGGTTGGTGCCCGGCGCGCTCAGGAGCGCAGGGATTGGCCGTGTGCAGCACCGCTGGGGCCGTTGGGAAGGCCCACGGCAGTTCGTAGGTGATGCCCGGCCAGACGTCAAAGAAGTTGTCGGCCAGTGCAGCCTCGCCATCGAGGTCGAGGCAGACGCCGAGGACGAAGACCGGGCTGGTGAAGCGCGCCCGGCCCGCCGCGACGGTGACCTCTAGCGCGGCCGGTGGCTGCACCAGCTCGCGGAACAGGGGCAGGATAAGCCGGTGACGTCCAAGCAGCTCGCCGGTGGCATTGCGCAGTTCAGCCACCGCGAGTTGCCGGGTCGGATCGGTCCACAAGGCTTTCGGGAATTGGCCAAGGACGGTGCTGGCGTTAGCCGCCAGGGTCGCACTCGTGCGCTGTTCATGTACCCAGCCCCCAGCGAGCGCGAGAATACCACAGCGCAGTTCGGCCTGGATTGGATCGCGGCCATCATTGACACCGTGGACGGTGACGGTGGTGCCGTCTTCAGTCACCACGACCGCAAACGGGGCAAAAGCCCGGCGCACCGGGTGGAAGGCAGGGGTGCGGCGCAGCCGATAATCAACCGTAGTCCAACTGCGGGTGCAGGGCCAGCAGTCGTTGAACATCCAGAACACCGCCGCCGCCGAGTCGAACATCCGGCGGCGAAAATTGTCGATGTAGGTGCGCAGGCCCTCGCCGTGGACCAGTCCGCCCCAGTAAACGTACTCGGCAACGCTCAGGTCATGGGCCCGCTTGCCGGTCCAGCGTTCGAGCAGGGTGTCGATGGCGTCGGCGGGGATCCAACTGTTGACCGTGTTGTCGTGCTGCTGCCAAGCGAACGAGCCAACCTGGCGTTGGCCATCGGGCAGGCATTCGAGCACGGTGGCCAAGCTATTGGGGCCAAGGATACCGCCTTCATTGGGGAAGCGGCAAGCCATTTTGCGATAATCACGGAAGTCGGTGTTGTGGAAACCCACCGACCACGGGTGCTGATCGCCGGCCTCGTCAGCGTTGGGATGCAGGCCGTCCGGTGACCACGGTGAACTCGGTTGCCAATGGCGGCTGCCGTCCTCGGTCGCAACCAACCGGGGCAGCAGATGGTGGTAGATGTGGTAGTCAGGCAGGACGCGCTTTTCGGCGTAACCCCACGACCACGCCGCCATTTCGTTCTCGTTGTTGCCACACCATACCACCAGGGATGGGCGGTGGGCCAGGCGGCGCAGTTGGTAAGTGGCCTCGTCGGCGACGAGGCGGTAAAAGGTGTCGTCGGTGCCAGGATAGCGACTGCAGGCAAAGATGAATTCTTGCCAGACTAGGATGCCGCGTTCGTCGCACAGATCGTACAGATCGTCAGATTCGTAGAGTCCGCCGCCCCACACGCGCAGCAGGTTGAAGTTCGATTCCACTGCCCGGTCGATCAGCCCCTCATAGCGGGCGCGATCGATGCGCGCGGTGATCAGATCCGCCGGGACGAGGTTGCCACCTTTGCAGAAAATCCGCCGACCATTGATCACCAAGATGCAGAAACGGCCGCCGTCTGGATGCGGGCTTTGATCCATGACGATGTGGCGGAAACCAATCAACACGGTACGGGTAGCGATCACCACGCCGGCGACCCGCAGGGTCACGGTGACTGCTTCGCGATGGGCTTCGCCATGTCCGACTGGCCACCACAGGCGCGGTCGATCGACACTCACCTGCGCGGATGCGACCTGCCGACCCCGGCTGATCACGCTGGTGGTGCTGACCCGCTGGCCGGCGACGGTGGCTTCGAGTTCGACCTCGGTGGCGTCAGCCAAACCCTCGACATGCCAGCGCACCTGAACGGTGCCGGTGGCCAGGTCAGAGCTGAGCAACGAGGTCACCGCAAGCTGATCGGGCCTGACTGTTTCGGCCGTCCATTCGAGCCGGCACGAACGATGGATACCGACGTTGATGAGCCGCGGCGACCAGTCCCAGCCGAACTGGTTCTGGGGTTTTCGCAGCCAATGACGCTTGTGCAGAATCGAATCCGCCCCGCCAAAATCTGCGCCGGGCTTGTCGGCAGCAGCATACAGACCGCTGTCGAGAGTGACTGCGACCAGATTCCACCCAGCCTTGAGCGAGCCGGTGACTTCGATGCGACAAGGATGAAAACTGCCGCTGTGGCGGCCGACTTCGTTGCCGTTGAGGGCGATTACCGCATCATGGTCGAGTCCGTCGAATACCAGCCACGCGCGCCCAGCGAGGGCCTCGGCGGGGACCTCGACCGAACGCCGATACGTCCACAGGACCTCCTCGACCCACCGTGCGGCAAGCACGTTCAGACCGAAGTTCACATCCGCGATCAGTCCCGCCCGTTCACAGTCGAGATGGACCTCGCCTGGGACGAGTGCCGCGATGGTGCGGCGCTCGTCGATGGTGTCGGCCCAGCAAGCAGGCGGCCGCAGACCGCGGTGGTGGTCATTCCAGGCGAGCCGCCAAGCGCCATCGAGGGGGAGGGTGCTCATGCTGTTTCCTCGATGGCCTTGGCTGACGACTTACCGGAAACGGGGCAATTAGTGGAGGCAACAAGGCCCCGACACGCGGTGAGTACTGGTGTACTCAAGCGTGTCGGGGCCTTGCCGCCGCCTCCAAATACACCGTTGAGACTTACTTGCCTGCGGGCTTTTCCCAACCGAATTCGATTTCATTGGACCAGTGGACGGTCCAGTCCGGCTTGAGCGCCTTTGCATTGATGCGTGACACCGAGCGGTCGCGCGCCAGTTCCAGGGTGCCGACCCCGGCCGAGTCGTTGATGCGGAAGGTGATCTTGGCCGGCGTACCGGCGTCGAGGTTGGCCTTCACCAGCGGCATCTCGGTCCACGGGATCGAGCACTCGACGATCCGCACTTTGCCGTCGTTGGTGATCTTCAGTTCGCCTTTGACCGCGCCCTCGGCCGGGGCTTTCAGCGAATGATCGTAGAAGTGCTTATGCGGCAGGTCAGGATGGGCCAGTCGAAATATCTCGGTGCCACCGCCCTTGCTCGGTTTGACGTGGTGCAGCGAGTATTCGTAGTCGGTGTCCCAATAGCCAGAGAACTGGCGGAAGGTGCCTTTGGGGTGATTGTACCACGGCTTGTCGTCCTCGGGCACGACGTTGAAGCCGAGCTGCACGCTGTCGATGCCGTCACCGAATGGCAGCGAAGGCCAGGTTGCATAGGAATAGCGAGGCACGCCCGTGGGCCAGGTCAGCGGCTCGCCCTCGCCGACGATCTGGTCCTTGCCGTCCTTGTCCTTTGCGTACTTCAACGGAATGACTGTTTCGGGGAAGAAGCTAGCATCATCATCGCGGCCGTCGAAGCGGATCGTGCCCGGCGTCGGTGTGTTGTCGACGATACGGGCGGCGTAATAGAAGTTGGCGTCGTCGTAGGCCATCCAGGCGGTCGCCAAACCCTTTTCCGAAGTCGGGGAGAAGGGCTTATCGGGCCACCAGGCCGCTTCGGCGGTGGTGCGATCCACGGTCCCATCACTTGAGATGGTCTGGGGCAGAACACCCTGCCATTCATCCAGCTTGCCATCGATCTTGATCGCGCGCTTGGCGATCACGTTGCAGCGCATGACCTCGCTGTGCAGGGCCTTGCCGTCCTTGCCAGCATTGAAATTGACCGAGAGGGCGTAGCTGTTGGCCGGATCGGCGGCGCCGCTGAGCGGAATCTCAATCGTCTTCACTTCGCGCGCGCCCAGGCTGATTGTGCCGGGCGCTGCCACCGTGAGGGCTCCGGCGGTAACGGTCAGCGGGCCGCTGACCGGTCGTTCCAGCATATTCCGCACGGTCAGGCGCAGGACCGCTCCGGCGCCGATCGCGGCGGTCGGATCGTGGGACACGATCTGCACCGGCATCAGGCCTTCGAGGCGGGCTTTGGTCACCGCCTCGCTCAGGGCGTCGAATGAGCCCCTCGAGCCGTCGGTCGCCAGGTAGAAACCGCGGTCATCGACCGGCACGATCAGCTTGCCGCCCACCGCCGGGATGCGGTTGCCGTTGTAGTCGAACAGGCGGAACTTGCCGGCTTCCTCAGATAGGCTCAGGGTGACCCCGCTGAACGGCGTGCGCTTGCGCCACTCGCCCTCGGCTTTGACTCGCTCGGCGCTACCCAGTGGCATCTTCGCCAACTGGTCGAAAAGCTCCTGCTTGGCGGCGATCTCGGCCAGCGATTTCATCGTGAAGAACGGCACCCGGCCATAGCCGAAGACGGCTTCGGTGTCGCCGATCACAGTGATGCAGCCGCCATCAGGCTGGTCGGCGTAGCCATTGAAACGGTAGGCAAAGGGCAGGCCCTGCCACAGGATCCGGTCGAAAGGCCGGTTGCCGATGAAATGCTGGAGCGCCCCCACGGCTGCCGCCACTGACCAAGCGTGGGTGATGTCAACCTTCTTATCGCCGGCCTCGGTGCGGATATTGAAGGATTGTTTCGTCGCCAGCACGCTGCGGCCCCAGTTTGACCAGATGCCGACCGCGCGTTCGATGCCCAATGCATAATTGGTCGGCAACACGCTGGCGACGCGACCATCGCTGTTGGCGACCCAGCTTTCAGTGTCCCAGACCCTGATCGGATTAGGTTTCCCGTCCTTGTCCTTGCGGTCAACCCAGGCCTTCACGGTGCTGACCGGTTCGGTGTTCTGGTAATGGATGCTGCTGATGTCCATGAGGTGCAGGAAGGTGTCCTTGCCATCTGGGAACAGCTTGTCGAAGGTGTTTGACGACGAGTCACAGCTGAGCAGGTAGAGCTCGGCATTGTCCTCTTTGCGGACCTCCTCGACCGCCTCAGCCATCACCGTGTAGATCTGGCGGTAACGGTTGTCGTCCGCCATCCAGCCCGAGATGGACGCGCCGTTCCACGGCTCGTTCCACAGATCGACGCCGATGATCGGGCCCTTGGGCCAAGCGAACTCTTTGAGCAGACGCTTGATGTTGGCCTTGACTGCGGGATCGAACTCGGGCATCCAGGTGTAATCACTGTAGTTATTGGTCATGTAGGCCTTGCCGTCGGTCTCGCCCGGCTCGACGCTATTCCATGGCTTATATTCCCCGTCCTTGGTCTTGACCATCAAATGAGAACGGGTCTTGCCCAGCGGATGGATCTTGCCCTGGCTGGGGACCTCATGGCCGAACTCAACCACGATCGGCAGTTTGGCGGCATGGAACTCACGCAGGTGTTTGGCTGCCTTTTCATAATGACGAGCCCAGGACTGGTCCGTCCCATCATCGCCAATCGGGCTCATCCCAAGGCGGTTAGGCGCCGCGCCCAGCCGCGAGACTGCCTCGACCTCCTCAAGATCCACCGCTAGGCGGCGGAAACGCGGATCGCGCGGCGCGTCCGGCACCAGCGAACGGACCAGCCCGCCTAAGAGCAACTTGTCCTGGCCCGGCAGGGTCAGCACTAGGCCATACCCGCCAAAAGTCTCTGGGACCACGGGTTTGATCGTCAGATTCTGAAAGCCCTTGGCCGCGATCTTGATCGATACCTTGGTTGATCCCACGTCGGCCAGCTTTCTCGGGGCGACGTGAAACATGTCTTCGTTCGGCACGGTTATCAGTTCATACTGTACAAGTTCGACGGTGGCTTCGCCGCTGATCTCGCGGTCAGTCAAATTGCTGAGCTGAATCGTGAACTCGCCCTGCTCGCCGGGATGCAGGATGTTGGCAATGACGTTACTGGCAATCATCACCGCTTTGAGTTGGTCGTTTTTCTCAAAACCACCGCCAGAGCGTTTGACGTTAACCCCGAAGGTGTCGGCCCACTTCTGATCATAGCCGCCAGTTGGGATCGGCAGATCCAGAGCCGAGGCGGTCGTCATCGCCAGGGTCAGTAGGGTCGGAGCGATAGCGGAGCGGAGCTGGGACAAGGGGTTCATCATGGGATTCCTGAAGACGACGGTGGTGCAGTCCGGCGGTGGACAGCAAGGTGGATGACCACTAACGCCAGGACCAGCATTATGTGACACATGGATCATGTAAAGAGGCGAGTCGTGCCTGTAGTCTGGAAACGTATACTCCTGGGATATCCGGAATTATGCCTCCCCCAAAGTACGGTTAGTCTAATCCATTTCAATCACTCGGCTTACGTCCGTTGATATATCTGCTGGGTAGATTGCCGATGAATGCGAACACAGCGCACTGGAATTGGGTCTATGCCCAGATCGACCAGCGAATCGTACGCCTTGCGCATGTCGACTGACGTGTGGCACAAGAACGCCGAACGACGTCCGAGATTCAGCAGGTCCGGCCACCGGGGCAGGCGATCACCTGAGGGAGCGCGGCGGGAGAGAATCCGACCCTAACTCCCGTGCGCACCTGGTTCAGCAGACGTACCTCGATATCGTATGACGGCTCCAGGCCGCCAAAATCAGCTGGTTTTGGAAGGGGGCCGCATGCAGATTGGCGGAGCGCATGCGCTGCATTCAATGCTGGCTGAGTCGCCATCACCATCTCGCCACGACGAAAATCGGTTCGTTGTCGAAACCAGGGAGGGGAGAGAGTCGTGTTCCCATGGTTTGTCTATCGCTCTCAGCACGCTGTGGGGGTTCCGGGCGCTCGAGCTGGTATGGGACCCCACTGACGAAAGGCAGGCGTTGTGGGTCGAGGTGGCATCTTGCCGGGCGGGGATTTCAATGATATCCTAGAAGTGACACACTCTCGATCTATTGCCGGATGAAAGCTTCCATCCGCATTGACTAAGTAAGCCTTGTATTACTCTAACGGAAGAAAGCCATGAGACCCACCTCCTCAGCATCGCACCGCCCCGGATTCACCCTGATCGAACTCTTGGTGGTGATCGCCATCATCGTCGTCCTGATCGGCCTGCTGCTGCCGGCAATGGTGGTGGTGCGCCGCCAGGCGAAAATCAACGCTACCAGTCTGACCCTGACCTCGCTCGTCCAGGCCATCGAGAGCTACCGGGCCGAGGATCACCGGCACCGTTATCCGCTTGAGAACAGCGACCAGTCGGTGGGCCTGCGACCGCTCAGCCCCGGGGTGCCGGCCCTGCTGGCTCTGCTTGATAAAAGCGGTCTGTTCACCAAAGGCGGCTTCCCGTCGGACGAGGATGGCCGCCTGCTCGACGCTTGGGGACATTCTATCCGCTACAGCCTGACCCGCCCCGCAGGCGCCCCGCCCAATTGGAACTGGGACAGCAGCGCCAATCACGAGCGACGCTGGGGCAAAACGCCGGCCAGCGACGCCGGGGCCGCCCTGCCCTTCCCCTATGTCTGGTCGCTCGGCACGGCCGGGCGTGCCGATCAGCCCGCCACGTGGCTCTACCTGAAGGATTGATCTATGCGCCCTCGTCACGCTTTCACGCTCATCGAACTGCTCGTGGTCATCTCTATCCTCGCCCTGCTCATGGGCATGGCGACGCCGCTGATCACCACGGCCATGCGCTCGGCCAAGCAGACCAACACGCGCGTGCTGCTGGGGAAAGTCGAGACCGCGCTGAACCTGTTCAAGCAAGAGATCGGAACCTTCCCCTACCAAGCCCATGATGTGAACCAGCCACTGGTGCTCGACAACCGCCTAGTTTACCATCTGGCCCGCAAGCTGTCCCTGGGCGAACGCAGCACGCTTCTCGAAGATACCGAGGAAGCCGCAGCGAATTACGATACCGCGCCGCACAAGGTCCTCGTAGGAGACAACGATCCACGCGTCAATACGAATCGATATGGGCAATATCAGGAGAGTTGGAGCAGAAATATGCATCCCCTCGTGGTGAACCGCATGGCCCGCGATCGCGCGCGCCTCGCCGTGCTGGGCGGCAACACCGGGATCAAGGGCCTCGCCATTCCCAATAAGAACCTGGCCGGCAGCGGGCTACTCGCCAATCCGCGCAGCCACGGCTATGGTGACGACTACCTCGGCAACGACTTGCCAGCGCGCAACCGGCGCGGAGATGCGATCATTGACCTCTACGGCAACCCACTGCTGTACGTCTGTCCCGTCATTCCCGGCCAGCGCGGCTGCTGGACGGCCGACAGTTCCGGGTCCGCGGACGCCAACGATGGTGACCAAACGGTCCCGGTCCTCGAGGAATACTACGGCATGCAGCCACAGGGCCGCAGCGTGGCCGACAGCCTGGCAAGTGACATCCGCGACACCGCCAGCGCGAATTACATCTATGGCTTCGAACTGTGGAGCGCCGGCGCCGATAAGCGCTTTGACGCCAAGCGCGATGGCCGCGCCAACCTCGATAATCTCGCGGTCAGCCCCTATACCAAGAGCCTGCGCTGACATGCGTCGCGCCGCCTTCACCCTCATCGAGCTCCTGGTCTCGATCGCGATCATCGCAGTGCTGATGGGCATCGGCGTTATGTCGCTGCAACGTGACCAGCGCGGCGGCGAAGTGCGCCGTGCAGCCGAGGAGTTGTCAGCGACCCTGGCCAAAACGCGCAAGCTGGCGATGGCGAAACAGCAGTCCTACGCCGTGGTCTTTAATATCGAGAACGCACCTGGCAGTAGCGGCCGGGTGCTTAATAATCGCAGCGGCGGCCATTGGTATCGCATCCTTGGGCCCTCGCATTTTCGCCAACGCTCCCGTGATGTGGTCAACGCAATCCCCTGGGCGAGTTCCGAAACCGGCACCCACAAGGGCACTCCGAACTTTCCCGACTTCACCGAAGAGGTGCGGACCAGCTGGATCGAAGAAGCAGTCCCCCTGAAGGCGGGCAAGGTGCGCTTTCTTGCCATCGGCGACACGGACGAGGGCCCGCGCACGCGCGGAGCGACGCCGAGCGCAGGCGGGAGCCAGCCCTACGCCGTCGGCGGCGACCGCAGCTATCCGCGGCCCTGGTTCGGTTACTTTGACACCACGCAGAATCGCCTCTTCCCCTGGGGTGGCTACGACCGCGCGATTCCCGGCAGCGGCTTCCACTATGAAGGCACCGACGGCGCGATCAGCGGCTGTGTGAATCCCACCGACCGGCGCTACGACAACGACTTCACTTTCGACCGCACCTTCTCCCAGGCCAACGAGTTGAATTTCCCGCTCTGGATCAAGGACGAAGCGCGGCCCCTGGTCAACGCCGCGTGGCTCGACGCCTGCATCATTTTCCTGCCCAACGGGAATGTGCTCTTCGGCGAATGGAACCGCGCCCGGCGCTACTATGAGAATATCCAGGCCATCAATGCGGATGAAATTAACGGTGTCAAAGTCTTCAAGGACCGCAACGGTGTGCGCGACCGCAGCAAGCCCGGGCCGAATCCCCCCTGGAAGGCCTACAGATGCTTCACCGATTACGTACACAACTCGTGGACCTGCCCCTACGACATTCCTGAAGTCGCTCACTTCGATCGCCATACCGGTGGCTGGTTCATCACCCTGGCCCCCGATAGCCGCGATGACCGCGACAGCTTTCCCGACGCTAAAAGTGCCCTTGCCAGCATGACCCCGATGTGGCGGGTCTATGTCGGCTCCACCGGTTCGATCCGCGCCATGCCGGTCGCCAATCCCATCGGCTGGTTGGACGGCAGGCCCGCCTGGCCCCCCACACCAAGCGTCTGGGAAGGCGCGGCGAGCAATGCCAGTGATCCTCTCTGGCAAGATTGCCGTCTTGGCTGGTTGCATCAGCCCGACACCGGATCGAACGGCACGCTGTTGATACCACGAGGCAAGCCGATCACCGACGTGGTCACCACCGAAATGCTCAGTAATCGCGTGTGGTGGTTGGATACGCCATGAACCGCCAAGCTTTCACCTTGATCGAAGCCCTCGCCGCCCTGCTGATCATGGCCATCGGCGGGGTCGCCGTGCTGGGAATGGTGACCTATGCGGTGCGGCTGAGCAGCGAAGGCCAGTCTGGCCTCACCGCGCTGCGCACCGCGCTGACCGTGGTCGACGACGCCGAGCCGCTCGGCCTGACCGCCGATATCGGCGATGCCGACCAAGACGGCTGGGGGAGCGATCGCGCGCTGAGTGGCCTCCTCAGCAGCGGCGATTACGACGGGTTCACCGTGCAAGGCGTCATCAATGGCTATTGGGTGCGCCGGGCCGAAAGCTCGACGGCCGCCGATCGCATCAGCGCGTCGCAGCGCATGGCGACGGTCACCGTCGATGTGTTCTGGAGCAACGATGATCGCTTCGTCACCGCGGTGCGGCGTCGCATCCTACGCCAGGGAGCCATGCCATGAAGACCGGTATGACTCTCATCGAGATCCTGATCGCCACCTCCATCGGCGCGATGCTCGCCGCCGCCGCCGCCGCGGTGACGTTGAACGTGCACCGCATCTCGGCGCGCAACCTCGCGCGGCTGACGCTCCACGATGATGCCTCGGTGATCGCCCGCACCCTCGACCGTAGCGCGCAATCCTGCCACCCTGGTGGCCAATGGCGCCTTGAATCCTCGCCGGGCGACGACGCCAGTTGGGGCACCGGCGATGAATGGGTGTCTCTGACCTTCCTCATCACCCCGCCGGCGCGCTTCGATCGCACCCTCGGCTTCGGACCCGAGGCACGCAGCGGAACCAGCTGGTTCCGCTTGCGCTGGGACGCCGCCAAGGCCCCAGAACGCGGACGCCTGCGCGTATCGCAGGGCAGCGCCTTGCGTAACGTCGAGACGGTGAGGGCCGGGCGCACACTGACGATCACCCAGGACAGTTCACCGCGCCGAGATCGCCGCCGTCCGCTCGACGACAACGACCTGCGCCTGGTACCGGGTATCGACGCCGCCACCTACACCTCGCTGCGTATGCCGGGCGACGGTCAGGATCTTGACGCCTACCTCGTTGATGTGCTGGCGCCCAGCACCTCGGCAGAGGATTTTCACCTGGGGTGGACCGACCGCGCCGGACGCCGCATCGAGTGGACAGCGAAGACCGGCTTGAGCGTCCGCAACGCCAGCGGCGCGGCCGTCAGCGCCCCCGCAGGAGATGCTGGCTGGAGCGCGAACTCCATCGTGCTTGACGGCGATTTCCTGGATGGCCGGCCTCACACCCTGCTTGGATCGCCGTGGTCCTCGGGGGCGACCCGGCCGCTGCTGCTGCGCCTTTCGGTGACCCTGGTCGAGAGTCCGCGCCGCGATGTGCCATTGTCGCGTGGGCGCGAGATCGGCCAGGTATTCCGCTTTTCGTTCCCGCTTGGCGCCGAAACCTTTACCCCGTGAGGCCCTCCATGTCTATTCCGCGTCGCGGCTCGATCTTTCTGCTCGTACTTGGCTTGACCACCGTCGCGGTGACGCTCGCCTTCACCTTCATTGTCGGCGCACGCCTACGCCGCGAACAGGGGTTGGGCGACGGCGCCTCGTTGCTCGCGCAGCAGGCGGCGCGCAGCGGCGTCAGCCATGCTATAGATGTGCTCACTCGGGACTTTCTCGACTCGCCCAATCGCGCGGGCAGCTTCGGCAGCCGCTGGTTTCATGCATTCGGGCCGATCGATACCGGCCTGGAAGGCAAGGAAACTAATAGTCCCAATAACGACAATTCCATGGGCTTCGAGGACTCGCCCTTCGATCGCAACGAGAACGATGTGAGGACGGAAAGCCGCCTGGTCGAAATGTATCTCAATGATCGCAAATCGGGCGGCAATTACCGCGGCCGTAAGACGCCCTTCACGAAGGGATGGTACACCAGTCGCGGCATCGCGCGCTGGATAGAGCCCAGTGTATTCCATCGCGATTTGCTGAACAAGCCGATCTCCTTCCACCTCAGCCATCCGGCGCCGAAGGACACCTCAAGCTCCGATCCGGCGCTTAAGTATCGCGGCGAGAACTACCTGCCCGATGTCAGCCAACCAATGTGGTATGACGATCACTTGGTGCCCGTCGACGACCGCACCCTGGCCCGCTTCCGCCTACGCTATGCGGTGAGCGTCGTGGATCTCGGCGGACATATGCTTTCCGCGCCGCAAGGTGAGTACGTAGTACCTCCTGCGGGTGTCGCGACAGCCGTCGATGCGGTCGGTGCGGCCGAGATCGAGCCGACGCTCAACGAGAAATACGCAGATGCCTTTGTCAATCTGAGCGCGCAGTCGCCGAACATGCTGCGACCGTGGGTTGCGGCATTGGTCTGGCGCGGTCAGGGCGTATGGAGTGATAATATCTGGGGCGGAGGACTCGGGGGTAATCCAACCGCATTCCCGGCCATCGCTTCGTTTTCCGGCACGGTGCCCGCCGTATGGGGCGATTACGACGATCGCCTCAATGTGGCACCGATCGCGCCTGAACCCGATGGACGCATCACCCAGCCGATTCCGGATGGCGGCACTGCCGCGGTGATGAGTGCCGCTGGACGCCAGGTGCGCTACACTTTCGACGATGGCTCCAGGGCCCGTTCCTGGTCGGCCGATACCTGGAATTACCTGATGACCCCCTTTGCGCGCGCCAGCCGTGCGAAGGCTTCACCCACGCGCTTCGATGAGGGATTTACCGATGTGCCCTGGCAGGTGAATGTGCTCACCGCACCGGCGCGCACCATCGCCAGCATGGTCTTCGCTTACCTGCCCAAGGAAGCCCAATTGCTGAAGTACCGTGATTTTAAAAAGTCCAATTGGGTGAGTTTCGATCCGGTCTGGGGCAGCAACGGTTGGAACGGCTGGACAGACTACACCCAGAACACGCAGGTCGCGCATCCGCATATCGACCTATTTTCCTCGCCAGACTTTCTGGCGAAATATCAGCAACCCTATCCCGGTTCGGCGCCAACCATGTGGGCTGGTACGAATCCGACCGCTGCCAATGACACCCCGCCCGTCAAACCGGTTGGACTCGATGCAGCCAAGTGGAACGAGTACCTCGGGGGCGACTACAATATCAACAACTGGTGGAAGATTCCGGACAACCAAATGTTCGGTTCTGTCAACAGCCCCCTGCAAAACAGCATTGGCCGCATGTATCCCGAGTATCCCAACGAAGGGACCATCCTCGAGCAGCCGTGGGCCGGCGGCGTACGCATTGACATCAATGATGACAATGTCGGCGCCTACCTCGATTGGACCTCCGGCATGTGGTATACGGATTCCTACTGGTACGACCTCGCCCAGGCCCTGACCTCGACCATCGCCCTGACTCAGTATGCGCATCAGGCCTTGGACGGCAGGCAACGCCTCAACGACCCCACCCCTGACGGCATCCCGCGCTGGCCGAATGTTCCCGGCGACAGCGATTATGCGAGCCGTGCCGGCACGCCGATGCTCGACACCGATCGCGATGGCGATGGCGTCAACGACACGCCGAGCCAGCTCGCCAGCATCGCCGCCATCGATCGCCAGTTCATCAAGAACCTCGGTGAATATCCCCAGAGCTACTCCACTGGTTCGCGCCCGATCAACCCGCATACCGCGATCACCATCGGGAGAAGCCATCAACATTGGGTTCAGTCAGTCCCGACGGTGACGGTTTATACCCCCAGCGCCAACATCAAAAGTCTGCGCAACGCCGGCAAAATCACGGCGGGCCAGGCGAAGCTCATGGAATTGGTCCTCAACGATCTGCGCATGAGCTTCTTCGGGGCCAGCGGCCAATATCCCAGCTTTGCCGGCATAGATTTCGATGACGACGGCGTGGTGCAATGCAGCGGCTACACCGGGAAAACCGCGACGGCTGGTGGTACTGGGTATGGCCCCATCGTGCCGGTCGACCAACGCATCTCGCTCACCGGCTGCTTTGTCATGCAGCAGAGCCGCTTCTTCCGCATCATCGTGCGCGGCCAAGTCTTCGACGAGCTGCGCCGCTATCCGGTCGCTGAAGCGAATTTAGAAACCGTCTATGCCATCGATCCCAGCGGCCTCATCTACGACGTTAACCGCGCGCCGAGCGCATCGCACGATCCCAATGGCGATAAGTTGCACACCGACACCGTCGACATGAGCGCGAGCCGCATTCTCTTCCAGCGCTGGCTGATGAACGACTATCAGGGCGACAAGCTCCGTTCGTATCCCTGAGCTTTCTTCCGCGGAGTTCGTTATGCCCATCCATAATACCAACGATGGTACCATGCGCGCGCCCTACATGCGCTCCGACCTGAACATGGGTACCCTCGCTGATCAACCCGAAAACTCTACTGGTCCCAAGGGGGATGCGGCCACGGTGCACGCCGCCATCAAGGCCGCCGGCTACCAGGGCCTGCAGGGGGGCGACCGCGATCTCTGCCGCAAGCTCGGACTTGGATGGACCAGCGGCGGCCGCATCAATCTGCCGTCCGAAGCCGATGCGTTCACCAAGTCGGCCAAGGACCAGGGTGCCGAATGCGCGACCCTGCATGTGGGCTGGGGCATGGAGTCCGATCTCGAGATCGATCGCCTGGTGTCGGCGATCCTCAACGCGTCGGAAAAGCACGGCGTGCCCCTCTACATCGAGACCCACCGCGCCACCATCACTCAGGACCAGTGGCGGACCGTGAAGCTGGTCGAGCGCAATCCCGAGGTGCGCTTCAATGCCGACTACAGCCACTGGTATACCGGCCAAGAGATGGTGTACGGCGACTTCAAGGCGAAGTGCGATTTCCTCGAACCGGTGTTCGAGCGCGTGCGCTTCTTCCACGGCCGCATCGGCAATCCCTCGCACATCCAGGTCGACGTCAAGGACGGCGCCCGCGGCGGCGAGGGCCTCGCCTTCGTCGACCACTTCCGCGAGATGTGGACGCGCTCCTGCATGGGCTTCCTGCGTTCAGCGAAGCCCGGCGACTACATCTGCTTCAATCCTGAGCTCCTACAGCCAGCCATTTATTACGCGCGGCTGTTCCCCGACGGCAAGGGTGGTTTCGTCGAGGAGACCGATCGCTGGCAGCAGGCGCTGGTGCTGACGCGGGTGGCCCAGGAATCCTTCGCGGACGCGAAGCAGCGTCTCGCGAAGCCGATCGCGGCACGCGCCTGACGCCGTTGCAGCCATCTGCTTTGAAATGGAGATGAGCTCTTGGGCAGGAATCATTTTTTCTCAACCATCCGTCTTGCCGCAACGTCGTCAGGCGATCACACGCCGATCATAAGAGATAGCATGCCTCCATCCATGGCATCGATTCACAGGTACCTTTGACCTCCAAATTCCGCCCATTGCCGTTGGTCTGCGCCTACTTGGCATCGACCGCGGCAACATTGCCGTGGTCGGCTATGACCACTATTACTATTAGTAATGGTGCCTCCTGCTCGAAAGCCGCTACGAGTCCCAGGCTCGGGCCCTGTCAGTCGACACGCGCTTCTGCCACGTTGGCGAGACCCTGGCCGACCTCCTGATTGTGCGCGCCGACGGTACCCCCACTGTGCCGCCCCAATTCCGCATGATCGAACCTGTCCTGATTACTAACCCTATGAACAGATAATGCCCATGAACCCGATTCAACTTCCTGGTGGCCTCGTCCTCGAACCCGTGTGCGCCGATGGCGTCTTTAAGGGCTTCGGCAACGTCACGCTGAACGGCCTACCGCTGCGTTCGTCGCGGCTACCCTGGGGCGTCGAACTGCGCAGTCCAGAAGGTGTGCGCCTGACTGATCTGGTCGAGGTCAGCCGCGTCGCGCTGCCTGATGGCGGCGTGCGCCTGACCTTCGCCGGGACACGCCGCCGCACCGGGCAGATGGACTGGATGCTGCACACGATCAAAGCGCGGGTGGATACTGCGGACTGGACCGTCGAATCCGAACCCGATCCCGCCAGCCGGGTCGAGTTGGAATTGCACCCGGTCACCCGCCGCTTCGGGACGGCGGACTTCACCGGCTTTAGCTACCGTTGGCACCTGATCGGTAAGGATTTCGCCATTTACCGCTTGGCCGATCGCGGCTCGTGGGAACCGCATGGCCACGCAGTCGGCAACACCCTGTGGCTGCGCAACGGCTTCATGCCCTCAGTCACCACGTTCACCGGGATCGACCAGCGCTACACCACCGAGTGGTTCGTGCCGGGGGCGCACAATCCATCGATCTTCCAATTCAGCCCGCTGCAGACCTGTCACCAGGGCTTCACCTTTACCGCCGCCGCCGATGGCGTGCTGCTGACCTGGGCCAACCAGATCGCGCATATCCGCAGCCTTTACGAAAAACACGCCGGCAAAGACGAACTGGTCCACTGGCACGAGCACTGCGGCGATCTCGCCAGCGATTTCACCACCGCCACCATGGAAGTGTTGTGGACAGCCGGGACCCGCACCCGCGAACAAACCGCTGACCTGTGGCTTGCAGTCTACGAACAGGTCGCAACCACCCTCCACACCGAGGTCGGGATGCAGCGCGAGCGCATCACCACCTATGGCATCATGGAAGAGTGGGGCGTCCCCAAGGTTGCGAACTACACCGAAAAGGGCCTACCTAAACTGCAGGCCGCCGGGGTGAAGACGTTCTTCATCCCCAACTGGTTCCAGAACAACATGAACACCTATGGCGCGGGCAACATGTGCTGCACCGTAGACTGGCGCTGGGCCCACAACATCCCCCAGCCCGAGATCAAGCGCTTCGCGAGCGCGATCAAGGCGGGCGGTGGTCAGCTACAAATGTGGGCAAACACCGCGATCTCCACCCTATCGACCACCTTCGCTCACACAAATCGTGATCAGGGACCGCAGGATCGTGTCCAGCATCCGCCCTGGGAAGGCAGCGTGATCCAGCGCTTCAAGGACACGCCCAGCGCCTGGATCCGCAATCCTTCCGGCCACCTGGAGGCCGACCACTACGCCCCGGTCTTCGCACTGACCAATCTGCGCGAGCCGGTCGTCACCGACTACTGGCATGAACGCTGGCAGGAAGCCGCGCAGACCGGCATCAGCGGCATCTTCCTCGACAGTTCGTTCAATCTGTCCTCGGATAAATGGCACTGGCGCCCAAATCCCACCGGCACCGGCGGAGCCACCGCCGACCAAGCGCATCTGCTCGGCCACTTCCGGCCCGTACGCGAGCCGCCGGCTGAAATCCTCAGTCAGTACAAGGCCCACCTCGCCCTGGTGGTGAAGATGCAGAGCTACGGCATCCACTACTGCGGCGAGGACGCTGGCGTCTTTGGCACCCACCGCACCGGCCCCGGCGTGGAAGCGCGGGTGGACTGCCTCGACCTGTGGGCGGATTGCCTTTGCTCATTCGATGCTCCTGCTTTGCGGAAAATGGGCAAAGATCCTGCTGACATCTACTTCCGCGCGCTGGCCCACCGCATGATGTGGTCGCTGTGCTGGGTCGCGGGCAAGGACGAACTGAGTTGGCAGCCCTACCACGTCAACGATGAGTCGCGTCCGACAGAATCCGAACTGGCGCTGCTGCGTGCGTACGCCCAGGTCGACGGAGATCTGCGCGAACGCACCCTTCTGCCCAAGGACGCCGGCGTGCTGTGGCGTAACGGCACGACTCAGGTGCTATGGGCATTCCGCGACCAGACGATGGTCGTGCCTGCAGGCGCCACGGTCACCGACGTGCTCGCCGGCACGACCTCGACCACCCCATCGACCCTGGTCGCCGCCAAGCACCGCATCTACCGCATCGACGGCTGACCCGCCGATAGGGGGGTAGGGACGGCCCTTTCGGGCCGCCCCTCCCTCTGAGCCGTACAAGCAGATTTCCCGCAGTAAGCGATTCGCCGACGTTTTTTGCGCCTAAATTCCCGTTCACCACCATCGCGCGCAGGAGGCATGACATATCGTCCGCTCCTGGGGATTGCCAAAAAATACCGGAATTTCCTCCATTTTTTACGTACAATTTCGACTTCATCGGAAGTCGAGTCCGACTCGATTTACAGCAAAGATTTTTGATCTACGTTTTGTGTTTTGTAGGAAGGCGAGCGGATGAACATATAAATATCTCTGGATACAATGATACACCATCGCCAGGAGGGCGCCATGTGCGCTGGCCCTCTCGCACTGCTGCTGAGCCCGTCATCGCTTTCATTTCATTTCCCAAGTCGGTAGAAAGCCAGTCCGGTTCCCCATGCGTTGCGCGCACTCCAACATGAGGTTGTGGGCCAGGCAGATACAATGCGCCTGGGCTTCCTTGGTTTGGGGACCACTGCCCCAAGGCTTTTTCTCGACGCGCCTGATTTTCACTTCGTCGAAGACCTTTTCGATGTCCCAGCGCATCTTGGAGAGGTAGGCGAGCAGTCCGGGTGGAATGGTGTGATCGGAATAACAAGCCCCGCAGGACTGCCGCGGGGCTTGCCGTTATTTTGGTCGCACCGACAAGATCTCGCGAACGTGCGCCCGCCCTGCCCTCCTCCTTGCTGCACTGCGAGGGACGGGCAGGCGTTCGCCGGGCCGGACATGCCCGACAGGGCATGTCCGAGCGCCCCTCTGGGGGCGCTACCCGGCTCATCCTCTACCACCAAGGTCTTCTGGAGGTCGCACGTTCGAAGCCTGGCGGTCCGAATCGGGATCATGGGTGTCGGTTCAAATGACAGACCCCGCGGGAATACCACGGGGTCTGTCGCTATTTTGGTCGGACCGACAAGATTCGAACTTGCGACCTCTACCACCCCAAGGTAGCGCTCTAATCCAGGCTGAGCTACGGTCCGGCGGGTTTCTTCGTGCTGGGGGCACAGGTCTTAGAGGGTCGGCTGGGAGCGTCAATGCCCAAGGGCCTTGCTGGACAGGGCGGGGGTTTTACCGTCAAGCCCCCGCGCATCGCGGGCATGGGGATTCGTTATGGGCCACGTGCCACGTACGGTTGCAGACATTCGCGAAGCCTTCCAGGCCTTCTTTGCTGAGAAGGGCTGCACGCGCTATGCCAGTGCTTCGTTAGTGCCGGAGAACGATCCGTCGACCCTGTTCACTGTGGCCGGCATGTCGCAGTTCAAGGACATGTTTCTGGGCCGTGGTACGCACCCGTTCACACGGGCGACGACGGTGCAGAAGTGTCTGCGCACCAACGACATCATGAACGTCGGGCGGACAGCGCGCCATCACACCTTTTTTGAGATGTTGGGTAACTTCTCGTTCAACGATTATTTCAAGCGCGAGGCGATCCACTGGGCCTGGGAGTTTCTGACCAAGCGGCTCGAACTTGATCAGTCCCGTTTATCGGTGTCGGTGCATACCATAGACGATGAGGCCTATCGCATCTGGCGTGAAGAAATCGGCGTCCCCGCCGAACGCATCTTCCGCCTGGGGGACAATGATAATTTCTGGCCAGCGAACGCGCCCAAAGAGGGCCCCGAAGGTCCAGGCGGCTGTTGTTCGGAGATATTCTGGGATCATCGCACCAATAATGATCCCAGCGATAATTTGGCGTCGTCAACCGGGCGCTTTGTCGAGATCTGGAATCTGGTCTTCCCCGCATACAATGTGCGCAAGCCGCATGCGGATGGCTCGCCCAATCTGGAAAATCTCGGTCGCGCGAATATCGACACGGGCTCTGGCCTGGAGCGCGTCGCCGCGGTGATGCAGGGGGTCTACAACAATTTTGACATCGACATATTTCAGGCGATCATCCGTCAGGTGGTGGCGATTACCGGCGTTCCTTACGTCAAGGATGCCCCGACAGAAAGTCCCGCTGGGGCGCAGAATGTGCATACCCGGCGTATCGCGGACCATCTGCGCGCGATCACCTTTTGCATTGCTGACGGAGCCTTGCCCAGCAATACCGACCGTGGCTATATTGTCCGTCGTCTGATCCGTCGGGCGACTTTGGACATCGACAAGCTCGGCGTGGAAACCGCTCGTTTGCATGAAATCGTGCCAGCGGTGATCAGCACCATGGGCGTTGCCTATCCAGAAATAATCCGTCGCCAGGAATTGGTGGTGCAGACCGTGCAGGCCGAGGAATCGCTGTTCCGGCGCACGCTGCACAAGGGCATGGATCTGTTCCAGCGCGCCCTGGAGCGCCAGCGCGGCAGCGGCATTTTTGCTGGCGACGATGCGTTTGATTTGGTGACCACGCACGGTTTCCCCAAGGAAGTCATCGAAGAATTGGCTGGCGCCGAAGGCCTCACCGTCGACCAGGAGCGTTTCAAGGTCCGCTGGGAGGAATTCCAACGCATCAGCCAGGGCGGCAAAACCATCGAAGTGTTTTCAAACAGCGCTTTGCAAGAGGCCAAATCCCGTTTGGGCGAAACGCCGTTCATTGGCTATGCCGCCACCGAAGCGATGGTGCAGATAACCTTTTTGGAAGTGGAAGGGAAACAGGTCGACCAGGCTGGTCCTGGCAAGACCGTGCGTTTCACCCTCGATCAAACGCCGTTCTACGCCGAGTCCGGTGGCCAAGTCGCTGACACCGGCCGCATCCGTGGGGCCGCCATGCTCGGAGATGGTTTCGAAATCACCGTGACCGATGTGCAAAAAGACGGTGGTGTGGTCGTCCATTCCGGCGTAGTAGCCAATGGCACTGCCCGTCCGGGAATGGTCAAAGCCGAAGTGGATGAAACCCGCCGTCGCGCCACCACCCGGCATCACAGCGCAACCCATCTGCTGCACAGCGCTTTGAACCGCGTGTTGGGCGATCACGTCGAACAGCAGGGGTCCAAGGTATCGCCCGAGGAACTGCGCTTCGATTATAATCATCCCAAGGCGCCTGATCGCGAGCAGCTGGCGACGATTGAGACCTGGGTGAATGAACAGATCAAAGCCCAGCATCCGGTCACCCAGCGCGAGATGGCCCTGGCGGAAGCCAAGCAGCTCGGAGCCAAGGCCCAGTTCGGTGAAAAATACGGCAGCACCGTGCGGGTGATTGCTGTCGGCGATGGCAGTGTGTCGCGTGAATTCTGCGGTGGCTGCCATGTCACCAATACCGGCGACATTGCGACCTTCCGAATCCTCAAGGACGAGGCCTCCTCCGCCGGGATCCGCCGCATCACCGCCGTGGCCGGTTCGGCAGCGGCAGCCCTGGATGAAGAACAGCGCGAGGTGGCTCTGGCCTGTGCGGTGGTTCTGGGTGGCACCGCCGATGCGGATCCCGCCGCCGTTGAGGCCCTGGCTAAGGCCTTCAAGGCTCCGGCCAAGGAATTGCCTGCGCGTATTGAGGCTCTGGTGAAGGAGGTCAGCGATCTGGCGACGCGCCTGATGACCACCATGACCGGCACCGGTGGTAGCATCGTCGAACGGGTCGATCAATTACAGTTCGAACTCAAGAAACTGCGCAAACTTGATGAAAGTCGCAAGGCCCAGGCGGCGCATGCGGCGCTCGATGGCGTGCTCGCCAGCGTGCAGAATATTGGTGGCGTGGCCGTGATCGCTCAGGTTCTTACCGGCCTTGACGCCAAGGCTCTCCGTTCCTTGTTGGAGCAGGTGCGTGGGCGTCTGCCTGAAGCCTGCGTCGTCCTCGGTGCGGCGGATGCCGGAAAGGCATTGCTGGTCGCCGCAGTCGGCCCGTCGGCGCAGGCGCGAGGCCTGTCTGCCGGAGGACTCATCAGCGATCTCGCCCGCCGGGTGGGTGGCGGCGGCGGCGGCAAAAACGATGTGGCCCAGGCAGGGGGCAAGGATCCGTCGGCCCTGCCCGCGGCCCTTGCGGCGGTTCCGGGGCTGGTGGAAACCGCTCTGGCCGCGGGGTAGCCCCCATGCGATGCACGCACAAGCAGAGAGGCGGCTTGCGTGTTCGCCGTGACAGGGGCAGACTGAACGGGTCAGGGTTGCGTGCGCAGCCCATTTCCCCCACGGATGGTCATGGCACGGAACCGTAAAACGGTCTTCAAGGGCATCCCGGTCGTCCCCGGTATCGCCATGGGTCGGGTAACCCTGAAGTTTCGCAAGAACCAGGTTTTCTCTGACCGCGCCATCGCCTTGTCCGAAGTCCCGCGCGAGATCGATCGCCTGACCGAGGCCGTGCGCCTGTCCAAGGTGCAGCTTTTAGAGGCCCGGGCCAAGGTCGCGGAGGAGATCGGCGAACTCGAAGCAACCATCTTCGACGCTCACCTGATGATCCTGCAAGATCAGGGCCTGCTGAAAAAGATCCGTAGCCAGATCGAGGCGGAATTGAAGCCGGCTGAAGTCGTCGTGTCGACCCTAGTCGAAGGGTATTATCAGACCCTGAAAAAAGTCCCCGATGAACATCTCCGCGAACGGGCAGCCGATTTGCGCGATGTGGGACGACGCCTGCTCGACAATTTCGCAGAATTGACCCTCGGAGAACGAGCGAAGGGATTCCGCGAGCAGGAATTGCCGCCCGGCACGGTGGTCTTCGCCAGTGAACTTTTGCCCAGCGATATCGCCACCTTAGAGCGTCGACATTGCGAAGGCGTCATCTGCGAGCTGGGCAGTGAGCGCGGCCATGCCGCGGTGATGCTGCGCGCGATGAATGTGCCCGCCGTGATGGGGCTCGAGGGACTCAGCGATCAGATTAAGGATGGCGATTTCGCCATCGTCGATGGCTCGACCGGCTCGGTCTATCTCAACCCCCGCAAAGACGTTCTCGATAGTTACAAGAAGACCAAACAAGATTTCGATCATTTCCAGACTCAGCTCAACTCAGAAGTAGATCTGCCGTCGGTGACCACCGATGGCCTCCATGTGACCCTGCTCGCGAACGTCAGCAAGCAAAGTGAAATCGACCTAGCCCGTTTGTACAACGTGGAGGGGGTCGGGCTGTACCGCACCGAATTCCACTTGATGGCGGCGACCGAATTTCCCGATGAAGAGGAACAATATCAGATCTATCGTGATGCCGTGGTGCGCATGGGCGGCAAGCCGATCACGTTCCGTACCATGGATATTGGCTCGGACAAAAAACTGCCGTATCTGAAGATGCGCGACGAGGATAGCCACGTCCTGGGTCGTCGTTCGATCCGCCTGGTGACAGACCTTGAGGAATTTCAGCTGATCCAACTGCGCGCCATCCTCCGCGCAAGTGCGCATGGCAAGGTCAAGTTGATGTTTCCCTTCATTACCACTTTGGAGGATATCCGTCTGGGCAAGCGCTTGCTGCGTTCAGCGCGGCGGGATCTGGAAATGGCCAAAGCCAAGTTCGACCCGGATATTCCGGTCGGCATGATGGTAGAGGTGCCGGCGGCAGCATTGTCGCTGGATAAATTCGCGCGCGAAGTGCAGTTCTTCTCGGTCGGCACCAACGATCTGACCCAGTACGTTTGTGCCGCTGACCGTAATCATGCGGACGTGGCGCCGTGGTACAAAGCCCACAATCCCGGCATGCTCTTTTTGCTCAAGCATATCGTCGATACCTGTGAAACCACGGGCAGTGAATTGACGGTATGCGGTGAGATGGCCGGCGATCCGTTTTACACCATGTTCCTCCTCGGGTTGGGCGTGACCCGCTTTTCCATGCCCGCACCGCAGGTGCCCCTGGTCAAGAAAATCATCCGCTCCGTGAATCTGACCGGAGCGCGCAATCTCGCCAATCGGGCTCTGCAATACACCTCGACCATTCAGATCCGGGAATTGTTCGCGCACACAGTCGAGCAGATCCTAGGACGCGACCTGGGCACGTGGCGCAAGGATGACACCGCGGTTTAAGCAGCCGTAAGCTGCGGCCTAGCCAAAGCGAGCCAAGGCGGCTTGGGCGCTGGACCGCTACAGTGATCGCCGCACGATGCGCCAGCCCGCCAATTCGCGCTAGTGAGCGGGACTTCCTCTGCCCATACCCGGTATCTCTTTTATGCCAGATTCCACGCCAGATCCCACCGCTCTCTTCTCCACCACCTTTGGCCAAGCTCCCAGCGCGACAGTCCGCGCCCCTGGTCGGGTCAATCTGATCGGCGAACACACCGATTATAATGATGGCTTCTGCCTACCGATGGCGATTGAGCGCGAAGTCCGCATCGCCCTGCGTCCCCGCGCGGATCAGCAGGTGCGGGTTATTTCCACCGAGCAGACTGGCATGGTCACCTTTACGCTGGGAGCGAATATCGCCAAGGCGGCGACCGCTGCTGAACGCTGGGCCGATTACGTCAAAGGCTGTGCGCAGATTCTGATCGGTGCTTGCATCCCGTTGCAGGGGTGTGATCTGGCCGTGTCCGGCGACGTGCCGTTGGGCTCGGGATTGTCGAGTTCAGCCGCGTTGGAAGTAGCCACCATCCACGCCCTGTTGACCGCCGCGCAACGCAGCCTGCCGGCGGCGCAGATTGCGACCCTGGCCCAGCGTGCTGAAAATACCTATGTCGGCACCAACTGCGGCATTCTTGATCAGTTGGCGAGCGCCTGCGCGGTCGCTGGCGAAGCCATGCTGATGGATTGTCGGACATTAGAACTGACCCCGGCCCCGCTGCCTGCGGGCGTGGCGGTGGTGATCGCAGACACCGGTAAACGTCGCGGTCTGGTCGATTCCGCCTATAATGAACGGCGTGCCCAATGCGAAGCCGGCGCCGCCGCGCTGGGAGTCAGTCATCTGCGCGATGTGACGTTGCATGGGTTATGGCAGGCGGCGCAGGATGGGCGTCTTGAGCCCCAAGCTTTGGCCCGCTGCGAGCACGTGGTCGCCGAAAATGGCCGCACCCAGGCGGCATTCGCCTGTTTGCGCGCGGGCGATGCTGCGGCCCTGGGTCAATTGATGGATCAGAGCCATGCGGATTTGCGTGATAAATTTGCGGTCACCTGTGCCGAGCTCGACGGCATGGTCGCGATCGCGCGCAGTCTGCCGGGATGTCTTGGCAGCCGCATGACCGGCGCTGGCTTCGGTGGCTGCACAGTCAGCTTGGTGCGCGAAGAGGCGATCGCCGCCTTTGTGCCGGCCCTGACCGCACGCTATCAGGCCTCCTTTCCGACGATGAAACCGGCGGTCTACGTGACTCGTCCCGCTGCCGGAGCGGGCAAGGTCGGCGGATGACCGCTCCGTGGTATAAAGATGGCCTGCGCTTTTCGTGCACCCAATGCGGCAACTGCTGCACCGGGGCGCCGGGTTACGTCTGGGTCAGCGATGACGAGGTGACCGCCTTGGCCGCGCGGCTTGGAGTGGATGTCGCTGCGTTTCGTCGCCGTTATACGCGCGTGGTTCCGGGACGTGGACGGACTCTGATTGAGCGCCCCGATAGCAAACGCGGCAATGCCTGTGTCTTCTGGCAAGAAGGGCCAGGTTGCACGGTCTATACGGATCGCCCCAAGCAGTGTCGCACGTGGCCATTCTGGCGGCCGTTGGTCGCCGATGCCCAGAGTTGGGACGAAGCCGCCGCCATCTGCCCCGGCATGAATACCGGCAAGCGCCATAGTGCTACGGCAATCACCAGCGTTGCGGCAGACGATGGTCTGCCGAGCAGTGACTGAAGCTGCGTCGAATGCGGTGTCTGAAGCGTCGTTCGTCAGCGCGTGCGGCCATGACTGGATCTGGCGGTCCCGCCTGCTGTCATGCCTGCCATGAGTGTTGAGGCCGCATGATTGCTGACTCCGAATGGGTGACGCGCGCCCGCGCGGGGGACCGCGATGCCTGGGTGCTGCTGATGCGTCGTCACGCGCCGCGTCTGGCGGCATATCTCGGTGCGCGTCTGCGCCGTCCGGCGGTGGTCGAAAAACTGGTGGAAGACGCGGTGGTGCTGGCCTACCGCCATATCGAAGAAGCAAACGCTGCTGATTTTTCCGCCTGGTTTCGCCGCGTCGGCGCCCACGTCGCCCTGCGCTGGTATCGCGAGCATCGCGATGAGCCGCTGACCGAAGCTTTCCCAGTCAGCACGGAGGACACTCCGGATCGTCAGGCGGACCTCGCCCTTCTGGAAAAGGCCCTGGGAAGGTTGACCGATGCTCAACGGATGGCGGTCGAACAACGCTATCGGGGCGGTCTGGGAGGCAGCGACCTCGCGGCTGTGTTGCACTGTGAGCCGGAGAAAGCTGAGCGCATGGTCGAGGACGCGCTGGTGGCCTTGGAGCGGGCGTTGAGCAAGGCTGGCGGATGATCCGAACGATTGCTGGCTGGGCTCCAATGCTTGGAGCGGGCCTCGCTGCATTCCTCTGCCCAACACCGGGAAACGCGGCTGAAGACGCTATCGCGCAGGCTGTCCGTGCGGCGCTCGATGCCGGTCAGCCGGCCATGGCAATGGATCTGTTAGGGCCCGAGGCCGCCGATCTGGGCGAAACCACCTCCGGGAAATCAGCACAGCATCGCGCCCTGCGTATTCAGGTTGCGGCAGCGCTGGGCGATGCGGCGCAGGTACAGCGTCTGGCTGGAGATGACCTGTCGCGGTGGCCCGCCGCCCAACGCGGAATGGTCGCCTGGGCCCTGGGCCAAGTGCATGCTGCGGCCGCGGAATGGCCGGCGGCCAAACACGCATTATTGATTGCCATTGATCAGGGCGGCAGCGACGCCGAGTCAGCGCTCATTCTCTTGACTGACGTGGCGGTAGCCGCCGGCGATGACGACCTCGCGCGGCATTGTGCCGAGATCCGGTGGCGGCGCCTGCCACGCACGGCAGCAGCAGCCGCTGCGGGAGTGCTGCTGGCGCGCTTGGCATTGGTGAAGGCTCCTGCGTCGGCGCAAAATTATCTCATTCAGGTGCGGGCTCTGCCGGGTGTCGCCACTGCCGAATACACCGAAGCGGGGATTTTACTGTGTCGCCTGTTGTTGCAGCGTGATCCCGCGGCGGTGCTGGTGCTCAGCGAACACGGTATAGCCAGCGGGAACGGTGAAGAATGGCTCATGTGGCGGGCGCTGGCTCTGCTCCGTATTGATCCTGGTGGCGGAACAAAAGCGATTGCGGAATTGCCACCCGAACTTGCTCAGCGTCAAGAAATCCTGGCCGCGCGGATCCAGACAGCTGACGCCGCTTGGGACGCGACCAAGCGCAATATTGCCCTTGGCCAAGCAGCGATCGCAGGGGGGCGCTGGCACGAGGCCCAAACTTTATTGACGCCCTTGGCCGCAACCCAGCCGCACGCACTGGCCGCATGGGTACAGATTCCTGGGCTAGATCCAGGCCGCTTTCAGAATGCCCCTGCAGCACAAACCATTATTGGTGCAGGTGCCCTTGCTGAAGCATGGGTTCGGCGCGAGCAACCGGGGTTGGCCCTGGCTGTCGCGGGAGCCCAGGCCGACCGCGTGGTCAGTGATGAAGCGCGTGCAGAAAGTGCGGATAGCGGAATCGAACTGACCTATTGGGCTTGGCGCAGTGCGGTCGCGCTGGCCGATCCGCGGGTGGTCACTTGGGGATCATGGCTGCACCGTCACGCAGAATCCGACCTCATACTGGGCGAAACCGCCGCGGATCTTGCCCGTCGTGGGGCGGTTGACCGGCAGGCGACCCTGGACCTGTGGCTTACTGCCACGCGGACCCTTCCTGATGGCCACCCCTGGCTGCCAGCGGCAATCGAAGCGGCCCTGCGGGGGGCCTTAGCCGAGGGCATGGCGACCCCAGATGCACTTCAGGCGGCAACGCGCATTGACGCGGATTTTCACGCGGAAATCGTCCAACGCAGCCGTTTTCTGCAGGTGCAGATCTTGTTGCGGGCAGGGCAGCGCGAGGCGGCCCAACAATGGGCCGAGCGTCTGGCCCCATTTGCCACCGCAGCTCAGCGCGAAAAGCTCGCTCGTCTGTTGTCCAGTGCCGAGGTTGAGCCAACCCAGGCCCCCGGTGACACGCCGGAACGGTCGCCAAGTATGGACGGCGGTAAAGCTGGGCTTTGACATGGGTAAGCCTCGCCCATAAGGTCCGCAGAAGACTCCACCCGTGGGCGAGGAAAGCATGGCAGCAGTGAGCGAATGTCCGCGCAAACAACAGGTCCCCCGCGGACCCGGTCTCAGCTTTCGGCTGAACCGCTGATCCGAGAATACCGGACGTCATCCCATGATCCTGATCAACCTTCTGCCGCCGGAACTGCGCAAGCGCAAAGTCCAGCTTCAGTTCAACCCCATGCTGCTCGCCCTGGCCGCCTGCCTTTTGGTCGTGGTCGGCATGCTCGGTGGATACCTCTGGCTGAAACAGCGCCGGGTCGCTGCTGAGCACATGCTGGTCCAAAAGCAGCTCGATCTTGAAACCGTGACCAAGCTGGCCGATGAAGTCCGCAAGAAACAGGTGGAGATCGACCTCTTCCAGAAGCGTCATGACTACATCCTCAGCCTCATCGGCCAGAAGATGTTCTGGGCCAAGACCATCGATGATTTTGCGACCTTCCTGAATCAGCCTTTTGAGGGTTATCAGGTGTGCGTCCAGAACCTGGCAGTGACGGAAAGCAAGGATCAGCCTGCGGCCGGCCGCACCAGTGCCCGCAATGCAGAGCCCAGCGTGGTGGCCTATGGGCTCACGTGGCGCTATAAGATCGTGGGCGACGAATTCCAGAAATCGAGTTCCTACTTCTTCGCTTTGATGAAGACCCTCCAGGATTCAGCCTTCTGGTCCGAGCATGGCTTCCAGGGCAAGCCCGAATTGAAATATTTCGGCAACAAGCCGCGCTGGAATGCCGAGCTGGAAAAGGAAATCATCGAAAATGACCTGACTTGGGTGCGCGCGAAGCTGGCAGTGCCGCCCGCTGCTTCCACGGGTTCCCGTGCGGGAGGGAAATAAGCATGGCCAGGTCGTTCAATCAATGGGAAAAGCGCGAACAGGCGATTGTCTGCGTTGTGGTGCCGTTGCTTATCGCAGGCGCTATTGGGTATTTTGCCTGGGGTGAACTCAAGAAACTTGGGCCTGATCCGGCCCTGTACACCTTCATGCAGCGTCCTGGTGGGGTGTGGCAGAACATCAACGACACCAATGCTCAGATCGCGGTGCAACAGGCGGTCGTCGATTCCGGGCCACGGGTCGAAATGCAGCTGGCTGCGCTGCAAGAGAAGATCCGAGAAGCGGAATCAACCTTGCCGAGAGTGGTCGAAAAGGCTGAGATGACTAAACTCATCGAGGAATATGCCCGGCAGGTCCTGCCTGAGATCGGCATCGTCCAGTTCCGCGCTGTCAGTATTAAAGAGGGTGGCGTGGTGAAGGGTGAGGATTATCAGCCCATCACCTACAATACCGAAATCGTCGGTGATTTGAACGGCATCATCAAATTCATCGACCAGATTGAAAAGAATCAGCGCTTCATGATGGTTCGTACGCTCTCTATTAAGCCAGGGAAACTTGAGGTCAGTGCTGAAACTCAGACCATCAAAGAGACCCTCCATGAGGCGAAGATGGAAATCGTCACCTTTGTGTACAATCCGTCCGCGGATTCCAGTGGCCGGAGGGCTCGGTGATGCTGCTCCGTACATCCGTCTTGGTGGCCCTGGCCTTCCTCGTCACCCTTGCCTCTGCTGAGCCCAAGCCTGTTCAACCGCAGTCGGTAAAGGCCGAAGATGCCGGCGCTGAGTACAAACCAGCGGAAGCAGAATGGATCTTCGAACCACCGCAGGGCCGGGTCGATATCATGTATGATATCGAAGCCCGCCTGACTCTGGAAAAAGCCTTACTCGAGAAGCCGGATCAACGTCAGGGTGGTTTGGTCCTGGTCCCCAATCTCGAAGGCACCGAGGTCGAAGCAGCCCTAGAATGGGCTCGTCTTGAAGCCGAACGGGTCGATAAGTTGATTCTCTCTCGGCGCTGGGATGAAGCCATCCAGGCCTGTGACAAGGCCAACAAAACCCTGGAGAAATACCAGGATCATGCCGAAATCCGCTCGCTCCGCGAATTGTTCGCTCGTTCTCGTAGTCAGGCCTACGAGGCCAAGTTGTTCGAAGAGGCCAAGGCCCAGTTCGATTCGTTGGGGATTAAGGTCGAAGGCGTCTTGTGGTCGCCTGAGGGGTCGCTGGCGGTACTGGCGAATGAGCCCAAAGCCCTGCGCATTAATGATCGCACTCGCGATACCACCATCGTCAACATCGATACGAACCGGGTTGATTTCCTGTTCACCTATCAACAGCGCCGCTTTGAATTCCAACGCTACGTCGGCGAGGAAGTCAAAAGTAGCGGCGCCGCAACCAATCGTCCCGGCGTAAGCCGCTGAATGTATCCACGGATCAGGACCCTACTATGAAGCTCCGTCGCGCCGTTATCACCACTCTTGCTGCCCTCTCTCTTGGAGCGGTCGAAGGAGGGGCTTTGCCGCCCGTCCAGCGCTCGGATCAGGTGCAGCAATTCCTGACCTTGGAAACCACCGACAAACCGCTGGAGACGGTCCTGCAGTGGATCAGTCGTCGCGCGGGGGTGAACGTGGTCTCCAACGTTCCCGATCAACCGCGGGTCACGCTTCGTCTGGTCAACGTGACTTGGCAGGAAGCCGTCCAGCAAATTGCTGACCGCTACGATTTCGTCATCGAAAAGCGCAGCGAGCGGATCTGGGCCCTGACTCGTCCGCCGAAAGTGCGGATGGAATTTCAGGATGCCCGCCTCAGCGTGGTGCTGGAAGCCTTGGCCCGGCAGGCTCAGGTCAATATTGTCATCTCGGATGATGTCAGCTCGGACCGCCGCCTGACCATGACTCTGAATGGCGTGCCGTGGCGCACTGCCCTTGATGTCATCGTTCGTTCGACAGGTTACACCTGGATCGAGCAGGAATACCAGATCATCCGCGTGGTCTCGTTAGAGAACGTGCAGAAGGATCTGCAAACTCGGGTGATGCGCCTGAATTATGCCAACGGTGGCCTGATCACGCCGGCGATCCAGCCGGCCCTGAGTGCCGATGGCAGGGTCGTGCACGATTCCCGCACCAACAGCTTGGTGATCACCGACACCCCGCCGAGCCTAGATGCCGCAGAGCGCATCCTCACCGAATTGGATACGCGGACGCGCGAGGTGCTGATTGAGCTAAAATTCGTCGAATTCTCGACCGTGGAAGCGCAATCATTGGGTTGGGATCCATTGTCGCTTGGTTTCGACGTGGCGGATGTTGGTCGTTTTGCTGCTAATTTTGCGCCGTTTGCTTCTGATACCGGTACTGCGACTGCAGGTATCTGGCGTCAGCCCCAGCCAGGGGTCGACCCAACGGTCAATCCTCTCTTTGGCCCAGTGTCTGCTGTGCCCACCGGTAACGGCAACATCTCAGCCCAGGCGACCTTTGAGGCCATCGCCACTTTGACGAGTACGGAAATCATCCAGACGCCGAAGATTCTGACTTTGGATAATACTGAAGCCTTGATCCAGATAGGGCGTGAGATTCGTTTTGCGGAAGAGACGGTGACCCAGGAGAGCGGAGTCACGGTACGCACCCTTCAAGAGGCCGAATCGAGCCCTGTCGAGGATGGTATTTTAATCAAGGTGACGCCTGCCATCACCAGCGATGGTTACGTCTCGATTAAGCTGTCGGCAACCGATGAAAATGCGACCTTGCAGACGTTCTCCACCGGCACCTCGTCCATTCAATTGCCACAGAAATCGATCACCAAGATTGAGACCAATATCATGGTCGCTGATGGTCAAACGGCTGTGATTGGCGGCATTCTCAAGAACAAAGTGAGCGAAGACGAACGTTCTATTCCCGGCATCAACAAAGTGCCGATCCTGAATTGGTTTTTCAAAAAGACGAGCGATTCGGTCGAACAGCGCAATCTGACGATCTTCATCACCCCGTATGTGATTCCGACCGATAATCGCGATCTCATGCTCGAAGACACGAATCGTCTGATCGAACGCATCTCGGGTATTCCCCAGCGCAAGCCGGGCGAGGAACAGGGTGCGGAAAGCCGAACCTTGCGCGAGTGATCGCCACCTGGATGCCGTGACGCCACGGACATCTCTGCAACACCCTTCGCTGCGGCGGAGGGTGTTGTCGTTGTGGGGTGTCGTGTGTACGGGGGTCAGGCACTGGCGGAATTGGTCCTAGACAATCCGAAGGAGGGTTGATACGGTCCTGCTTCATGCTGCGTGTGCCGGGTGGTCCTTCGGACCCCGCACCCATGGCATTTTCTCGCAGACCCCGGCGGCGTTCCGGAGCGGGCTGCATCAACCGTCTCTGGCTGGGCAGTACTGCGTGGCGAGAGGATTGTGGTCCATTCGGACCAGATGAGTGTGTGGTATGTCGACGACTATTTTAATGAATGTGATGGAAGAGCAGGAACTCCGCGTTGCGGTGATCCGCGATGGGCGCCTCGAGCACCTCACCCACGAACGCACCGGTGATGTACAGCATCTGGGCAATATCTACAAGGCGCGCGTCGCCAATGTGGAACCGTCCTTAGATGCGGCCTTTCTTGACTTGGGCAGCGGTAAGAATGGCTTCATTCACATCGATGAAATCCAGCATGGGCAGGGCGACAAGGCGCGGATCGAAAAGGTCCTGCAGCCTGGCCAGGAACTCCTGGTCCAAATCACCAAAGAGGCGATCAAGGACAAAGGGCCTTGTGTCACCACCTATCTGAGCATTCCGGGCCGGTATCTCGTCTTGATGAGTGCGACCCAGATCAAGGGTGTTTCGAAGCGCATCGAAGACCTGACTGTTCGCAAGCGCCTCAAGGGGTTGCTGTCGACTTTTACCCCGCCGGAAGGGTTCGGTTTTATTGTCCGCACCGCCGGCGCTGATCGTGAAGATGATGAGATCCGTCTGGATCACGAATTTTTGAGCAAAGTTTGGGAAGAGATCGATGCTCGTGCGACTCGCTCGCGCGCACCGGCTTGTCTCTATGAAGAGGCCGATGTGGTGGTGCGCACGCTGCGTGATCTCGCTGCGAATGACGTCGATGCCATCATTATTGACCAAGAACGGCTGTACGACGAAGCGCGCGCTTTCGCCCAAGTTTTCCTGCCCGAGCTTTCGACTAAGATCCGTCTCCACCAGGAATCGCTGCCGTTATTCAGCTGGTACGGTTTGGAAGAACGCTTGGCCCAGGTTACCGACCGCAAGGTGCAGCTGCCCTCGGGCGGCACCATTGTGATCGAACAGACCGAAGCTCTGGTTTCCATCGACGTCAATTCTGCGCGCAACCGTGGTGCAGGCGATGTCGAAACCACTGCGCTGACCACGAATCTGGAAGCCGTTAATGGTATCGCCGAACAGCTCGTCCTGCGCGATCTCGGCGGCCTGATCATTATCGACTTCATCGACATGGAGAGTCGTGAGCACCAGCGTCTGGTGCAGGTGGCTTTACGCCGCGCCTTGTCGACCGATAAGGCCAAGATCCAGGTCGCCCCGATGACCCGCTTCGGGTTGGTTGAGATGACGCGGCAGCGCACCCGGCCCAGCCACATCATGGCGTCCTCGTCGGAATGCCCGTACTGCGTCGGGACTGGCTCGGTCAAAACCGCCGAGGCATTTGAAATCGACACCATGCGCGCGGTGCGTGCTCTCGTTTCCGGACGCGGCCTTTCCCGCCTGGAATTGGTGGTGCCGGCGGATCTTGCGGTGGGTTTGCTCAACAGCCGCCATCGCGAATTAATCGAAATCGAGGATCAATACGAAACCCGTATTGTCATCACGGGTGACAGCCTGATGAAGGCCCGTGAGCACCGCTTGGTGCCGACCGCTCGCAAGGGTGGTGGTCGCGAAGGCGGGAAAAAGTCGGACCCCGTACGCCCCAGTCTGCTTGCCCCGCTCTTCGTCGAACGCGCCAAGGCCCTCGCCCTGGCCAAAGAGCTGGCCAAGATGAAGCCCGAGCAGATTGAACGCGAACTTGCCGAAGCCGAGATTCAGCGCTACGTCCCTAGCGAGGACGAGCCGGCTCCGGTCGCGCCCGTCGTCTCAGCCCCAGTCGCCACGGGCCCAGCCTCCGTCTGGGACGAGGCCGCCGTGCTGCGGCGCCTGTTGTTCCGCGTTCCGGTCGCCACCCGGGTGGCAAGCGTGTCCGCCAGCGCCTCTGCTGGTGGCACGTCGGGCAGTCCAGGGGCAGCCCTTGCTACCGCAGAACGTGCAGCTAGCATCCGCGCCCGCTCAACCCGAGGCCGTCGCCGCCGGCGCTGAGCGGATTCACGCAGGTCCTGCATTGGACGAGACTTGGAGCTTTCTCATGTACGCTATCATCTCTGACCGTGGCCGCCAATATCGGGCAGCCCCTGGTGACCGTTTGACCCTCGACCGCGCCGACGCCGAAGTCGGTGCGACCCTCGATGCTCAGGTTCTGCTGGTCGCCGACGGTGCCACCGTGAAGGTTGGCTCGCCCTACGTTGCAGGTGCCAAGGCGACCCTCAAGGTCATCTCGCATACCCGCGGTGAAAAGGTCATCATCGCCAAGTATAAGCGCCGCAAGCATAACCTGCGTCGCAACGGCCACCGCTCGGAACTGACCGTGGTCGAAGTCGTTACTGTTGGTTAATGTTCGCTGAAATGGACTGAAATCGACCTCGGCCGGTTGAATCCGCCGGGTGAGCCGCGTGTCCAGATCAGGACACGCTCCTCCTTGCTGCGCGCCACAGTGTCTCAACGCTGTGGCGCGTTGCGTTTCACTACCTGTGGGGTCTTCCATGCTGCTATCCGCCGTTCGTCTCGTCTGTGCCCTGCTGATCGGCGTCTCGTCGATCGCGGCAATGCAGATCCGAGAACTTGAACTGATCTCGCCGATCACCGGTCAGCATTTCCGCGCAGTAACGACACCTTTGTCGCAAAGCACGACCCACTCCGAAGGGGTGCTTGCGGACATGGGCAGTGATGACGATGGTTGTCGCCATTCCACCAATATGGGTGAATACGACCGTTATGTGGTGACTGATCCTACGTCCTATTTCTCGGCGCTCGCGATCGAGTGGGATGACCGAACCGGTCGCTTCACCCAGCCGCTGTCGAATTCCTTCAAGGAATGGGTGCTCAAACAATTCAATACCGAATTCAAAGCGGACTGGACGGCAGCATTCAATCGCAGCAAGCAGATTGCCGCAGCCCAAGGTCAATTACCGCCCGACCGCGCTGCATTCGTCATGGGACAGGACTCGATTCCGGTTGAAAAAAGGTTCGCCCTGGCCCTGGAATGTTATGGTCAGCGCGGTGCACGTCCGGCGGTGCTGGCCAAGTTGGCTCTTAATGCCGCGTGGGCATTGCGGACGCGGGCGCAATTGCCGATCACCGATCCCCGTTTGGCCGGCGGCATGGAAGAAGTCAACAATCTAGTCATGCGTGAAGTCAAGGACCGTGAAGGGTTTTCGCTGCAGAAATGGTATGGCATTTACCGTTCGATCTTTGATCGGAGTCGCCTGACGCCCTCGGGATACTTCGTCGCAGGTCAGGTCTTATTTGGCTTCGAAATGCGGCGTGGTGACGTGAAGGCCTGCGAAGAGATTGTCGAAAAGATGCTCAAGCGTTTCGAGGCAAATAAGGATAACAGCGATGGCCTTGAATTCCACCGCGGACTGGTGCGCTCAATGAAGCGGACCGAGGCCACCTATCGTGGGTTCCTTGATACTGCGGCGCTACATTTCCGCACGGCGGTTGCGCAAGAGGAATTTACGCGTGCCCGTCTGCCGGAGATCCTCCTCGCCGTCGCTGAATGCCTACGTCGCGCCGGCCGTACCGAAGCGGCGATGGACTGGTATCAAACTCTGGCGCTGCTTCCCGAAACTCAGCGGCAGCTGCGGGCCGATATCCGCACGGAAAACCGTTTTCCCAGCCCCACTGCGCCTTATTTGGTCCAGTTAGGCTGGATTGCCGATACCCACATCGCGGAGCTCAAAAAGCTGCATCCGAATCACCCCGATAAGCCCAGTGGCGCGGATACCCCGCTTTTGACCGCGATCCTGTTCGAGGGCCTGGGGACGGTGGAATATAAGAATCCGAACTGGCAACCAGCTAGCGGGGCTACCGATCGCGATTCGGCGGGAGTGCTCGATCTGATCGGCAAGGGCGTTTTATTATTCCACGAACGCTTGGGTGAATGGCCGGAATCCTTGGGTGAGTTGTGGGCCAAGGATTTGATCAATGACCGCAATCGTCTGAACCGTTTCCACTGTCCGGCCACCGGCGCACCCTATGCCTATGTCCAGCCGCTCGGAAATATTGCCCCGCGCACCATCCTGGTTGCGGGCAGTCAGCCCATCGTTACCGAAAAGGGTCGTCTTTACCCGGCCTATCTCGCCAACAATACCCTGGTGTGGAGTGCCGAAGAGCCCAAGCCTGGGACCTTGTGGCTGAAATGAATGGTCGCCGTCAGCGTGATTGATTGCCCCCCAGGTCCTCGTCTAGCCCAGGTGGTCGGCCAAGATGGTGTGGTGCGTCTCCTGCAACGTCTGTTGGCGCGGAATCGCCTGCCTGCCTCGATACTGCTCGAAGGCCAGCCCGGTTGCGGCAGGCGTACCCTGAGCACCGCTGTTGCCGCCGCCTTGTTGTGTGCAGCGCCCATCGAGGGCGATGCCTGCGGCAGGTGCCACAGCTGCCAATTAGTCGCGGCTGGAAATCATCCAGATGTGATGTCGTTGCCGCATGATAGCGAAGAAGAAAGCGGTGATGCCGAACAAGTCGAAGCCGCTCGGTCGCAGCTGAACGCCGAGGCGGTGCGCGAGCTCGTCGAGGTGCGGGTGTGGGAATCGCCGTTGATCGGTCAGCGCCGGGTTTTCCTGCTGCCCGCGGTCGAGCGTCTGCAACGGGGCCAGGGGACGATGGCCAACGCCTTGTTAAAAGCACTCGAAGAGCCGCCGTCGCGCGTCCATTTTCTCCTCACGGCCAGCGCCTCGGCGGGATTGATGGCGACCATCCGCTCGCGTACGCAGTGTTTCCGGCTGCAGCCTTTGTCGGTCCCAGATGTCGAACGGGTCCTGGCCGCGGGTGGAGTGGCTGCGGGCGACGCCGCCCGGCGCGCGGCGCTGAGCACCGGGAGTCATCGGGGACTGTGGGCCACCGCCACTGAGACGCCGCCCATTGAGAGCCTGCGCCGCCTGGTCGATCACGGTTTGGAGAGCGCCGCCCTTGCAGAGGTGCTGCAGCAATTGCCCAGCCGCGAAGGGGGGCCAGCCGAAAGCCGCCGGGTGTTGCGCCGTTGGCTGCTGGCCACCCAACAGGCCTATCGTCGTGATCTGCCCGGTCCTGATGGGATGACGGCTGCCCAAGCGATTGACCGTATCGGCGTCGCGTTACGGGACCTTCACCTCAACATCGCGCCCCGCTTGGTCTTAGAAGGATTGGCGGTCGGGGTTGGCTGAAGATATCGTGGAAATAGTGGTATCGCACGGGCCAACCCCAGAATGGACTATATAGGCAGTATATGGACTGTACCTCGTTCTGTGGGGGCCGCCGTGCCGGTGCTAACTCAAGGCTGGCTCATCAATTGAAACACTGACAACGCGGTCTTGCATGGCTCTCTCCCATTCGTTCAATGAGCGTCCGAATCTGAGTTCCTCCATGGCACGCGATGCACTTTTAGATATGTACTTGCACGATATTTCGTGCTTCCCGGTTCTGACCCGTGAGCAGGAACAGGTGGTGACGCGCCGTCTGCGTGCTGGCGATAAGACCGCCCGGCAGGAGATGATCCAATGCAACCTGCGCCTCGTCGTGAGTGTAGCCCGTCAGTATGAGAGCCAGGGGCTGCAGATCCTCGACGTGGTCGAAGAAGGCAACATCGGACTCATGCGTGCGGTTGAACGTTTCGATCCCGACATGGGCTGCCGCTTCTCCACCTATGCCGTGCACTGGATTAAGCAGGCCATCCGCCGGGCCCTGCTGGAGAAGGTCCGTAACATCCGCGTCCCGGCCTATATGGCCGAACTGGTTACCCGCTGGAAGCGCTTCAGTCGCGAGAAACCCGGCGTCACCGATGTCGAAGAAATTGTGCGGGCGCTGCGGCTGCCCAGTGAAAATATCAAGCTGATCCAACGGATCATGGACACCGCTCGCCTGCATGGCGGCAACCTGGACGTGGATGACGTCGCTGAACTCTCCGGCTATTTCGAAGATCAAAAGGTTCCCGCTCCCGACGCCGAATTGCAGGATCGTGAAAATGTCCTGATGCTGCAATCGCGCCTGAGCCTCTTACCTGAACGCGAATCCGAAATCCTGCGCTACCGCTATGGCATGGATGAATATCCGGTCCTGACCTTGGAAGAAATCGGCAAGGTTTTCAGTCTGACCCGTGAACGCGTCCGTCAGTTGGAGGCCAAGGCGATGATCCGACTCCGAGAGCTGATACCTTCGGAAAATGTATTGTAATCGTTTTTATCGTCTTCTCCTGATTCAAAGGCTAGGTCCGAGGTCCGAGGTCCTATGTCCGAAGTCCGAAGTCCTAGGTCGGAAGACAGCGCGGTTGAGACGCAAATCGGAGACATGCGCCACGACTGCGGGATATTTCGTCCGCGAGATTCGGGACCTCGGACTTAGGACCTCGGACTTCGGACGAAGGACCTATGACCTAGGACCTATGACCTCGGACCTAGGACCTATGACCTCGGACCTAGGACCTCGGACAACCGCGCGCATCTAACGCAAAAATTACAAGTGAATTTACCCGTCTACCGCAGCCCGTGAAAACTGAAGCGTATCCACCAAGCGTGCTATGCGCGGAATCAGAGATTCGGGAACGTTCTGACCAATGAGGGTATCGAGTTGGGCCTGGGCAGCCGTGGTTTGCCCATCCTGGATTAGCAATTCGGCCCAGGTGAGGGTGAGATGGGGATGGTGACGAGCCGCCCCCGCTTCGCGGCAGGTGGCGAGGGCTTCCGCGGTACGGCCTGCTTGGCGCAGGGCTTCGACGCGGGCCAAGACCAGCGCAACACCATCATCACTCCGCTGCGCCCGCGCGCGCAGATACGCGGTGTGATCAAGCAGCACGTCGCTCGGTGGTAGCGGATTTTGCAGGGGTACTGCCTGGGCCCGGTCATTGGCGCGGATGCGGTCCGCTACCTGGGCGACCGCGAAGGCGGCAACCATGGTTCCGGCGGCAAAACAGGCGAGCACGCCCACGCAGAGAATCAGCGCGAGGCGAAGCCACCAGCGTGGGCGCGGGAGCGCGATGACGGGCTGGGGGGGCGGCGCAGGGATCTCATCCGACAACATCGCCACCAGGTCGGCGGCGCTCGGCGTGCGGACAGGTGGCGAAGTGGACGACATCGGTGTTGTACTCCTCACCACCAGGCCGAGGGAAGGTCGTGATACTAACCACGGGAGCGCAGGGCGCGCCAATCAGGGTCCGACTTCAGCGTTGCTCAGAACAACGCAGTCTGATCACCGCGCCGGTGCGGATCCGCCAATCCCAAGTGTCCGTAGCCCTTACTGGTTAACAGCCGCCCGGAGGGAGTCTTGGTGATCAGCCCGATCTGTATCAAGTAGGGCTCGTAAACGTCCTCAAGTGTTGATTCTTCTTCTCCGACCGTGATCGAGAGGGTCTTCAGGCCGACGGGTCGGCCTTGATCGGCCAAGCAGCGCAGGATGCGACGATCGAGTTCGGTCAATCCAGCCGCATCGACCCCGAGCATGGCCAGACCTTCGGCGGCGACTTGGGCATCGATTCGATTGCCATATTTCACCTGGGCGAGATCACGGATGCGGCGCAGGTGGTTATTGGCGTAGCGTGCCGTGCCACGGCTGCGGCCAGCGATCATCGCCAAGCCATCATAATCCGATTCGACATTGATGAGCGTTGCCGAGCGCGAAAGGATGCGGGTTAATTCGTCGGTGGAATATAGGTCAAGACGCTCGCGGATGCCAAAACGGGAACGAAATGGTGCGCTGAGTGAACCTTCGCGGGTGGTCGCCCCGACGAGGGTGAAAGGCGACAGATTCAATGTTAGCGCCTGAGTGGTCGCGCCGTCCCCCAATTGGATGGTGATGCGAAAATCCTCCATGGCGGAATAGAGATATTCCTCGATCATCCGCTTCAGGCCGTGGATCTCATCGATGAACAATACCGACCCAGGCCGTAAAGCGCTGAGAATACCTGCGAGATCGCCGGGTTTTTCGAGTAAAGGGGCAGAGGTTTCCTTGATTTCCGCTTCCATCTCCGCGGCCATAATATGGGCAAGAGTGGTCTTCCCCAATCCTGGCGGACCCGAAAGAAGCACGTGATCGAGTTGTTCTTTGCGCTGTTGGGCCGCGGCGATGGCCACCGACAGATTGCGGGTTACGGCTTCCTGGCCGGTGAACTCGGCCAAGCGGCGCGGCCGCAGAGCGCGGTCGCTGATCTCATCGCGCTGATCAAATCCCTGCGGTTGCGACATGGATGGATTTTAGAAGCGCAGGCCCAGGTCGATAAAGACATAGTCCATACTTTCACCCGCTGCCTTGCCGGCATAGATGTAGCCGGCTTCGACATAGACGGGGTTGAACAGGTCCAAACCAACCACCGCTTTGGCGGCAAAATTCCAGCTGGTATCGCGGCGCAAGCCGCTTCCGGTGTTGATGCGAACATCGTGATAGGCTGAGCCCAGCCCGCCGCCCAGCCACAGCTTCCAGAGCGGCACCCGCTCGACATAGGTGACGCCGAGGGTGTCCAAGCGGGTTCCCCTCTGACTGTTGCGGCTCCACTCCAGATCGAGCCAGGGATAGCCGACAAACCCTCGTTCGGGCGCCGAAAATCCGAGCAGAATATGGTGGCCGCCGTCCAGGGCCTGGAAGCTTCCGGACTGGGTCAACTCGCGGGTATCCTCATCGTAGCGATGTTGGACCCCGTAGCCGATCGCCATGACGCTTTCTGCGGAGGCGACAGGCAGCAGGGCGAGCAAGACGAGCGTTGGCGCGAGACGAAGCATGCTCGGGAGGGTAGCCGGGTCCGTAGGCGGGCCAATGCTTTCCCCGCGGGCGACCGCGCCACGATGCCCCCCATGAGCGACACGCGCCAGCGGATATGTTTGACCACTGCCGACGGCCGCACTCTGCTGTGGCACAAGGGGGGGCGTGTGCACGACCTGCCGATCGAACTGGCGCAGCATTGGGTGGCCCACTTCCAGCCCAGTTTATTTCAGGCTCTGCCCGATGGTCAGATCGTCCCGCGCGGTGCGGACCCCAAGGCAGTGGACATTATTCACGTCGCGGTGGCTCCTTCAACTGAGCCGGCAGGCCCTACCGCTCCCCCATCACCAGGGTGATGTCGTCGTCGAGCGGGATCCCAGCCACGTGCTGTTCGACGGCCATCAACAAAGCGCCCAGAGCCGGATGCACGGCACGAGCGCGGTAGGTGGCGAGGTTCTCTTTAATCCCCTTGAGGCCAAACAGGCTCTGCTCGGCATTCATCGCCTCTACCAAGCCATCCGTGTACAGCACCAGTCGGTCACCGGGAAAGAACGGTAGGGAGAATTCTTGTGGCGGTGTCAATAATAAGGCTTCTGGCCACAGCCCGAGCATCCCGGGCGAGGGTTCCAGTTCATCGAAATGCCCATCGGGGTGCAGGAGCAAACCAGGCGGGTGGCCGATATTGCACCATGTCAACTGCTCCGCGGTAATGCGGACGCAGATGCCGGTAAAGAACATATTGCCGGGCAATTCCCCCTGGAAGAGCTGATTGAGTTCGAGCAAAAATTGCATCGGACTGAGATGACGCGGATACAGGGTTTTACAGAAACCCTTGAGCATGCTGACCACCAGTGCAGCCGGAATGCCCTTGCCCGAGACATCAGCCACGATCCACGACAGGCTGTCGTTATCGAGATAGAAATCGAAAAAATCCCCACCCAGATCATAAGCAGGCTGATAGCGGGCTTCCCAGGTCCCGTAGGCTGAGATGGCGGCTGGGTCCTTGGTGAAGATCTGCTTTTGCACCCTCTTCGCTGCTAAAAATTCACGCTCCGACCGGGCCTGCCGCGATTCCAGATCCCGTATTTCCTGACGCTGAAAGACCGTGGCCAGCGCCTGGGCGGCGAATTCAATAATACTGACCGAGCGCTCATCGAGCTGATCTGGACTTTGCGTATTGTCGCACAGCAGAATGGCGACGGTGCGCTGGCCCAACATGACCGGCGCCCCCAGGATGGTGCGCACGTGCTGCTCTTGCAGGGTCGCCCCCCAATCCGCTGTCGAAGCATCGTGTTCCGACAGCAGGATCGCCTTGCCCGCGTGCAAGACTTTGCGCGCAAATCCGTGGCTCATCTGCGGGCTTTCCAAGGTTTCTTGGGTGGTGGTAAAGCCCTGGTGCAAGGCGCCGTCCGCATCGACGGTGAATAGCGACAGCCGAGTCGCTGGAAGGGCGAGAAACAATGTTTCCAGACTTCGTTCGACCATGCGTTCACTGTCTTCGCCCAGAATATGCTGGATGGCGAGCACGCATTGCAGCACGGTGCGCAAACGCTCCGCCTCGGCCGGGTCGGTTGGTTGTGCCACAGCGGCAGTACCCGCGGAGCCGAGTGATTCAATGCGGAAGGCCGCAGAGCCTATCGCCACCACATCCCAGAGCGCCAACTCGCTGCGGTCCTTGCGGATGCCGTTGATGAAGACGCCGTTGGTTCCTGAGAGGTTTTCGATCACCAATCGCCGGCCATCCCAGGACAGCTGGGCGTGCTGACGACTGACGTTGCCCTCTTCCAAGGGGATGTCGCAATTGGGATCGCGACCCAGACGCTGCGTCTGGTCGGTCACGATCGACAGGACGCTTCCCTTTCGCGAGCCGGCAATGAAACGGATGGTGGCTGACATTGTCTTAGTTACTATTTTGTTGGGTGTTCATTTTATGGTGTTGTTCTTACGAGAGAGTTTGTGTCGTTTTGTTGATGGGTCGTCCTGCGTCCTGCGTCCTGCGTCCTGCGTCCTGCGTCTCGATACTGGAACTGGGTTGGCTTGGGATTGAGATCGTTGGTGTTCTGCTCCAAGTCCGAGGTCCGAAGTCCGAAGTCTGAAGTCCGAAGTCCGAGATCCGAAGTCCGAGGTCCGAGGTCAGGAGACATACTGTGCATGAGGGGTGGGACCATAAGCGTGAAGTGTGCAAGGCGGACATATGCCGATATCGTGACGCAGGACGCAGGACGCAGGACGAAAATGCCTAGATTGATCGTGTTCGATACGACGAAGTGTGTAAGGAAATAATGAACAAGATGATTAGAATAAGGTCATTTGCTCACCTTTGACTTTGGCGAAGTCGACGTGGCGGGCGTGGGTGGTGAAGATGGTGTTCCATTTGCGGTCGTAGACGGCGTCGCAGAAGGCGGCGAGATTGACGCAGTCGGCTTTGCAGTACGTGGTCAAACGTTTATAGGCGGCGAGATCGCCGTTGCGCCAGGCGCCCCACATCGTGATTGCTTCGGTGCCACGCATCTCTTTGATGTCGGCGGATCGGGCGATGCCGAGATGTTTTTCCATGTCTTTCAGTCCCCCGCTGAGCCCTAGACTTCGGGCGGGGAAAATCAGATCGATATGGGGCAGCTCAAAACGGAATGCCGAATCGCGGAAGGATTTTTCAATGAATGGAACATCGAAGTTGGCGCCATTGAAGGTCACCAGCAGGCGGTAGTCGCGCATCGCATCAGTAAACTTGGCGATGGCCTCATCACCCGGTTGGGGAATACCGGCGACGAAGACGCGGGCGCGTTGGGTATCGGCGAGACCGATCACGGTGATTTGATCGTACCCGGGGGTCAGGCCGGTGGTTTCGATGTCGACCAATGCTGCCTGATGGGGTTCGCAGAATCCGCGCCACAGACGCCAGGATTCGCGCTCGGGCCAATTGGTCTTGAACCACGCGGCATCGCCGCGGGTGCGGGCCTGATCCGCCTCGTTGACCGCCTCCAACAACTTCTGCGCGCGCGCATTGCCCAGGACTTCCGCCGCTTCGCCAAGTTGGGTACGCAGGACCTCCCAGGTGGTGACCCCGCGCGCCCACAGGGCGCGTTCCTGTTCTTCGTTCAGCCCTTTGGCAAAGATGAAGCTGCTGGTCAGCATCCGATTCCTCCGCCAACAGTGGACCCCGGTACAGGTCCAGGGCAAGCAGGACTCGCAATAGCCTGATGTATCCCATCATCGCGGGCATGGCCAAACTTCCTGCATTTTCGCTGCCCGGATCCGACGGCAGGACCTGGTCGTCCCAAGACCTCAAGGGCACCGCGTTCATCCTCTATGCCTATCCCAAAGACGCGACCACCGGTTGCACCACCGAAGCTTGCGATTTTCGTGACGCCTACGCGCGCCTGAACCAGGCCGGTCTGCAGATATTTGGCCTCAGTCCGGATTCGCTGGTCAGCCATCAGCGTTTCATCGCCAAGCAGAATTTACCGTTTGTCCTGCTCGCGGATCCTGAGCACGCCTATGCGGAAAAACTCGGGGTGTGGGGCGACAAGCAGATGTACGGGAAAACGTATCAGGGTATTATCCGTTCAACGTTTCTGGTTGGCCTCGACGGCAGTATCGTGCGCGAATGGCGAAAAGTGAGGGTCAATGGCCACGTCGACGAGGTCCTCGCCGCAGTGGCTGACCTGAGCTGAGGTACCCTTAGAGTCGGAAACCCTATTCGATCGCCCACTCACGCACGGTCTTCGACAATTCACCCAGGCGTTGATTTAAAGTATTGCGGGTGATACCCAGCAATTCAGCTGCCTTCGATTTATTGTTCTTGGTCGTGGTCAGCACCGATTCGAATAAATAGCGCTCCCACTTCGAGCGCACGATATGATAGAGATCGGTGCCGCCACGCTCGATGCAGCCCAGGGTCTCGCTCTGCATAAAGGCTTTCAGACGTGACTCGAAACTGGCCAAGCCGTGGGTCGCATCGCCCTTTTGATGCGGATCAAAGGCCATCACTGCCATAGGCAATAGATCCAGGGTCAATTCCTTGCCCGGCGCCATAACTACCATCTTTTCGATGCAGTTTTCCAATTCGCGGACATTGCCCGGCCAGGGATACTTGCTCAGGGTTTCAATGACTTCGCGTTGGATCGACTCGATGAACTTGATGTTGCGCTGACAGTAGATGCCCAGGAAATGCTCGACCAGATGCGGGATGTCCTCCTGGCGTGAACGCAGGGGCGGGATCTGCAAATAGACCACATTCAGGCGATAGTACAGATCGGCGCGGAAATTACCCTTCTGTACTTCTTCTTCAAGATTGCGATTAGTCGCAGCGACCACGCGGACATCGAGCTTGCGGGTTTTGTTGTCGCCGACGCGTTCGACCTCCATCTCTTGCAGGACGCGCAGCAGGCGCACCTGCATGGCCTGACTGACATCACCGATTTCATCCAGGAAGATGGTGCCACCGTTGGCTGCTTCGAAGCGCCCTTTGCGGTCGGTGGTCGCGCCGGTAAAGGCGCCTTTCACATGCCCGAACAATTCCGATTCGAGCAGACTTTCGGACAACGCTCCGCAGTTCACCGGCACAAAGGCGCCATTGGCGCGCGGCGAATGCTCATGGATCAGACGGGCGATCAATTCCTTGCCGGTCCCGGTTTCGCCATGGATCAACACCGTCGCCGACGAGGCCGACACCTTGATCGCACTTTCAATGACGCGACGGAACGAACCCGAAATGCCGATGATATTGCTATCCGAGAACTGGATGCGAATTTCTTCCCGCAGCTGGAAGTTTTCGTCGATCAGTTCTTCCTTCTCCAAACGCAGATATTCGGCCATCGCCGACCATTGCAGGAAAAGGTCGGCCAGAACTGAGGACACCTCGGCAGTCGCCTGTTCCAGGATCAAGACCCCGTACACGCGTTTGCCCTTGCCCAACGGAATCGCCTGGATCTCGTTTTCACGGATGATTTCGTGGCCATCGCGGGCGCGGGCAACCAGTTCCTGGTCCTGCTCTTCGCTCAGCGATGCATCGCCGTGGGTGATGATGGCGCGTTCTTCGCCGTCGAGGCGCAAGGTGTGCAGCCGGCCCGAACGCAGGTGATTATTGCCGTGGGCCAGGCGCAACGAGGCCAAAACCGATGCCCTCAGCTGCGGGTTGGCAACTCGAGCCTCGGTGATCGCGTCTAAAAGGTCGAGGAGGGGATTGGACATGAGCAGAAACCGCGCAGGGGTGGTCAATATACGAGCATATGCTGCGCCAGTAATGGGTTATTATAAACCCATTACTGGCGCCACGCTAAGCTCTTCTGACGTACTTGTACCGATCACGCCTTCAGCGTCGCGGAGGTCACCAGGGCCAATTCCTTGAGCTGCCTCTCGCTGACCGGCGTCGGGCAGTCGAGCATCTCATCGCGTCCGCGCTGATTTTTGGGGAAGGCAATGACGTCGCGGATGGAGTCCGCATGGGTCATCAACATCACCAGGCGATCCAGACCAAAGGCCATGCCGCCATGCGGCGGTGCGCCAAACGACAACGCGTGCAGCAGGAAGGCAAATTTCTTTTGCGCTTCTTCTGCCGAAATACCCAAGGCGGTAAAGACCTTGGATTGGGTTTCGCTGTCGTGAATACGGATCGAGCCGCCGCCGACTTCGTTGCCGTTGAGGACCAAGTCATAGCTCTGTGAACGCACAGCCCCCGGATCAGCGATCAGCTTGTCGAGGTGCTGCGGAAAGGGTGCCGTGAAGGGATGATGGTTGGCCACCCAAGCTTGTTGTTCGTCGCTGTACTCGAAGAGCGGCGCCGAATGCAGCCACAGAAATTCCCACTGATCATCGCGCACCAGCTTGAGGCGGTTAACGCCCAGTTCGACGCGCACTGCGCCCAGATGCGAACAGACATTCTTCAGCGAGTCGGCGGCAAAGAACAACACGTCCCCAGGACCGACGTCCAGGCGCTTGGCCAATTCCGTGCGGGCGGCTTCGGTGATGTTCTTGGCCGCGGGGCCCTGCCAGTCTTCGGGCTTGCTCGGGTCGGCGCCGATCTTGATCCAGGCCAGGCCTTTGGCGCCCAGGCCTTTGACGAATTCAGTCAATTGATCCAGGGTGCGGCGGGATAATTGTTCCGTCGCACCCTTGGCATTGATCGCGCGGCACGCACCGCCTGCGGCGACTGCGTTCTGGAACACCGAAAAGCCGCTGGTCGGAGCCCAGTCGGTGAGCTCGACGATTTCCATGCCATAGCGCAGATCCGGCTTGTCGGAGCCGTATTTCAGCATGCCTTCGTCCCAAGTCATGCGTCGGATGGTGGGAATATCCACGCCCATAACCTGTTTCCACAGGGTCCGAGCCATGCCTTCACCGATGGCCATGACGTCGTCCATGTCGACGAACGACATTTCGAGATCAATCTGGGTGAATTCGGGTTGGCGGTCATTGCGTAGATCTTCGTCGCGATAGCAACGTGCGATTTGCACATAGCGGTCGAATCCGGATACCATCAATAATTGCTTGAACAACTGCGGCGATTCCGCCATGGCATAGAACATGCCCTGGTTCAAGCGGGTCGGCACCAGGAAGTTACGCGCACCCCCGGGGGTGTACTTGGCAAACGTGGGGGTTTCAATTTCGATGAACTCGTTGGCATCGAAATAATCGCGAACCACCTTGGTCGCGCGGTGCCTCAGGATCAGGTTGCGCTGCATCGACGGTCGACGCAGATCCAGGAAACGGGCTTTCAGGCGCGACTCTTCGCCGACCTTGCTGTGCTCGTCGATCTCGAAAGGCGGCGTCTCGGCGCGATTGAGCACGGTCAGCTCGCTGATGAACACTTCAATCGCGCCGGTGGCCAGATTGGGATTCGTGCGCTCGCCGCGGCTGCGGACCTCGCCCTTGAGCTGCAGCACCCATTCCGAACGGATGCGGTTGGCGAGTTCGTGCGTCGCCGCGCCGCAGATATCGGGGTCGAAAGTAACCTGGGTCAGGCCCCAGCGGTCGCGCAAGTCGATGAAGATCACCCCACCATGGTCACGGCGATTTTGCACCCAGCCGCACAAGGTGACGGTGGTGCCGATGTGCTCGGCGCGCAGGGCACCGCAGGTGAGAGAACGTTGCATGAGGACTCCATTTGAGGGCGCTGAATGGCGGCGCTGACGGCCAGGGCGCGGCATGGTAGGTCAGCCCCCGTCCGAGGCCAGAGCCAGGACGGCTTGCGCCTCTTCATTACTCCCGAAGCTGATCCGGCCAACAGGAGTCCCCCTGGGCCGTCATCACGGAATACCATGCTTCGACTCGCTCTGCTTCTCCTCTGTACCTCCGCCGCGTTCCTGTCCGGGGCCGAACCCCTGGCCAGCTTCCATGAGCAAAACGTCACCGTTACCGTGACTTTGGCCGAGGTCGAGGACGGACGGGCGGTTCTGGTCAGTACATTTGTCCCCGACCCTGAACAACCGCCGTTGCATCTGTACGATATCGCTTTGAGCGGGGTCAATGGTGGCGTGCCCACCCGCCTCGACCTGGTACCCGGTGGCCCGGCGGCCGAGGCGGGCCCGTTGACCGCGGCGCAGAAACCGCACCTGTTGGGCGATCTGATGGTCTATCCCGATGGTCCGGTCGAACTGCGGCGACCGATTCTTCTCCCAGACGGCGAAGTGGGAGGCACTGCTCTGGTGAGCCTGCACATAAGCTACATGGCCTGCACCGAAGATTTCTGCAAGCGTCCGGTGAATAAAAAATTGGTCACCGTGACCCTGCCCACGGCCCCGCGCCCAGTTGCTCCCAGTGCCGCCGGCCCGGATCTCGAGGCCATTCGCACCGTGATCCGCGAAGAGACCGCGGCGCAGGCGCAGCAGATGCAGGTTCAATTATCACAGCAGCTGAGCGCAGCCCTGGACCGCTCCGACCGCATCACCTTTGCGCACCCGACCACGTTGGCCGAAGCCGAACGCCAGATCGCCGTAGCACACGCGCGGGGGGAAAGCGCCATTCTCGATTTTACCGGGCCTTCGTGCACCGTGTGCCAGCGCATGGCACGCACCGTACTGCGCGTGCCGGAAGTCGTTACGGCCTGGAACAACGCCGTCGCGATCGAGATCGACACCGACCGCTATGCCGACCTAGCGGCTTGGCAGCTCGAACGCTTCCAAACGGCAAATCGTCCTTTGTATATCCGGCTGGATCCGCCGGTGGCCGGAGCCGAGCCGAATGAGGAACGTTGGGACACCGTGTTTGCTCCCAGCGATGCCGAGCTGCTCCCGAAATTCCTTGCTTTCAGTAGCGGTGAGGGGGCGGGATTGCTGACTGGAACCGGCAATTCCTGGGGCGGATTTCTGCTCTTAGCGGTCCTCGGCGGGTTGTTCACCTTGGTCATGCCGTGCACCTATCCGATGATTCCCTTCACCGTCAATTTCTTTGCCAAGCAGGCGGCGGCTGGACGTAAGCTCACGCCATTGGCCCTCTTCTACGCCCTGGGCATCATCGGCTGCTTTGTTGGCATCGGCGTCCTGATGACCGGCGTCTTGAAGCTGAACCTCGCGCAATTATCGGGTAATCCCTACACCAATCTGGCCATCGCCGCGGTGTTCCTGACCCTAGGCGCGAGCCTGCTGGGCTTTTTCGTCCTCCAGGTACCCACCTCGTGGCAGAATGCGCTGGGCGGCGGGCGCGCCGGCTATGCCGGCGCTTTACTGATGGGTCTGACCTTTGCCGTGACTGCATTTGCCTGCACGGCGCCATTTGCCGGTTCAGTCCTGGCTGCGGCGGCGGTTGGCGGCACCAGCGACGCCTGGATCCGCGCCGTGGTTGGTATGGGTATTTACAGCGCGACCATCGCCATTCCGTTCTTCATTCTCGCTCTGTCCCCTGGTCTGTTGCGACGCATGCCCAAGGCTGGTTCGTGGATGAATGAATTCAAGGTCATCGGCGGCCTAGTGGAAATCGCTGCGGCCCTGAAGTTTCTCAATATTGCCGACGCCATGTGGGGCTGGGGATTCTTTGGCCGTGACACCGTTTTTGCCGCCTGGGCGGCAACCGCAGCAGTCATGGGTTTTTATCTGCTCGGAAAAATCCGCATGCCCGGCGATCAACGTTTAGATGAAATCGGCCCGGCCCGCTTACTCACCGCGCTGGTGTTTTTGGCCGGGGCAGTGTGGTTGGCTTCGGGCGTTTTCGGCAATGATCTGGGCCTGATCGAAAGTTTCGTTGCCCCGGAACGCTCCTGAATCAGCCGCCCAGATACGCGGCTTGCACCCGCGGATCGGCAAGCAAATCGCTTGCTGGTCCGCTGAGGGTGATATTGCCGGTCTCCAATACATACCCGCGATGGGCGATGCTCAGCGCCTGGCGGGCATTCTGTTCGACCAGGAGCATGGCCAGCCCTTCGTCGCGATTGAGCCGCTGCAAGGTCTGGAATATTTTCTGCACCAAGAGGGGGGCGATGCCCATCGACGGCTCGTCCAAAAGCAGCAATTTTGGTTTCGCCATCAAGGCGCGGCCGATGGCCAGCATCTGCTGTTCACCCCCGGACAGGGTTCCGCCGCTTTGCCGCTGGCGTTCACGCAGGATCGGGAACAGGTCATGTACGTGCGCGAGGTCCTTGGCGATGCCGGCGCTATCGTTGCGCAGATAGGCACCCATGAGCAGGTTTTCATGCACGGTCAAACGCGGGAATATTTTGCGACCCTCGGGCACCTGAACCAAGCCGCGTCCAGGCAGGGCATGCGCGGGAACGGCAGTGATGTCCTGACCGCAAAAGTGCACGGTGCCCGCGCTGGCGGTGATAATACCGGAAATAGCCAACAGGGTCGTGGTCTTGCCGGCGCCATTGGCGCCGATCAAAGTGACGATCTCGCCTGCGTCGACGTGCAGCTCAAGATCCTTGAGCACGTGGATCGGCCCATACCCGGCGTGTACTCCGGCGAGGTGCAGCAACGGATCAGCGGGGGTCACGGCTGCCCCTCGACGGTTTCACCCAAATAGGCGGCGATCACCGCGGGATGAGCACGAATTTCTGCGGGCGTGCCAGCGGCGATCTTTTCACCGTGATCCAGGACCACGATGGAGTCGCTGATTCCCATCACCACCTGCATATCGTGCTCGATGAGCAGGATGGTCGTGCCAGTAGCGCGGATACCACGGATGAGCCGCATTAAATCGGCGCTTTCGGATTCGTTCATGCCGGCAGCGGGTTCATCCAACAGCAGCAGACGTGGTTTGCTGCTCAGGGCGCGGGCGATCTCTAGGTGGCGTTGGGCGCCATACGGCAAGCTGCCGGCCGGCAGATGTGCCGCTGCGGTCAGGCCGACCAATTCCAGCAAGGCCATGGCCGCAGATATTTCCGCGGCCTCGCGCTGACGTTGCCAGGGCAAGCGCAGGGCCGCGGCAAGCCGCCCATACCCAGCGCGAGTATCGCGCGGGATGAGAATATTCTCCAAGCAGCTCATCCGCCGGAACAGGCGGATATTCTGAAACGTGCGCGCAATCCCATGCCGGTGGACCAGATCCGGAGTGCGGCGCTGGCTGTGCCAGTGTTGCCAACACGCCGCGGCGGCGACGGCAGCGCCGATGGCGAATGGCCACGTGCCCGTGCGCAGAAATTCCTCCCAAGCTAGCGTCAGGCCGGTACCCCAGGCGAATTTGGTGAGGCTGTTCCAGTCATGCAGGAAGGCACTCCACAGGCTCTGGCAATGCAAGGCGAGCGCGGTGAGTAAGCCGGCCAGCAGTGTAAAACCACCTGCGCGAAGCGTCTCGGCCCGGCCCCACTGACGTTCGATCGTTGCACCCTCCACGAGGATCCTGCCCGCACTGGCCTGATATTGCGCAGTGATGACATTGAATAGAGAGGTCTTGCCCGCGCCATTCGGCCCGATTACCGCGGTGATACTGCCCTTTTCTACGGTAAAGCTGACCGCATCGACCGCGGTTAGGCCGCCGAAGCACAGGGTAAGTTCGCTGACCTCCAGCAGCGCGGTCATCGCGAGCCTCGCGCGGTCCGCCGTTCTGGGACCACCCCGGCGGGGCGGAAGCGCATCATCAACACCAGCATCAGACCGAAAATGAGGTACTGCCAATTACTCAGTGAAAGCAGCATCGAATCGGTTTCGCCGAGCCAGCGGGTCATCTTATCGAGAATGATCACATTAAAACCGCCAATCACCATCGCGCCGACCAAAGCCCCGGTCAACGAGCCCATGCCGCCGAGGATGACCATGCTGATGCCCATCACCGAGAGCATGAAATCATAATTGGTCGGATCACTGGAATTGCCAAGCAGACACGCATACAACGCCCCACCGGTCGCGCACAGCGCTGAGCCCAGGGTGAACGCCCCCAGCTTGACCCGCGCCACCGGAATGCCCATCGCTCGTGCGGCCAATTCATCTTCACGGACCGCGATCCACGCCCGTCCGATCTGGCTGTTCTGCAGATTATGCAGCAGCCATACCGCCACCGCAATAAAGGCGAGATACAGCCAATGCCACCAGATCCAGGCGTTGGCTGTTGAGACGATATTGGGCAGGGTGACTCCCAACCAGGGTTTCGGCAGATCGCCCAGGGTCTGGGTGCCTTTGGTGATGACGTCGAGATTCTTGAGTAAATCGACGACAATCTCGCCGAAACCGAGGGTGGCGATGGCCAGATAATCGCCACGCAGCCGGGTGGTGGGCAGTCCCAGCAAGACGCCGGCGCTTGTACCGGCGGCAATGGCCACGCCTAATCCCGGCCAGAATCCGAGCTGAAATGGAAACGCCGTGGTGGTGGAAATGGCAAAGGCAAAGGCGCCGATGGCGACAAACGCTGCTGCACCGAGATGCAGTAACCCGGTAGCCCCGGTGACGACATGAATGCCCAAGGCGAGAAATGCAAAGGCGAGAATATTCGGCAGCAGGGCGCCGATGCGCAGGTCAGTCGGCAAAGCGAGATCGATCGCCGGCCAAGCAACGATAATAAGCACGGCCCAGCTGCGCCAATCGCGGGCCAAGCGCTGCCAGGGCGAACCTGCCATCAGGTGCGACGCATTCATACCTTTTCTCGCACCGTGCTGCCGAGCAGTCCACCTGGACGGAAAATAAGTAACAGGATCAGGATGGCGAAGACCATCGCATTGGTCCACAGGCTCTCGCCGAGAATATCATTGCTGCTGCGCACCAAGCCAATGATCAGCGCCCCGATCACCGCGCCGGGGAGGCTGCCGATGCCACCCAGAACCGCGGCGGTGAAGGCATCCATGCCGGCGCGAAAGCCGGTAAATTGAAAATGCAGGGCATCGCCGCGCAGACACAATAGCACCGCGCCAACCCCGGCCAGGGCCCCACCTAACAGAAACGTGTGGCTGATGATGCGATTGGTGTCGATACCCATCAGGCGGGCGGCGATCGGATCTTGCGCCGTGGCCCGCATCGCTCGGCCCAGTCGCGTGCGGCGGATCAACCAACTCATGCCGATCAGAACTGGAATCGTGGTGCCAAAGGTCACCACTTCCGCCATGCGGATGCCGACACCCCAGTGGCTGGGCAGCAGATTCTCGGCTGGTAATAATGCCGGGATATTCTTGAAGCTCGAGGCGGAACTGCCAAAAGGCGCCGGATCAATTCCGAGGGCGTTGACGACCCCAGCCGGAGCCCACAGCGGCAGGCCGCCCCAGATCAGGCCGATATTGACGAAGATGAATGATACGCCGATCGCCGAGACCAGCGCTGTCAATTTCGGTCCACCCCGAATCGGGCGGTAGACGAGTCGCTCGACCAAGCCATTCATCCCCGCGCAAAAAGCTGGGACGATAATCATAAGGGCAGCAATGGTGATCCACGCGTGGCTGGAGCCAGGTGTGATCGGTAACCCCGCCATGCTCACCCCGGTCAGGGCGGCAAAGCAGCCGAGCATCAATAAATCGCCGTGGGCGAAATTGATCAATTCAATGATGCCGTAGACCATGGTGTAGCCCAGCGCGATCAGGGCCAGGACCATGCCGTTGGACAGGCCGATCACCAGGATTTCGAGCAACACGTGCAGGTCAGGCATGGCGTTGGGCCTGGCTTCTCGCGCGTTTCCTTTACGCCTTGGGTTTGCGCAGGAGCAGAATGACCACCAGCAGGGCGACCACCCCGGCAACGACCAACAAGCCAATCGGAGCAGGCTTTTCCGCATGTACCGGGCTTTTTGGTTCGACCTCGAGAACGGGGGTGGTCTCCGGTACGACCGGGTTACCGACATCTGTACCGGGCGTGACGGCGTCGCTTGGAGTACCAACTTCTGGAGTGGCAGCCGTCTTTTCCGAACCAAGCAATTTCACAAACGTGAACGCGCCGTCGGTGACGGTATTGCCCGAAAGGAGGGTCAGCGTGGTGTCGCCGTTGGCATCGAAGCTCCAGGTGCCCAGGGCCCCGGTGAAATCCTTGGTCTGGCGCAGGGCCTCGACAATTTTCGCGCGGTCCTTGACCCCGGCGCGGCGGATGGCGTCGATGGTGACCTTGGCGGCTTCGTAGGCATAAATGGCGTACGCCTCGGGCGGCAGACCATATTTGGCTTCATACGCGGCGACGAATTCCGCGCCTTTGCCGGTGAGCTGCTTGGGCGGCAGGCCGCCAAAGGTGATAAAGGCGCGGCCATTCAGCGCTTCGGCGCCACCGGCTTCGATGAAGGCTGTTTCATAGCAACCGTCCGGGAACATCATTTTTGCGGTGCTGCCGCCCAGCACCAAATCCTTGGCGATCTGGCCGGCATTGGTCTGGGTGGTGCCGCCGAAATACACCAGGTCGGCGTTGACGGCCTTGATCTTCACGACCAAAGAGCGGTAGTTGGGATCGCGCGCATTGATGCCGTCGTAACCGACGACTTCCAGACCGATGGATTGTGCCGTGCTGCGGAAGACTTTGGCCAAGCCCTCGCCATACAATTCACGATCATGCAGGATATAGACTTTTTTCGCGCCCAGGTCTTTGGCCCAGCGCGCGCCTTGCGCCCCCTGGATATCATCGGCGGGCACAACGCGGAAATAGGTGACCTGGCCAGAGGGCCGGTATTTCGCCGGTTCGTCAGGCTCCGCCCCGGTTTTGGTCAGGCCGATTGCGGTATTGGCCGGACTGATCATGGCCAAGCCGGCGCGATTGAGATCCGCCATGACAATTTTTGCGGCGCCGGAATTATAGGTACCGATATAGGCCATCACATCCGGGTCTTGGATCGCACTGGCCGCGTTCGCCTGTTCCTTGGCTGAATCCCAGGATCCGCGCTGCGCCGTCGCATCATCCAAAGGCAGATATTTTATGGTGTGCCCAATGACCGTGCCATTGACCTCATCGATCGCCATGCGGATGCCATTGACCATGGCTTCGGTCTGGCCTTTGGAGCTGCCGGTCAGGGGCAGGCTGGACACCAGGGTTATGGTCTTGCTGGCTTCCTGGGGTTGAGCGTCTTCCGCTGCGGTGGCATGAAAAGCGATGGTGCACAGAGCGAGAAGCAGAACGGTGACGCGCATGGGTGTCCCTCCAATAGTGGGTCAATGGTGGGGCACAGGGTGGGCATGGACCCGCCTGGTTCAACAATGCCCCGCGGTCGCACGATGCGGCACATCGCGCTGGACTTGGGATGGTGTCGTCATATATTTCAGTCATGACTGAAACAAAAATCGAGACTAAGATCGACCCGCTGGTGGAACGCTTCGTCCTGCATTGGGGCGAAATGGGCACAAGGTGGGGCATCAACCGCACCGTCGCCCAGGTCCATGCCCTGCTTTACCTGTCCCCGGAACCGCTCAACGCTGAGGATCTGGTCGATCGCCTGTCTGTCGCCCGTTCGAACATCAGCACCAGCCTGCGCGAACTACAAGGCTGGGGCATCGTGCGGGTCACCCACAAGATGGGCGATCGACGCGACCATTTCGAGACCACCGGCGATGTCTGGGAGATGTTCCGGAAAATCACCGAAGAGCGCAAACGCCGTGAGATCGACCCAACCCTGGAGCTCCTGCGTGCTCTCGCCGTCGATGCCAAAGGCGGTGACGCCTTTGTGCGCTCCCGCATCGGCGCCCTGGCCGAGTTCTTCGAAACCATCGACGCGTGGTATCGCGACATCACCCGACTCCCGCAGGCAGCCTTGATCCAATTTCTGAAATTGGGCGGGAAGATCCGCAAATTCATATTGAGATAGATTGCCACAGGTCCTATGTCCTATGTCCTAGGTCTATTGCCACATGTCCGAGGTCCGAAGTCTCGAAATCGAAGAGCGGTGGTCGCTAGTGAAACGACAATTCACGCATACGTGAATTCCCCTGTGAGCGTTGCTCGAGACCTCGGACCTCGGACCTCGGACATGTGGCAATAGACATAGGACTTCGGACCTGCCACGCACAACTGAAATAAGCGAAAGAAAACCCCATGCCTCCCACCCTCTGTTATGACGCAACCTGCCCTTTCTGCGTGGCGTGGATTCGCCGCCTGTTACCATTTTTGCGGCGCTGGGGCGTGCGGCCGCGGATGTTGCAGGCTCGGGATATTGCCGGGCGTTTAGGCCTGGCCGAGGGCGAAGTGAGCGAGGAATGCCGCTTTATTCGCGCTGACGGGAGAGTCGCCGGAGGGGGCGAGGTCGTGCCGGAATTACTCGCGGCGGCGGGATGGCGGCGGTGTGCCGCGTTGTTGCGCTGGCGTCCGGCGCGGCTGCTGCTGCGGCGTGGATATCGTCTGGTTGCTGCGCGCTGGCATTGCGATGCAGCGGGGTGCCAACTGCGTCCGCGCTGGTGGCGGATGGGCACGGTTGCCGAAACCTTATCCGGTCAGGGCGGGGAACGGCGTCGGCACGGCTTTTGGTAAGGGCTTGTCATGATTGGGTCAGGTGGTGGGGGTGGCCTTCGGCGGCTGGGCGTCGATAGTTCTGCCATGTCCGCTGCTGAAGAGATCCATTTTTCCGGGGCGTTTCGCGCCGCCTTGACGCAGGTGATTGCTGCCCTGCCGGACGAGCAACGCGAGCTGGTCGTATTGCCCTGGGATCATCCGGGGCGCACGCGGTGGGATTCCGGACCGCGCGAACGTTACCTCGGCATGCGCTGGAGCGCGATCGCCCCGACCGCGCGACCCCTGATCGAAATGGTGCTGTCGCTGCTGCACAGCCCGAATGGACATCAGCGCATTTGGGCGATACGCAGTCTAGAATCCATTTTAGGCCGTCTTGAAGGCGGCCGTCCCCACCGTGATCCGGATCGGTACTGGATTCAGATTTTTGGCGATCCATCCCACGGGCCCAGCACATTCCGCTTTGAAGGTCACCACCTTTCTGTCAACGCTACCGTGATCGACGACCGAGTGCTTGCGACGCCGCTCTTTCGGGCCAGCAATCCCGCGCGAGTTCCCGACGACGATCCTCGCGCCGGCTGGCGGGTGCTTGATCGGGAAGAGGATCTTGCACGCGCCGCTATTGCGGCGTTGCCAGCGACCCAGCGCCAACGCGCCTGGATCAACGCGCCTCTCTCTGGCGATACCCAGACCGGCGTTGCCGAATCGTTACTCCCTACCGCCCTCGCGCCGCAGGGCATCTCCCTCCTTGAGCTGCCCCTTGCTGCCACCGCCGCCATCCACGCTGCGGTTGATGCGTGGCTCGATCATCTGCATCCCGTGCTGGCGGCCGCTCTGCGGCGGCGCAATCGGGGCCGTGGCGGCTGGTTCGCCTGGCAGGGTGACGCGCAGGGGGCCTTCGCCTGGCGCTGCGTGGAAGGGGACTTGCTGATCGACGTCAATCAGGCCCAAAATGCAGGTAACCATATCCACGCGGTGGTGCGCGAATGTGGTCAGGATTGGGCCGCTGGCTGACCGCAGCTCGTGGGGATTGCCGCCCGGCTTCGCACCTTGAGGTGCGCAGCCCGCGCTGAGGATGCCCCGCGTGCCCGACATCATACTCGCTTCCCTGAACGCCCGTTACAGCCACGCCAGTCTCGGCCTGCGCTGCCTGCGGGCGAATATGGGTGATCTGCGTGACCGCAGCGCGATCCGTGAATTTACCATCAATGATCCCGCTGCCCGCATTGCCGAACGTCTGCTTGCAGACAGTCCCCGTATCATCGGTTTCGGCGTTTATATCTGGAATCTGCGCGAAACCGAACGGGTGGTCAGCATTCTCAAAGCTGTCGCGCCTGATGTGCGCATCATTATCGGCGGGCCCGAGGTCAGCTTCGGCACCGATCACACCCGCCTGGGCAGCGACGTCGATGTCGTGGTCAGCGGCGAGGGGGATCTGGTCATCGCCGATATCTGCCGCAGTTTGCTTGCCGGTGAACCGGTACCGCGAGCGGTGAAAGGCGGCAAGCCCGCCGTTGCGGCGATGGTGCTGCCGTATGATGAATATACCGACGAGGATCTGCGCCAGCGCATCATCTACGTCGAAGCCAGCCGCGGCTGTCCCTTCACCTGTGAATTCTGCCTGTCGTCCCTCGATGACGGCGTGCGCACGTTTGCCCTCGATGACTTTTTAGCCGCCATGGGCCGTCTGGTCGATCGCGGCTGTCGAACTTTTAAGTTCGTTGATCGCACCTTCAATCTCAAGCCCAGCACCTGTGAACGCATCCTCGGTTTCTTTCTGGAGCGCTGGCCCCGCGCCGCTGATGGCAGTCTGGTCGTGCCCTTGAGTGGGCGCCAGATGGATCAAGGGAATACTCGCAACGACGCGTTCTTCCTGCATTTCGAAATGGTCCCCGATCGCCTGCCCGAAGGCATCCGCACCCTGATTGCGCAGTTTCCTGCCGGGGCAGTGCAATTCGAAATCGGCATCCAATCCTTCACCCCCGAAGTAGGCGTCAATATCAGCCGGCGCATGGACACCGCCCGCACCGAAACCAATCTCGCCTGGCTGCGCGATTTGGGCACGGTGCACGTGCATGCCGATCTTATCATCGGTCTGCCCGGCGAGACCCTGAGCAGTTTTCTGCTCAGCTACGATCGCCTGTATCGGCAGCGCCCGGGCGAAATCCAGGTCGGCATCCTGAAATTATTGCGCGGCACGCCGCTGATCCGCCACGTCGAACCCTTTGCCATGGCCTTCAACCCCGAGCCACCCTACGACTTGCTCGCCAGCCGGGATTTTCCTTTTGCCTTGATGCAGCGCTGCAAACGTTTTGCGCGCTATCACGAATTATTCGTCAATAGCAATCGCTTCCCGCGCGCCATCGATTTGATCGTCAACAGCGCTCTCACCGATTCCCCCGGCACCGCCCTGCTCGCCTTTAGCGATTGGTTGTGGGACCAGACCGGCCAAGAACATTCCATGGCTTTGCCGCGCCAATATGATCTCGTTCTTGATCATCTGCTCAGCCTGGGAGTCGACGAAACTGCCGCCACCGCCGCCCTGGTCGCCGACTTCGTGGATCAGGGCCATCTCCGCCATGCGCCTGCGCGTTTGCGCGCCGCCGCCGAATCCGCGCGGCCGCATCCCGGTGCCCGGCACGCCGTGGCGCCATGACCGTGCATCGCCCCGATTTGTTTTGATGCCAGCACTATCTGCGCTCAGCATCCGCACCGCCTTGAGTCGGGACCCCATCCTGGCCCGGATCATCGCCGAGGTGGGACCGTTGCCGCGGAAGACGCCCGCGTCTGCATCGGCAGATTTTGCCGCCGCCTGTCGCATCATTGTCGGCCAGCAATTATCGGCCAAAGCAGCGTCGACCATTTGGACGCGGGTTATCGCCCTTGCCCCGGCCTGGGAGCCCGCAGCGGTGGCTGAGCTCACCGAGCAGCAACTCTGCGCCTGTGGCCTCAGTCGCAACAAAGCCAGCTTCATCCGCGGTTTGGCCAGCGGAGTGACGGCAGGGACCTTGGATTTTTTCGCTATCCGGCGCATGGACGATGTCCAAGCCAGCACTGCACTCAGCGCGCTCAATGGTTTTGGCCCGTGGTCGATCGAGATGTTCCTTATGTTCAGTCTCGACCGGCCCGACCTGTTCAGCCGCGGCGATGCCGGTCTGCGCCGCGCCATCTGCCTACTCTACTCTGTTGCGAAAGATGAATATGAGCACCACGTAGAAGGGATCACCGCACCGTGGCGACCTTATCGCAGCCACGCCTGTCGCTATCTGTGGGCGTGGCTGGATCAGCAATGAATTTGCCCGATCCCACGACCTCCACGACCTCCATGACTTCCTCGCCCAAGGCGCAATCGGGTGAGGAATCCGCACCGTCGGCGCACTACCAGCTCTCCGACGCGCAGCTGGGCGCTATTGCCAAGATGGCGCAATTTTTGCAGCAGCGTCCCCGACGCGCGCCCTTTCCCGATCGCGCCGCCTTTCAACGCTATTGGGACCGTCTCGACGCAGCCTGCGCCGAACGCCGCCGCGAAACCCCGGCTCAGGCGCAAGCACGCCGCACCGCCCGTGCCGCGCAGCAAGCCGATTATTACGCCAACGAAGAACATCTCTATGCCTGGGCCAGGCGTTATGCTCAGCGCTATCAGCCCTCGCAAGGTCAACTGCGCAACCGCATGCTGAAAAAGGCTGGCCCCGCCGCCCCGGTCGATGCCGTCATCGCCCGCCTCGAACTTTTTATTGACGATGGTCGACGCGCCCTGGAATTGGCCACCCGCATGCGTGACCTGGGCCGGAGTGCCCGCTGGATTCAGGGTAAACTGCGTCAGCGCCAATTCGACGCCGCCACCATCACCCGCTGCCTTGCCATGTGTGCCGAAGCCACCGGCAGCGTCTGGACCACCGAATCCGCCACCCGCAAGGCCCGCCAATTATTGCGTAAAGGCAGCTCGCAGGCCGCCATCCGCCGCACCCTCATCGAAACCCCCGCCGACGCCACCGTGGTCGATGCCGCCCTCGCCGAGCTTTTCACGGATGACCTCGATACGAGCGCCCTGACCGCAGCCATCGCCCGCCTGCAACGGCGCAACGTCGACGCCCAAACGATTATCCGCCGCCTGCAAGGCAAGGGTTTCCGTTATGCGGAAATTGCGGCAGCCTTGCGGTAAAGCGACTGAAATTGTGTTTCTGAAAAAATCTGATATTATCGCAAACGGAAGGAGGAACTCCGATAATTACACGGTGCAGTGCGCTGCTTTTCTCTTTTAATTTAAGCCAAGCCGAATGAACTCTGACCGCATCCCCTATGACTGACTTCATCACCGTCCTACCCGTCCGCAATCCCATCGAGCATGCCGATGCAACCGCACACCTAAGTGTGCTCATGGACGCCGTCGATGCCGATGTGTGCGCTGACGAAATCGCCGCTCAGGCTCAACTCATCGAAGCCTATGAACGTGCCCATTTTTCCATCCCCACTCCAGATGCGATCACCGCCATCGTTTTCCGTATGGAACAGGCAGGCCTCGACCGGGTGGATCTGGCCAAAGTGCTCGAGGTCGAACGCGGCCGCGTGTCCGAACTACTGAACGGGAAGCGTCAATTCACGGTCACCATGCTCCGGGCCCTGCATCACCAGTGGCACATCCCTGCCGAAGCGCTGCTGGGCAGGCCTGTAGCACGTCGCTCCCGTCGTGTGGCGCGGCAGCCGAAGGCACCGTAGATTGAGTTCCTATCCCAGCCCGCTGTGTGCTCGAAGAAAGTGGAGTCGCAATTTCGCCTTGGTGCTGGCTGCGCGGCGATGGGTAAACTTGTAAGCTGACCGTTTATTGCATGGTGAGAATCCTGCTGCTTATTCGCGAATAAGGTCATCCCACGCGAGATCGAATCGGGCCAGATATTTCTGCAGACGGTCGGCGTTATTGGGGGATTTTCGACCCAGACGTGAGATGGCGAAGAGGGTGCGGCCAGCTGCGGAAATGCTACGCGAACGTCGGCACACGCGGACGACCTCAGCGAGTTGCACGCGATCGAAGTGGTCGAGGCGCTCAGCCTGGTCGCCCAAGAGTTCATTGAGTACATCGCCTTCCGAGTCGGTCGGCGGCTGCCACTGTGCCTGCAGGCGCGCGATTTCCTCGCGCACCAGGCTTTCGTCGATGCGGCCGCTGCTGGCGAGGATTGCCATGCGGATCAGCGCAGAAGCAAGATCGCGGAAGTTGGCAGACCACGTAGACTCAGGAGCCTGAGCGAAACTCAGGAAGCGTTCCCGGGCTTCGTGGTTCCTGGTCACCCTACGACCACTCTCACGGGCGAAGCGGTCCAGCTCATAATCGAGATTGGGTTCAATATCCTCTCGCCGTTGCGCCAACCCGGGGAGGGTGAAAGTCCACAGATCAATGCGCGCCAGCAAATCCTCGCGGAAGCGCCCAGCGTGCACGGCGCTGCGCAGGTCCCGGTTGGATCCGGCAATAAGTTGGAAATCAGACAAGATTGGTTTGTCGGCACCGAGCGGGAGAAAGACTTTGTCTTCCACCGCGCGAAGAAGCATGGCCTGCTCATCCAGACCGAGTTCACCGATCTCATCCAGAAAGAGCACCCCGCTGTCGGCGCGCTTCAGGAGCCCTTCACGATCCGTGACGGCGCCAGTGAACGCGCCCTTGCGATGGCCGAAAAGGGCTGATCCGGCCGCATCGCCGCGCACCGTCGCACAGTTGAATTCAACAAAAGGCCCGTCGATCAGATTGCGCGCCTTCTTCAATTCGAAGATGCGGCGGGCGAGGACGGTCTTGCCCGCGCCCGTCGGGCCACCGAGGAGGATGGGCGACCGCGTCGCCGCAGCGACTTTTTCCATGCGCGCGATCAACGTTGCGAAGGCGGGATTACAGGTCGGGATGCCAGCGGTCAGAACCGCGGCCCCGGCGGCGCGTTCCTCGGCAAAGCGCGAGGCGAGCTTGTCATATTTCGACAAGTCCAGATCGATGATAGTGGTGGTGCCGCTTATGGTGGCGTGGCCTTCAGCGTGACGATCATCCGGGCCACGTTTAGGGCCAGGCTGGGTCTGCACGATGCGGGGGGGGAAATGCCGCGATTCGGTCAGTAGGAAAAGACAAATTTGCGCGACGTGCGTGCCTGTGGTGATGTGGACCAGGTAGTCTTCCTGGTCCGGCTGCCATGGATAGCTGGCGGCAAAACCCCTTAACGCACTATAGACATCTTCGAAATCCCAGGGATCGCTGGTTCGAATCCAGCCGGGTCCACACGGGTCCGTAGTTCAGTGGTAGAGCACGAAAAACATCACTTCACTTTCGTCGCAGCATTTTTTCGAGCGAATGCCAACAGGACTCCAGGTAGAGCAGCCAGCCCGCGGGCTGGAAAGTCCCGGGTTCAAATCCCGGCCGGCAGGCAACTGCCGGTAGCTCAGTACATCGTCATGTCTTTCTCGTCGCTCTGTGGTTTGGGTTCTGCATGGTGATGAGAGCTCTTTGGGTCACGAATGCCCGCACGATTCCATGGGTCGGAAGGTTGCTGGTTCGAATCCAACCGCGGTGCAAACCGTGGAGCTCACTGGTACGAGCGGCCGATGGCCACGTGGCCCCCATCATGCATCTTCATGGTGGCTGTTCTTTGACGTAGGTATTCTTTTCGCCACGAATGCTGGTGCGATTACAGTGTCGCCGGTTCGAATCCGGCTCAGGGAAATGGCGCTCGCTGTTTCACCTGGTAGCTCAGCGGTAGAACAGGCATCGCCCATTTCTCGTCGTGGTTTTTTTTCTCAGACCATCCATTATGATTCCCATGTTCACCCATCTGCACCCAACCATCACCCGCGCTGCCGCTCTTGCGACCTCGGCTCATGCCGGTCAGGTCCGCGACGACGACGGCGGGCCGTATATTCACCATCCCGAGCGGGTCGCGGCGGCGCTGGCTCGGCACTTTCCTAATGATATTGCCCTGATCTGTGCCGCCTGGTGTCACGATATGCTTGAGGATTGTCTGCAGGTGGCAGAGGAAACCCTGCGCCAAACTATCGGCGATGACGCGCTTGCGCTGGTGAAAGAAGTCACCAATCCCAGTAAGAATCACCCCGATCTACCGCGGGCAGAGCGCAAAGCGATGGACCGGAACCACATCGCGATCATCAGCACGCGTGCAAAGCTCATCAAATTAGCGGATCGCGCCGACAATATGACCGATGGTGCTAAATCACCCGATAAAGCCTGGATCGCCACGTATGTGGCGGAATCACGTCTGCTGGCCGAAGTCCTGAAGGGCACGGACGCAGGACTCGAAAATGAGTTAGCGATCGCAATTGAAAAAGCTTCCCACGCTGCTGGTTCTTAAATTTATCTTTATCCCGCCCTAGGAATATCCCATGTCGAACCACGAACTGATCACCGTCGCCGATGCCAAGCCCATTAAAGCTTGGGTCCGCGGCGTGCCCTTAGAAGACGCAGCCCGGACGCAACTTATCAACGCCGCGCGGATGCCGTTCATTCATTCCCACATCGCGGTGATGCCGGATGTCCATATGGGTATCGGTGCCACTGTCGGCTCGGTCATTCCTACCGTCGGCGCGATCATCCCGGCAGCAGTAGGGGTTGATATTGGTTGTGGCATGTGCGCAGTGCGCACGTCGCTGAATGCTGCGGATTTGCCGACTTCGCTGAAAGAACTCCGTGAACGCATCGAACGTGCGGTTCCGCATGGTCGTACCGATCAGGGAGGCCGGAATGATCGGGGGGCGTGGGGACAGCGTCCGGTCCGGGTCGATACCTTGTGGAAAGAACACTTGGCGGCTGACTTTGCGGCTATTGTCCAGCGCACGCCATATTTGGCGAAAGACGGGGATTCTCAAACCCGATCGATCAATCACTTGGGGACGCTGGGTACCGGCAATCATTTCATTGAAGTGTGCCTGGACGAAGCTGATCGGGTGTGGTTCATGCTGCATTCCGGTTCGCGCGGCATTGGCAACCGCTTCGGGTCCTTTTTCATCGAGATGGCCAAGACGGATTGCCGCAAGGCTGGTATTGATCTCCCCGATCAAGACCTGGCTTACTTCCGGGAGGGGACCGAACATTTTGACGATTATGTTGCCGCCGTGGAATGGGCCCAGGCGTATGCCCGGATCAATCGTCAGGTGATGATGGAAAACCTCATTCAGATGGTCCGCACCACGCCCGGAATTCCGCCGTTCACCGCGGACATCGAAGCGGTGAACTGCCATCATAACTACGTCAGCCGCGAGGATCATTTCGGCCAGGAATGTTTCGTGACCCGCAAAGGCGCGGTGCGCGCTGGTTTAGGCGACCTCGGCATCATCCCCGGTTCTATGGGCGCGCGCAGCTACATTGTCCGCGGCAAGGGCAACCCCGAGTCGTTCAGTTCCTGCAGCCACGGCGCCGGCCGCGCCATGTCGCGCACCAAGGCCAAGAAAATGTTCACCCTCGAAGACCACGCCAAAGCCACCGCCGGCGTCGAATGCCGCAAAGATGCCGGGGTTATCGACGAAACGCCGATGGCCTACAAGGACATCGACGCTGTGATGGCGGCGCAGTCCGACCTCGTCGAAATCATGCATACGCTGAAACAAGTCGTTTGTGTGAAGGGATGATCATGACGATTAAGAACGGAGCATCAATGGGCACTGCCAAAGAAATCGAAGCTTTGACTGAATCCTTCCTGGCACTTCGGGAGAGGTTCAGCTGGATTGCTAACTGCTGGGCTATGTATCGTACCTTGTACGAGTCCGGCCCAAAGACAGACGATCTGATGCGGCAATCAGCGGCGTGGTTCTTTCATGATTTCAATATTATCATCATCGATTACTTGATCATTGAAATCTGTAAGGTGACGGATCGGTCTAAGACAATGGGGAGGGATAATCTCACAGTGGAAAACCTGTGGGATCAGTTGTGCGCAGCCAATCTCATTAAACCCGGCGATGCGGAGATATCTGGCGCATATGAGAAAGTGAAAAAATACAGGGACGTAATCAAGGATGCTCGAAATCGCCTTATCGCGCATTTCGATAAGGAGACAGTATTGAAGGGAGAAGGGGTGGGTGGGCACGACGCCAACGAGGTCTATGCCTTTTTCGATAATCTTGAGATACTCTCTGACTGTGTTGGTCGTTTGGTTGGTGTCGGACCATTGAGCTTCAAATGGGGATCCCCAGGCAAGGGAGATACCTTGGATTTACTGAAGGTGATCAAGCAGGGATTGAACAAGAGGAACAGAAAAACGGAGGAGACATGAGCGAGGCGGAGAGACTGAACCGGCTTACTGCGCGGATTATTGGTGTGTGCATTGATGTGCACAGTGAGCTGGGGCCGGGGTTGTTGGAGTCGGTATACGAGGAGTGCCTTTGTCTGGCGTTGGATGCGGCCTCTATCGGCTATGTCCGGCAAGGATCGGTTCCGGTGGTTTTCCGTGGACGGGCAATTGATCAGGGATTCAGATTCGATCTGCTCGTTGAGCGGGAGGTAATCGTCGAGATCAAGGCGGTCGAGCAGATCATGTCCATCCACAAGGCTCAGGTGCTGACCTACCTCAAGCTCACCGGTGTTCCCCTCGGTCTCTTGGTGAACTTTCACGTCCCAGTCCTGAAAGACGTAACCGTTCGGTGAGCGTACTTTGCACGCCATCGATCCCATGCGTACGCTGGCCGCATGACCGAACCGATTCTCAACTCTTCTTCAACTCGACCCTACCTGCCTCTTGTTGAGGCGCGGGCCTTG
>Ga0335395_10000062_pt1 | contig 75117 bp, 64 predicted proteins | sample MAT02_FD_205744 | JGI IMG/M metagenome (GOLD analysis project Ga0335395, IMG submission 205744) | Freshwater microbial communities from Lake Fryxell liftoff mats and glacier meltwater in Antarctica - MAT-02 (spades assembly) (version 2) ...
TTGCTGTTTTGAGCATTCGGGATATTGCCCAAAACAAATTAACCGCAGTCGGACGGGTCGATCGCAATAATTCACCAACTTGTTCTAGTTTAGCGAGAAATTCGGTGCGATCGCCCGTTTCGATTTCTCGCGCCCCCAAATACATCCCGTAAGCCGCTGCTACCCCAATCGCCGGAGCACCTCGAACGATCATAGTTTTAATCGCCTCAGCCATGTCGTTGCTGCGACTAATTTCCACAGTCGTGTATTCTTGAGGCAATCGATTTTGGTCAATTAGTAGAACTCGGTCTTCGAGCCAGGTGACGGGGGAAACGGGGGAGTTTTGAGCTGTCATCGATTTCAATGATGTGAGGGACAAGTTTCTATGATGCCATGAAGGCGGCTATTCCTGTATGTTACGAGGGACGCGCTGGATTTGCCAAAATCCCTGTCCTGGGGTTTGAGATTGGAGAATTGCTGGATACTTACTACTCTCTGGGTTTGGCACTTGCGTAGAGTTGCATTATTTTTCACAATATTGTACTGAGTTAAAAATATCACATTAAGTTGTGTAAATTATATTGACATTTTTTGAAATATTTCCGGAATCGGGAACAAGCTAGCTGTACCTGCGGTCTGATTTTTATAAGTTGAGAATGAGAAAGTGCGATCGACCAACTTTCGACCTCTAACAAATTTACAAAAATCACAGAAATAGATAATTGTAAAACTTTAGTCTGTGCAACTGTTACTGAGTTGAAGGCTGGTTTTGTGGTAGCCGTATCTGTAGCTGGAAGTTCGGCCGATCGCGCGGAAACAACATTTTGGAAACCTACTTAGGTGCATGGGTAAAGGTAATTATGAAAAACCAACAAATAGTCTTCGTAGATTCAGCAGTTGAAGATTGGCAGAGTCTGGCTGCGGGTGTGAAACCGGGGATAGAGGTGATTTTAGTCGATCGCACGCGGGACGGCATCGAACAAATTGCCGAAGCACTGCAAAGCCGCAAAGGTATAGAAAGCGTTCACATTATTTCTCACGGGGAATCGGGAAGTTTGCAGCTAGGAAAAACTAGCCTGAATTCCGACAATTTAGAAACATATCGCGACTGTTTGAAACGGTGGTTTTCGTCCTCTGTAAATTCAATTCAAAATCAATTTGAAATTCTGCTATACGGTTGTAACGTAGCAGCGGGTGAAAAAGGAGCAGCTTTTGTACAAAAGCTCAGCAAGTTAACAAAAGCTAATATTGCTGCTTCTACCGATGTTACTGGGAGTGTGCAAAAAGGCGGAAATTGGTTGCTGGAATACGCGACTGGAGCGATGAAGACGGGATTGGCGATCGAGCCGAAGGTGATGGCAAATTACGCCCACGCCTTGGCTACGTTTCTTGTTACTACCACCGCTGACGCTGGGGCGGGTTCGCTGCGAGATGCGATTACTCAAGCTAATGCCACTGCCGCACCACCGCACAATATTAACTTTGCCATAGGTACAGGTGCGCAGACGATCGCGCCGCTGTCTATCTTACCAAACATTAACGTTCCTACAATCATCAACGGCACTACCCAACCGGGGTTCGCCGGTACTCCGCTGATCGAAATCAATGGAGCGGGTGCAGGTGCTGTCAGCGGTTTTCGCGTCTTGGCTGGTGGCGGTGGGAGCACCTTGCGGGGATTGATAATTAATCGATTCGGTAATACTGGTATTTCCCTCGAAAGCAACGGCAATACCGTAGCGGGTAACTACATCGGTACAAATGCCGCAGGTACCGCAGCCTCAGCTAACGCCTTATTTGGCGTCGCCGTTCAAAACGGTGGTAGCAATAATATTATTGGGGGAATTGCACCGGGCGATCGCAACGTGATTTCTGGGAATACTGCTGATGGCATCATCATCGTTGGCGGTACTGGGGGCAACCAAGTGCTAGGTAACTACGTCGGCACCAACGCCGCAGGCATCGCAGCCTTGCCCAACACCAGCGGAGTTACAATCAATGGCGTACCCAACAACACTGTTAGCGGAAATGTCATTTCCGGCAACAGCAATATCGGTACAGCCATTCTCAGTCCCGGTGCCACGGGCAACATTCTGACAGGCAACTTCATCGGCACTAATTTTGACGGCACCGCTGCTGTTGCTAATGCTGCTTTCGGCGTAGCCATTCAGGGAGGCGCAACCAACAATACCGTTGGCGGAACGACCCCAGCCGCCCGCAACATTATTTCCGGCAACGGTAACGGTGTCGCTCTTGTTGATGTCGCCACTACCGGCAACTCCTTGTTGGGCAACTTCATAGGCGTTGCTGCCAACGGTACGACGGCGCTGCCCAATGTTACCGGGATATTGATTAACCTGGCAAATAATAATGCGATCGGCGGTACCGCAGCAGGTCAAGGAAATACGATCGCCCGCAACCTTGGTTCGGGAGTAAATATCATCGCCGGCACTGGCAACCGCATCCAAAATAACTCGATCTTCGCCAACGCCGGCTCGGGCATAGACCTCGGCAACAACGGCATCACCGCCAACGATCCAGGCGATCCAGATATAGGGCCCAACCTCCTCCAAAACTTCCCCGTACTCACCACCGCCAATGTCGGCCCCGGCAACGTCACCGTCGCCGGAACCTTCAACAGCATTCCCAGCAACACCTTTACCCTGCAATTTTTCGCCAACACTCCCCCCGGCACTCAAGGTCAAACCTCGATCGGTTCTGCCACAGTCACGACTGATGCCGCCGGCAACGCCACTTTCAATCAAGTTTTCCCCGTAGCAGTCGCTCCGGGTCAATTAATCACTGCCACAGCCATTGACGCTGCTGGCAACACCTCTGAATTTTCCGCACTGCCGATACCTGTTGTACCGCTGAGAACAATCACCGGGATTAAATTCAACGACATTGACGGTAATGGCACTCAAACAGCCGGAGAACTGGGTGTCCCGGGAGTGACGATTTTCCTTGACACTAACGGTGACGGCCTCCTCGGTGCCGGTGAAACTTCCGTCATCACGGGTACTTCTCCTAACGGCAGTTTCACTTTCTCTGACTTGCCCGCAGGCACTTACAATATTCGGGAAATTGTGCCGGCTGGCAGTCGATCGACTACTGGCAACGTATTTACAGCCGTGCTGGCAGCAGGTCTAACTACTCCTGCTATAGTGAATTTTGGCAACCAAGCAATACCTATTCCCGTTGTACCGCCCAGAACAATCACCGGGATTAAATTCAACGACATTGACGGTAATGGCACTCAAACAGCCGGAGAACTTGGTGTCCCGGGAGTGACGATTTTCCTTGACACTAACGGTGACGGCCTCCTCGGTGCCGGTGAAACTTCCGTCATCACGGGTACTTCTCCTAACGGCAGTTTCACTTTCTCTGACTTGCCCGCAGGCACTTACAATATTCGGGAAATTGTGCCGGCTGGCAGTCGATCGACTACTGGCAACGTATTTACAGCCGTGCTGGCAGCAGGTCTAACTACTCCTGCTATAGTGAATTTTGGCAACCAAGCAATACCTATTCCCGTTGTACCGCCCAGAACAATCACCGGGATTAAATTCAACGACATTGACGGTAATGGCACTCAAACAGCCGGAGAACTTGGTGTCCCGGGAGTGACGATTTTCCTTGACACTAACGGTGACGGCATCCTTGGTGCTGGTGAAACTTCCGTCATCACGGGTACTTCTCCCGATGGCAGTTTCACTTTCGACAGCTTGCCCTCCGGTACTTACAATGTTCGGGAAGTTGTACCGGCTGGCAGTCGATCGACTACTGGCAACGTATTTACAGCCGTGCTGGCAGCGGGTGTAACTACTCCTGCTATAGTCAATTTTGGCAACCAAGCGATACCGGTTCCAACTCCGACTCCAGCTCCGACTCCCGCTCCGACTCCGACTCCCGCTCCGACTCCCGCTCCTGCTCCTACTCCTGTTACCACTCCTACTCCCGTCCAACAAAGCAGCATCAGCGGTCTTAAATTTAACGATGACAACGGCAACGGCGCTCAGGATGCGGGGGAAACCGGTCTTTCGGGATTGCTAGTTTTCCTTGATGCTAACGGGAACAACTCTTTAGATTCGGGCGAAATTACTGTTACCACTGACAATTCTGGCAATTACACCTTCAACAACCTCAATGCCGGCACTTACAACGTGCGGGAAGTGCAGCGGACTGGTTGGACGCAAACTACTACTAATCCCGCACCGATTAATCTCGGTAGTGGCGAAAGTCGTAGTGGAATTAACTTCGGCAATTTCCAAAATATTAGCATTTCCGGCAGCAAGTTTAATGACCTCAATAACAATGGGGTTTTGGATGCTCAAGAACCGCTATTGCCTAACTGGCAAGTCTTTCTTGATGCTAACAGCGACGACAGTTTAGGTGCTGGAGAAGTTAATACTTCAACTGATAGCTTGGGTGGCTATAGTTTCGCTAATTTAGGCCCGGGAACTTATCGAGTTCGGGAAGTCAATCAACCTGGTTGGACTCGAACTACTGCCAACCCTGCTGATATTATTGGTGTCAGCGGCACGAATGTTAGCAATATTAACTTTGGCAACTTTTTCGCCCAATCACCAACACCGCCTCCGCAAGCCGGACAAGATGCTGACTGCATTTGTGCGGAAATTGTTTTGCCAAATATTGCCAGCGTTCGCGGCCCGAATTCTGTTAGCAATAGCTTCGATGGTACCAACGGTAACGATACTATTCTCGGCAGCAGTAACGGTGAGGAAATTAATGGTTTTGACGGCGATGATTTGTTGGCTGGCTTGCGGGGTAATGATAATATTTACGGGGGACTTAACAGCGAGTTCCCGGTTGGCCCAAATATAGATAGGGATTTGCTGTTTGGTAATGAGGATAATGATTACATCAACGGCGTTGCTGGAGATGATTTAATCTTTGCGGGCGAAAACGACGATGTTGTTTACGGTGGCAAAGATAATGACCTCATTTTCGGAGATCAGGGGAACGATACTTTAATTGGGGATGAGGGCGAGGATACTCTCTACGGGGGAACTCTTAATCCCTTGGACGCGGATTTGACCGGCAACGATTTGCTGTTTGGTTTGGCGGGCGATGACTTCCTCAGCGGGGAAGAAAATCAAGATACGATCGCAGGTGGTGACGGTAATGATACAGTGCGTGCAGGCAAGGGCGATGACGTAGTTCTAGGCGAGTCGGGCAATAACCTGCTGTTTGGTGACCAGGGCAGCGATACTATCTGTGGAGGCGACGGGGAAGATACTATGTACGGGGATATTGGCAGTCGTCTTCCGGTGGGTTCTGCTGGCGGAAAAGACCAAATCTGCGGCGGTTCGGGCAATGATTTGCTGTTTGGCAATGAAGGTCAAGATACTGTCAATGGTGATGCTGGGAACGATACTCTTTACGGCGGTAAGGATGAGGATAGTTTGCTCGGCGGTGCTGGGGATGATTTCTTGTTTGGAGATGAGGGGAATGATACTCTGATTGGAGGCACTGGGAACGATCGATTTATCTTAGGTCTTGACCTCGGTAGCGAGACTATTTTAGACTTTCAATACGGGCTCGATTCGATCGGCTTAATCGGCGGTCTGAATTTCTCGCAACTGAGCATTGTCGCGGAGAATAGTTCTACTCTGATCCGAGTTACCGGTTCCGGTCAACTTTTGGCAACTCTGGGCAATGTGCCGACGAGCTTGATTACTGCGACGGATTTTACAATCCTGTAGTTCGATCGCGCTAATCAACTAGCATAAAATGTTCATTAGTAAGGTGCGCAATGCGTGCCTTACTACTCATAAATCCTATCACTGTAGTTTCGCGATTAACAAATAACTAACAGTCAACAGTCAACAGTCAACAGTCAACAGTCAACAGTCACAGGGGGAATTGATATTACAATAAAACGAACGGAAAGCGGAAAGCGAGCGAGACTTTAGTCCTGAGATGAAAGCGACACGGGCGGTTTCAACCGCCTTGAATCTTTCTATTTGAGCCTGATTTTATATCAAGTGTTAAAATATAAGATCAGGAGGTAAAGCAATGTTAGTTTTTGAGTTTAAGGCATACGGAAAATCAAGTCAGTTCGCTGCAATAGACGATGCAATTCGTACAGCACAGTTCATCCGAAATAAAGCTATTCGATTTTGGATGGATAATAAAGGTGCCCGACAGAATGACTTGCAGAAGCTTTGTGCTGTATTGGCTAAAGAATTCCCATTTGCCAACGAACTTAACAGTCAAGCTAGGCAAGCTAGTGCTGAGAGAGCATGGTCTTCTATCTCCCGATTTTACGAAAACTGCAAAAAGGCTATTCCTGGTAAAAAAGGATATCCACAATTTCAGAAAGATTGTCGCTCTGTTGAGTATAAAACGACTGGCTGGAAGCTGGCCCTCGATCGAAAATCAATCAAGTTTACCGACAAAAAGGGAATCGGTAAACTCAAGCTAAAAGGAACTCGCGATTTGCATTTCTATCAAATTAGCCAAATCAAACGGGTGAGATTGGTAAAACGTGCAGATGGTGTGTACGTTCAGCTTTGTATTGATGTCGATCGTAAAGAAAACACAGAACCCTCTGGGAACACTATCGGCTTAGATGTGGGATTGAAGGAATATTACACCGATTCAAACGGGCTAATGGTTGAAAATCCCAAGTTTCTCCGTCAAGGCGAAAAAGTTCTTAAGCGTTCAGGGCGTCGAATATCCAGGAAAGTAAAAGGTTCAAAAAACAGATGCAAAGCTAGACAGCTTTTAGGGAAACGCCACCTCAAAATAAGTAGGCAACGTAAAGACCATGCAGTCAAACTTGCACGGTGCGTAGTTCAGTCAAACGACTTGATAGTCTACGAAGATTTGAGGATTAAAAATATGGTGAAGAATCACTGTCTGGCTAAGTCGATTAACGACGCATCTTGGTATCAGTTCCGTGTCTGGATTGAATATTTTGCTAAAGTATTTGAAAGAGTCACGGTTGCTGTCAACCCAGCATATACTAGCCAAGAATGCTCTAGCTACGGTGCAATTGTGAAGAAAACGCTATCTACTAGAACACACGTTTGTCAATGTGGTTGTGTCATGGATAGAGATTTCAATGCAGCTAGAAACATCCTGAGTCGAGGATTGGGTACGGTCGGGCAGACCGAAACCTCTAGATTAAATCTACGCAACGCTTGTGGAGAAATGATCTCTACTGATACTGGAGAAATCCTGTATCAGCAAATTGCTTCTATGAATCAAGAATCTCAGTGGCTTTAGCCCTGAGAGTGTCAATTCCCTATATTACGCTTCATACGATCGAGCTCTTCGTCTGCTTCCCAGTGTTGAAACTTTTGTTCGAGAGGGTCTGCTGCATTAAAACTGCTATAATTAGAAGTCTGATTCCAACCCTTCGTATCCCAATTCTGCTCTGTTTGAGTAGTAGCGCGAGTTGCAGCTTCGGCTGCTGAAGCTCGGACTTCTTTTCGTCGCACCTGAATTTGGCGGTACAGTTCTTTTGCTTTTTCAATACGTTCTTTGCAGCCTTGCATTTGCCCCCACCGCTGATTTCCCTGACGCAGCAAAGCAGCTTGTCGCTCTTGGGCTGCTTGAGCTAAGTCGAGCCGATTCGCGGCTTTGGCTTTGTTTGCTCGATCGTTCCAGCGTTGAATTTCTTGGGCTGCGGACAAAATCTCTGCTTGTAGTTGTTTCTCTTGTTTCTGGATTTCGAGAATCAGTCGCAGGGTATCTTCTTCTTGTTCTTTCAGTTGTTCTTCTATTGCCTGCAATTCCAGATGTGGATTACTGCGCAAAAATTCTTCTAATCTGGTTTCTAGAAAGCGGCTGAAATCGTCAAATAAGCCCATTTTTTATAAGTCCTATATTATTGGTTATTGGTTATTGGTTATTCGTTATTCGTTATTGGTTATTGGTTATTGGTTATTGGTTATTGGTTATTGGTTATTGGTTATTGGTTATTCGTTATTCGTTATTGGTTATTGGTTAACTGACCCTTCCACTACGAGGAAGGGTACTGCAACTATCAACCATCAACTGTCAACTGTCAACCGTCAACAGTCAACAGTCAACAGTCAACTAACTAATTAGAACTTCTGCCCGACAAAAACCGATCGCACATCTCCACCCTTGCGGATGACAGCTTCTTGATTTTTGATTTCTGCCAGAGTCCAACCGCTAGCGCCGATGCTTTCGCCGACATAAATTCTGCGGGCTACGCCGTCTACTTCAAACAAAGCAGCCGATCGATCGCCCAACTCCAAAATTCCCACCAATGTGTGCGCGGAAATCGACGCGGTACCAGCAGCCGGTGCCGACGGTGGCCCCGCTGCGGGCGCAGATTGCCCCGCTGCGGGCGCTGGTGCTGGCTCGGTTTCGCGAGCCAAAATCTTCGGCTGGGCAGAATCGGAGGGCGAAGGGGAGGCCGCGAGGGGGGCTCGAGTGCCGGCTGCGGCGATCGCACGACCGGATACTGGGGCCGTCGGCGATGGCGAAGCTGCGGCGGTTTGAGGAGCGGCAGCCACCGGAGCAGGGGGAATGATCACCACTTGGGCAGGGAGTGCAGGTGCTCCTGGCTGCGCGGCGGCTTGTTCTAGGGCATTAGCGATGCGGTTGACTGCTGTCGAAAGACCTGCGGTTGGCGGTGGCGTGCCGGAAATTGAAATGCTCGGCAACGTCCCAGGGGTGGCGACTCCGGGAACTCCGGCAAGCTGCGAGTTGGCTGGGGGTGCTTTTTTTTGTTCGATCGCCACTATGGAGCGTTGCACGTATTCTACAAACTGCGTATCTGGAACTATTTTAGGGGTTCCGGTCGCTGTTTCTCCTGCGGGGGCGGAGGCGACGGGCAAGCGCACCAGTCCCGATCGACTTGCCAGCCAAAGTCCCATGACTAGCAGTAGCGAACCACAGGCTGCTCCAAGCAAGATTCTGTCGAATGATTGTTTGGATTGCTGTTTTTTGGTTGTTTCTAAGGCGACTTGACGGGCGATCGCTGCTACGTCTTTTTCGCCTCGCTGCCGATCGGGCGACAACGACTGCGACAACACAATTTGAGGTATCGAGATCGACTTGAGCGCCACGAATTCCGGCGGCGGCACGGACTCCGATGGCACTTCGTTGCCGTCGAATGCTCGATCGACTCCTTCAAACAGTTCATCCATCAACCGATCGGCGTAGGACTCCACTGCGACTGTTTCGGTCGGCACTGTTTCGACTTTTGCCATTACGGTGATCGGGTCTTGGGCTGATTCCACACCCATTTGTTTTGCGGTGATATTTTGAGGCATAGTTTTTTTTCTAATTCACGATCGGTCGAAAACCCTGAGATTCTTAGCTTCTGATTTCTACAGGATGATTTTTAAATTTAGCCATTCTTTACCCTTAACAGGTGAATTGTACCTCACTGATCACAAAAATTTTAGTCTTTGGCAAACTTTATGGGCGATCGACTTTTTCTAGATTTTGCCCCTTAATTTCTGTGGCACATCTTAAATATTTTCTGATTCTTTACCATATTCATTGTTATCTGTCAATCTCTGCCATAGATTGCTCCTCGGCTTTTGATACAAAACAAAATTTTCCTTTACATTACTTTACTTTCCGATCGGGCCAAGATTTTTTGTTCTACTCTAAATCAGCGCTGGTATTCCAATCTTCAAAATAGTTTCAGGATTTTGCATTTGAAGAGCCTGCTTTTTTGAAATTATAACTTACGCCAAACTATAGAATTTCAATATTACCATAGCTTAATCACTTTTTAGCAATTAATTCTGAAAGGTCGCAAAATCGTCTATTAAATGAGAATTTTTCCTATTTAAATTTTTACATTTTTTTACAAAACAACTCGTAACATGAAACATTAAAAATAAGTTAGCCAAATATATAAGTTTTAATTATCTAAAAGTGCGATCGAACCTTTCCAAGAAATCAAATTTTCAATTTGTCAGCAAAAACTCAAGAAACCGGGTTTTTTACCGAGAGCGATCACCTATCATGTTTTTTAGCAGCAAAACCCGATTTCTGCATCCAAGACGATGTGACAGAGCCAAAAAACTCTTATTTCGTTGAAAATTTATGACCTTTGAATGCCTTGAAATACTATAGCAAACATCCTAACGCTTTTTGCACTACTTACCTCAACGATTTGCGAGGAGCAATTCTCGCATCCCCTTATTTTGCAATCAATAACCTCAACCGCGACTTCATTGGTACAAAAGGGTTCTCACTCGTGTTTCAACGTTCGGAGATTGCACAAGTCGAACAGCGTTTCCCATACTTCAAACCCTATCTAGACCAAGCCTTGCAGCCAGCTTGCAATGCTTTTTACCTCAACCCTCTGCTGCTCAAAGAAGGCTCCCGCGTCGATCCGCATATCGATCGATCTTTGCGATCGTACTGCAAAACAGTTGAACCGCCCGCGACAGTCAGCGTTTTGTATCTCCAAGTGCCGACAAATCTCCAAGGCGGAGAATTGATGTTGCGCTGTCACAAAAAACAAGTTGGACAAATTAAACCGGAAGCAAACACGCTGGTGTATTTCCAAGGAGACTTGACCCATTCTGTGAATGCGGTAACAAGTCCTGGGACTCGTCTGAGTTTGGTTTGCGAACAATACAGTTTGAGCGAAACAGAATTGGCAGACATTCCCGGATTCACCTTAGAGTCTAGGGCTGTGAAGGCTAAAGGCAAATAGTTGAAAATCTTGAGCTTTTAGTCAGGTTGTTGTGTAAGCTGTCAACATTAAAAATTATGTACTCTGATCCAGTTCAAACAGAATATTCTCGCCTTGCAAAACGATATGATAGTCGTTGGTCATTTTATGTCAATGCCACAATCGGGGAAACACTCAACCGTCTAGAAATTAAGCAAGGAGAGCGTATTTTAGACCTTGGTTGTGGAACCGGGGTTTTAATCCAGCGTCTGTTGCAGGTATCTCCAGAAATAGAGGTTTTCGGAATAGACGCCTGTGCCGAAATGCTCGAAATTGCGAAACAGAAGCTACCTGAATCTGTGGATTTAAAAGTAGGTAGTGCTGACAACCTGCCATTTCCCAGTAACAGTTTTGATGTTGTCGTTTCAACAAGTGCATTTCACTACTTTCGAGATCCATCCCAGGCACTCCAAGAAGCAAAACGGGTTCTCAAACCCAATGGTCGTCTAGTGATTACAGATTGGTGTTATGATTATCTAACTTGCAAGGTTTGTGACTTTTTCCTGCGATGTTTTAACCGCGCTCATTTCCGTACTTATGGAGTCGCTGAATTTCAAGCGATGATGCAAAGTGAGGGATTGCAAGGAATTGCGATCGAACGATACAAAATCGATTGGTTTTGGGGAATGATGACAGCAACAGCAGTCAATCGATTTTAGATTTTAGATTTTATAATTGAAGAATCGACGCGACTGATCAATCCAGGGGCTTGTGATGAGGACAACTATCTGTCTATCCTCGCAGAGAATAACAATTTGAACTCTACGCTGACTCATTCAACCATCCCCGTGCAATCAATTCAGAAACTGGCAATCCAGAATTATCAGCCACTTCACTGCTAATTCGTCTGACTCGAACAGCAGCATTACTTTGACGCTCAAACCAATAGCCAATCGGCGAAGCCAAAAGGTAATTAATTAACTCAGGATGGTGAGAAATTAGTAATGCTTGAAGTTTTCCCTCGCTACAAAGGTCATAAAGCTCAATCAGCCAGGGTTGAATTTCTGGCAATGCTAAAAAGTTTTCCGGTTCATCAATCCATAACGTATAGTCTTCAGATTTTGTACCGTGAATCAGCGCGTATAAAACAACTAATGTTTTTTGTCCGTCCGACAATTCTCCGAGACGATATTCAATTGGCTTAATATTATCTTTTTCTCCAGAAAACCGCAGTTTTAACACCAAATTCTCTTCGCTGACTCGCTCAAACTTAAAATTTGTGAAGCCATCCAAAACACCTCTTAAAATATTTCCAATTTCGGCAACCTTACCTTGATCTTCAGATAAGTAGCGATACCAAGAAACAAAATTTGCCATCTTAGGACTCAAACGCATTTGTTCTTGGTTACTGTCATCAACCATCAAGCTGGGAACAACTTGCACGATGATAAATCGCGCCATCCGTTCTCTAAACCAAGTTAACTTCGTATTGTCATTTCTTGGCATTAATGAAGGTAGCATCGATTGCGACCAGTCAAACTGGTATTGCGGGCCCGGTGAATAATTATCTCGATAGAGTTGAACTTCGCCTAATTCAAATGTTAGTAAAGGCTGGCTATCAAAGAACAGACGCTCGTACCCAACGCGACATTTATCTCGATTGTGATCAATTCCTAATTGATATGTGTAGCAGCCGCCATTACCGAGAATTTCTAGCTCGAAACGCTGAATTTTTAAGGTTTGCCAGCGGGTGCAGTCCGCTGGTTTGAAAATTCCTTCTACCTTACTGTCGCCGCTGACCAATGCTTGGATTTTCTGCAACACCTCAAAAACTGTTGATTTACCCGAACCGTTAGATCCCAGAAATAGATTAATTGCATCAAAGTCAAGTTCAAAGTTTACCAGACAGCGAAAATTATCAATGTATATTCGTCTTAGCATAATATTTTTTCTTGAGAATACCGCAGGGACACGGCACTGCCGATTAGTGTCAATTTAAGGTAGAACCAATAGTCCGGCAGGGGTTAAAACCCCTGCCTCAAAGCGAAAGTCCTCTGAAAGAGGACTGAGGAAGCAGAATTTTCAACTCATTAGTCCTCTTTGAGAGGACTTTCGCTATTAGACAGGGAATTCATTCCCTGGCGGACTACCGGGTGGACGAGAGGACTGGGGGACTAAAAGCTTAAGTTGACACTAATGGACACTGCCGTGTCCCTACAGAAGCTCGTACCTACTTACCACCAAAACTGCTGTATAGTGCGCTGTAAACGCAATACTTGCACTCACCGCAACTTAACCCACCCGTTCCGCCAATTCCATCCATTTTTCAGTCGCGCGCTCAATCTCTTGATTCAATTTGCCCAAACGTTCAGATAACTTTTTCACCTCACCAAACCCACTCGGAGAATTTAGAGACAAAATCTGCTCAATCTCTGCTTTCTCAGCTTCCAATTGCGGAATTTTAGCTTCTAATTGATCGTATTCCCGCTTTTCATTAAACGAAAGCTTATTCGGTTTTGGAGGTTGAGCTTCGACTTCGGGATTGTTAGATTCAGTGGCTTGTGGTAGCTTACCTTTGTTCTTTTGTGCTTTAAGTTCCTTCGCTTCTTCGGCTTTTTTGTGATCTAAATATACGGAATAATTTCCGGGATACAATCGCAGATTTCCACCCGGTTCTAAGGAGAATACCATGTCGATCGTGCGATCGAGAAAATAGCGATCGTGCGAAACGACAATTACGCAGCCGTTGAAGTCTTCCAGATAATCTTCCAACACCGCCAAAGTCTGGACATCCAAGTCGTTTGTCGGTTCATCCAAAATCAGCAAGTTCGGTGCACTCATCAACACCTTCAACAGAAACAATCGGCGCTTTTCCCCGCCCGAAAGTTTGCTAATCGGTGCATACTGTTGAATCGGCGGAAACAGAAATTTCTCCAACATTTGAGAAGCTGTAATGATTTCTCCATCCGATGTTTTGACCAATTCCGCGACACTTTTGAGGTATTCAATCACTCGTTGGTCTTCGTTTGGTGTCAAATCCTCCGAATGCTGGTCAAAATAACCAATGTGAATCGTTGTCCCGATTTCTACAGTCCCCGAATCCGGCTGAATTCGTCCGGTGATGATATCCATCAGCGTCGATTTTCCCGCGCCATTGCAGCCAATAATCCCAATCCGGTCTTCGGGAGTGAAATTGTAGGTAAAATCTTTGATTAAAGTGCGATCGTCGTAAGCTTTACGGATATTCAGTAACTCAACAACTTTCTTACCAATCCGGCGGCCGGCTGTAGCAATCTCGACTTTGCCATTGGCTGTTTTGAACTCTTCTGCGCGCATATCTTTAATGCGATCGATCCGAGCTTTTTGCTTGGTACTGCGAGCTTTCGGCCCCTTCTTGAGCCATTCCAACTCGCGCCGCAATACTCCCGAAAATTTGCGCTGAGTGCTGGCGGCGGATTCTTCGGCTAGGGCTTTTTTCTCCAAGTAGTAGGCGTAATTACCAGCATAATTGTAAAGGTCGCCCCGATCGATCTCTAGGATGCGATTCGTCACGCGATCGAGAAAATAGCGATCGTGCGTAATCAGCAGCAGTGCACCGCGATAGCCGTTCAAATAATTCTGCAACCACTCGACAGACAGCGCATCCAAATGGTTTGTCGGTTCGTCCATCAACAACACATCTGGTTCCGAAAGTAAAGCCGTTGCTAAGGCAATTCGCTTACGATAGCCGCCGGACAAATCGCCAATTTTGGCATCAAAATCCTCAATTCCCAACTTAGTCAAAATCAATTTAGCCTTAGTTTCCAAATCCCACGCATCCACCTCATCAATGCGTTCAGACACCGCAGACAGACGCGCCAGCAACTTATCAGTATCGCCTTTACCGTGGGACAAGTGGTCGGAAATTTCCTCGTATTCGCGCACCAAAGCCATTTGTTCGCCACTGTCGGCAAATACTTGCTCTAAGACAGTGTGACTTTCGTTCAAATCGGGCTGTTGGGGGAGATAAACAATTGTAGCGCCGGGATTGACCCAGCGATCGCCCGCGTCGATCGACTCCAAGCCCGCAATCATCTTCAGCAGCGTTGATTTCCCGGAGCCGTTGGTGCCGATGAGTCCGACTTTATCGCCTTCATCGAGGCTGAAACTGGCATCTGTCAAGAGTTCCTTGATGCCGAAGTCTTTTTTGATCGATCGCAGAGTAAAAATAGTCATCAGTATATCAAGTCATTTACCTAGCTTAGTTTAGCTTAGTTCGATCGCGTCCGGTTGCATCGATATGGTCTGTCGTTCGGATGAAACTTCTTCAAGGCAAGGGATAACTTGATTTTTCCGAGCATATAAATCTCGATCGATGTTCAGAATAATCGCTTATTAAAACCGTGAATTCTCCACTTTAAGAGGATAAGTGATCCAGATCTAGCTTATCACTCTCAACATACTCCTTCGCTGTCATGTCTTCCAAAGCTACTACCGAACCATCCACCTTTTGGAATCGTCCAGATTCAGGGATTAATTTCAACCACTGTTTTAGAAACTGATCCCATCCTATTCCCTCAAACTGATTCTGTTCCTCGTCCCGGATAAACCAAAACATTAATCCGATTTCACAGCTATTCCATGAAGGTTCTGCGCGCACTCTAATCTCACGTAAAGCGCGAAGAGCTTCTCCTTCATTGGTGGATTTATCATGCTTATCGCGTAGCCGATTTTGGAGCTTTTTAGCAAAGTCAGTGAAGTCGTCAGGGAAAGCAAATCGAGCACGCTTCCGTATCAGCGCTTGCCCAAGTTGCCTAATCTCCTCATCGTTAAGACATCCTGGTTTGCGTTCCCATTCTGCCACAACAGCCTTTTCTACTGTCATTACACGATCGAGATCAGCGACAAGATTAAGTTCTGCAATTCCAGGAATATAAGCATATTGAGGCTGTTTACTTCGTTGAATCTCATGCAACTTTATTTCATCGACCTCCACAAGAGGTACGACCTCAACAAATGGACGCTTATCACAAGTGCGAACAATATCGCAGGTTTGTGTAACTACGGCAAAACCCTTGACCTCAGATTCTGCAAGATCAGTTTCTGCTTGTGCAACCTCAGCAGAGTCAGATGTCAAAGGGCGTTGAGGATTAAAGCGATAAACAAACCAATGTTCTCCAAGCACACAATCACCCTGACACCACTCTTGTAGAGCAGTGTCTACCGTCTGAATCCAAACATTACAATGATCATTGACCACTATTATTCTTTCGGCTCCTTGCTGCTCTAGCAGGTCTTGAACGTCCAACCTCCCGATGGATAGGCTCTTGGAGAGCGTCTATCAGATCCGCTGGATTCTGAGGCCTACGTGCCGCAAGTGCATCTTCAGACAAATAACCTAATTGTGGCTTTTGAGGCGCATTACCAAAGCCAACAACCTGCTTAAATTCCTCGTATTTACCTGCGACGAGTAGGTCAAAAAATAGATGATCATTACTGCCTTTCAGTAACAGACTGCGATTGAGATTTGCACTCCCTCTATCGATGTATTGAATAGCCTCTAACAGTCGATTAAGCTGTTCTTCATTAAAGCGAGACAATGGTTGCCCACTTGCCCAAAAATGAAGGCTTCTGCGTGAAACATTGAATAATTTAGCAAGCTGTTCCCAGGTTAACCCGCTTAATCTTCTCAATTCGCTAAGAGATTTCTGCGTTGCTTCTGGAGAGCCAGTCGCTCGCAAAGTAATCCCACTTGTCGTCCTGTCTACAGCAGCTAACAACGCTCGATCGTCACTTACTCTAGAAGCAGTTGTGCCCGAACTAACTAGGAAAATTATAGAACCAATAGATGAATGAGTATCTGAATGTTTCATAGCTCCCAGGGCAGAGGTGCTCGATCGCTCATTAGGATTTTTACTCAACATAGTGCTCATAATTCACCTCCAAAACGCCGCAAAAAGTCATCTTTTACTGCCCAGCGGAAGAAAGTATAAATCCTTTCAGCAAAACACCGTCCTTCACTCATCAACTCTTCAATACTGAATTCTCGATTTTTTGAAAGGGACATATCTATATCGAGTATCCAGCTAGATTCTGCCACAGGTTCAATTGCATCTGGATCGAAAGTTGCACCACCAGGCATAAGTCCCCATCTTGCAATAATTTTCTCACCTCCATTTGGAATTACAAACAAAGATTCATTAATAGTTTGATGAATATCTTCTCTACATTCAGCACCCATAAGTCCTGCTATCTCAGGCTTGACAAGTGATGATATGTCTTGCAAATCTTGACCAATAAGTCTGTCGATATATCGCAATCCAAATCGTTCAATAATTTGGGGATTAAAACTTTGCTCAAATGCGATAAGCAAATGTTCCAAACGTTCCAAAAAATCACGACGGGTGGAGTAAGCTGTTGTCTCAAGCGCCATAAAATTAGGTGCTAAAGATACGCGCCAGCTATCTGCTGTATCTATGAACCGCCAAGTTAGCTGAAAAGTTGGTTGTACAACACCTTGAGGCCCAAAGACAAGAGTTTGAGTTTGTTCGGGTTGTAGGATAGGATATTTTTCTCTAATTGCCTCTTGAAATGAACCCACAAAATCTTTCTTCTCGATCGAGAGAATAGGTGGAAAGCGCACCTGTGCAATCACTCGAATCAGAGGTGCATCCTTCAACGGTACCTCTTCAGGTGGCTGTGCGGTGAGTGGATTGTAATTAACCACTTTCTACATCCTTTTTGGAGCTTTCAGAGAAATTAAGCATAGCTAGAGTCTAGATATGGGACTATTGTTCCCTATAACTATGATATAACAACATTGTGAAGTAAAGTGTGAAGTTTAAAAAAACATTCCGGTAAAACACAGCGTTTCTCAACGATCATAAAACGCAGTCTGCGATATTGACCCAGCGATCGCCAGAGTCGATCGACTCCAAGCCCGCAATCATCTTCAGCAGCGTTGATTTCCCGGAACCGTTAGTGCCGATGAGCCCGACTTTATCGCCTTCATCGAGGCTGAAACTGGCATCTGTCAAGAGTTCCTTGATGCCGAAGTCTTTTTTGATCGATCGCAGAGTAAAAATAGTCATGGTTATGGATTTAGATGAAAGAAAGTTTGCCGTCAGGCAATTTTACGAGCAGTTTGAGAAAGCGAACCAAGTGACTTTATACGAGACAGTAGTTTGTAATAAATGCCCTGACGTTTGCCCGATTCATCAAAAAATTGCCAGTCTTAAATTGTTGGCAAAGTTTGTTGATTCAGGTTTTGATTGTGTAGAAATCCAGAGAGCACAGCAGAATATTCCTCAAGCTGTTTCTGATGCTTTTGAGCGTCACTTCTGGTATTCCCGGTGGACGCTTAGTGAATTATGTCTGGTAAAGATTCCGATCGCTGGACAAGACACATTTTTTTTGTTCGTTGCAGGCTTGTGTGATGATGGTTGGGAAAATAATACTAGCTTTATCGAAATTTTTGCCGAGCGAGGTGAGTTTATCGGCGCAACAGATTTGTTCTCCGATCGAGCAGTGAAATGGAGAGAAACACAATTCACCAATCAGGACTATCAATACATTACAGGTGAGCCTCCCCCTCCTTGGTCGAGAGATATTTCTAACAATATATCATACGACGAACCTTTATCGCCCGAAGCAATCCTCGCAGAGAATTTGTCCTGCCTTTCATTAGAGACTGTTTACTATCATAAACCCTTCTGGTCAGAAGAAATGCTCTGGCAATCTGCTGTAAAAATTGAGTATGAAGGGGCAGTTATTCGTTATGTTCTTTATGAAAACAATTAATATAATACTGACGTAATATTGTATATAAAAATTTAATTGATTGAAATAGCGATCGCCAGTGGGATTGACCAACAAAAATTCTCTGCGGTAAAATTAGAAATAAAGCACGGATAATTCCCAAATGAATGATAAATCTTCAGCAGACTTGATATCTGTGACAGAGTTACACCGCCAGCTTAACGACTTACTCAAGCAACTATCACCGGAACGATTACAGGTACTTACTGATTTTGCCGCTTACTTAGCAAATGCTGAAAGCGAAGCTGCAACTCAAGAACTTTTGGCAATTTCTGGATTGCTAGAGCGAGTTAAGCAAAATCAAGCAACTCCTAAAACTGATTACGCAAACTGGAGAACTCTGCGTTCCAATCGAAACGGCTGTGATCTCCTAAAATCTATAGGTCGCAAGACTTTTCAGAATTGATATTATTACTGATAATTATTAAGTTTTAGAGCGATAAATCCCAAATCTCAAATCTCAAATCTCAAATAAAATGACGCCCGCTAAAGTTTCCCACCAGTACAAAAGCACTTTACGGGAAACCCACGGGCGTCAAAATCAAACAAGCTTAAATCTTAGAACAGACCCAAGGTGAAAGATTTGTCGATCGGGAAAATAGCACCAATACCCAACCACAGAGTGATCGCAGTTCCCAACAGGAAGACTGTGGTAGCAACAGGGCGGCGGAACGGATTTTGGAACTTGTTAACATTCTCGATGAACGGAATCAAAATCAAGCCAATCGGAACACCAGCCATGCAAGCAATACCCAGCAATTTGTTAGGCAAAACGCGCAAAAGTTGGAACACAGGCCACAAATACCATTCCGGCAGAATTTCTAGCGGAGTAGCAAAAGGATTGGCAGGTTCGCCAATCATAGCCGGGTCTAGTACGGCTAAACCGACGCACAGAGAAATCGTTCCCATGATCACGATTGGGAAAACGTAGAGCAAGTCATTGGGCCAAGCGGGTTCGCCGTAATAGTTGTGACCCATGCCCTGAGCGAGCTTAGCGCGTAATACTGGATCGCTCAAATCTGGTTTTTTGAGAATAGACATAGTAACAGTGCTCTCTTTTTAGTTTTACTTTGGTATCCCGTTGTATTCGTTAGTCCGAATCAGCGGGGCGATCGCAGCAAGTATTTTTGGGCCTAATAAGTATGATGAGCGATCGATTCTGAATTTTCAACTCAGAATTAAGCGGGGGGCAAAAAAATACCGCCCCCACAACTCAAAACTTACAGCGGGCCAGAAATGCCTTGCTTGCGAATCATCAAGAAGTGAGCCAGCATGAAGACTACAATCAGCCAAGGCAACACAAAAGTGTGCAAGCTGTAGTAGCGAGACAAAGTGCCTTGACCGACGCTGGCACCGCCGCGTAGAAGTTCCACAAGTGTAGAACCAACAAACGGGATGGCTTCCGGTACGCCGGAAACGATTTTAACTGCCCAGTAACCGATTTGGTCCCAAGGCAGCGAGTAGCCGGTCACACCGAAAGAAACGGTGATCACTGCCAAGATGACTCCTGTCACCCAGGTTAATTCGCGGGGCTTTTTGAAGCCGCCGGTCAAGTAAACCCGGAATGTGTGCAGAATCATCATCAGTACCATCATGCTGGCAGACCAGCGGTGAATGGAGCGAATCAGCCAACCGAAATTGACTTCATTCATCAGGTATTGCACTGAAGAAAATGCTTCTGCTACCGTGGGACGGTAATAGAAGGTCATGGCGAAGCCGGTGGCAAACTGGATCAGAAAACAAACTAGAGTAATCCCGCCCAAGCAGTAGAAGATGTTGACGTGGGGAGGTACGTACTTAGTAGTGATGTCGTCTGCGAGCGCCTGAATTTCTAGGCGTTCATCAAACCACTGGTAGGTTTTTGATTCGGTGATTTGTTTAGAAAACATAGAGCTAGAATTCCTAAAAGAATATTGCTGTGGTTGAGATAAGCGGGCAGTAGCCACAAGGTTTTTTGTCGCCCCGCGCCGAGCAGTTGGCTTGGACTCGCAAGTGCCTGATGCTATTTTTAAATTTGGAGCTGACGAAAGGAACTCCATGCGGGCGATCGCCGGTCAGCGCTGGGAAACTCAGCTAAAGCTGATCCTCGCTCGCTGGCGTTGCTCGATCGAATTCCAGACTATGATAAAAAATGTAACATAATTGCGGTGTAAATTTCACGGAGCGATCCTTTTGCCAAGTCTTAAATACCCTTTTCTGCAAGGTCAACATCCGCCTCAAGCTGGCATACAGCCAAGAACCGAGCTACAAAGCAAAGTCCGACCCGACCCGCAGGTCGCTGGAGCGTAAATTAATATTGATGATAAAACTTCACTGATTTTCAGATTAAATGTTACATTTGAATAATTTTTTGTTCGAGGCGGACGTTTGACGAATGCCTTCGAGAGGGTTAACGGCGTAAAAGCTTACAAACTGAAAATACGGGAAATGCCATACTTGCCTAACTTTTACAGAAAAATCATGCACAGACGAGTTTTCCAGACAGCAATTGTACTGTTGCTCCAAGTCGCCCTAGTTTTAGGCGCGTGGGCGCAGCCTGCGGCAGCCCTAACTCCCGAACAGCAGCTTTTGAGCGAAGCTTGGCGAATTGTCAGCCGTTCCTACGTGGACGACAGCTTCAACTCGAAAAACTGGTGGTCGATTCGTGAAAAAGCCGTCAAGCAACCGCTCAAGGACAGACAGCAAACCTACACGGCGATTCAGGGGATGCTGGCGAATCTTGACGACCCCTTCACTCGACTGCTGAAACCCGAACAGTACCGCAGCTTGCAGGTCAATACTTCCGGCGAATTGACTGGTGTGGGGCTACAAATTGCGATCGACCCCCAGACAAATACCCTGACAGTGGTCGCTCCTTTGGCCGGTTCACCGGCGGATAAAGCTGGCATCCAACCGCTCGATCGCATTTTGAAAATTGACGGCACTCCCACGTCAGAATTGAGCCTAGACGAAGCAGCAACTCGAATGCGCGGCCGCATCGGCACTCCCGTTACCTTGACCCTGGGGCGCGAGGGAAGGGACGCTGCTGAGGAAATTGAGCTGGTGCGCGATCGCATTGCTCTGAATCCGGTTTATGCCGAATTGCAGTCGGGAGCGGACAAGTTACCGCTGGGCTACATTCGCTTGAGTCAATTCAGTGCTAACGCTACTCAGGAAGTCGCCCACGCGATCGACCGTTTGGAAAAACAAGGAGCCACCTCTTACATTCTTGACCTGCGGAACAACCCGGGCGGGCTGTTGCAAGCAGGGATTGAAATTGCCCGCTTGTGGATTGATTCTGGGACGATCGTCTACACCGTCAACCGACAAGGCATTACCGGCAGTTTTGAAGCCTATGGAGGAGCACTGACTGACGATCCGCTGATCGTTTTGGTGAACAAGGGAACAGCCAGCGCTAGCGAAATTTTGGCTGGTGCGCTGCAAGATAACGGCAGAGCTCAACTGGTCGGCGAAAAAACTTTCGGCAAAGGGCTGATTCAGTCGCTGTTTGATTTGTCTGACGGTTCCGGGCTGGCCGTGACTGTTGCTAAGTACGAGACGCCCAATCACACAGATATTAACAAACTGGGGATTGCGCCCGATCGCGTAGTACCACTAGAGTCGATTACGCGCGATCAAATCGGCACCTCCGCAGACTTGCAATATCAAGCTGCGCTGGAACTGCTGAAAGAAAAAACCGTGATGGCAAAGATGGCGGTTGAAACCGCGTCTACACAAACAATGTCCGCCTCCGCGGACGGAAGAGAATAAGGTAATTTCAACCGTCTTTTCTTCAACCCGCGGAGGCGGGTTTTGTTTGTATAGGCGCGGTTTCAACCGCCCGCTCTTATTTGTGCGCTCTTCTTTCTTCTGTGTGCGCGGTACACATCGTACAACAATCTTCAGATTAAGGTTGCTATCTGAAAACTAAGGTTGCGGGGTTGATTCCTCAGCTTCGGGTGATGCCGGTTCCTGCAAAATCACGGGACGCTGTTGGGGGTCAACTCGATTACTTTGCTCTTGCATCACAGTTTTAGTCAGACTGGGGTCAAAGTAGCGGTTAAAGTCCGATCGCGATCGATCGACTCGCCCTTGAGTAAGATTGACTTCAGCTTGGATTTCCTGCAATTTTTCTTGCACCGCCCGGTAATGAGGCAAAAGCTGAATCAAAGCAGAAGTTGCACAGACAGAAAGTACCACATTGACGGCTAACTTGACTCCTGTTTCAGCAGCGAGCATCTGGTGAGGGTAGGAACGCTGGCGGCGGCGGCTTCTGCTGCTGCGAGGAGCAACCCGAGGGGAGTTTTTTACAGGACGCAGTGGGCTAACGGTAGGTTGAATCGCTTGCATAATTTTTTTCTAATACCTAAGACTGACGTTTTAGAGCTGAACGACGTGAAAATTCTGAGCTGAACGTACAGCCCCTGTTCGTCTGGGTGCTGATAGCCAAAATTGTTGAAACAAAGGTGACGCCTTAAGACGGAATTTTTCCATAAAAATGCCTGCCCTTGCAGTCTCATCTTGTTGACCACAAACAATCTACTCCACTGTCGCAGCAATTGTCTGTAATTTCGAGATATTTAACTGGTTGGGCAGGCGTTTTGCGGTTCGCAACTGGTGTCTGGAAACTATTTGTACAGTTCAGTTGACAGCCGGAAAGCCAAGATTCCGGGAATCAAAGCAATTACTAGCGCTACATAGACTTGAGTATCTGTTAAAGACATATTCGGAAAACTCCTTTTCGCGGGCACGAGCTTTCACTAATTTGAGACAAATTGGTGCTTTTGGGAATCATTTGTAACAATTCGATAACAAATTTGCTCTGTCTGGGGGGATGGGGAGATGGGGAGATGGGGGGGATGGGGGGATGGGGAGATGAGGAGAGGGGGACATGGGGAAAATCTTTATGCTTGACTTCTCGGATCAAGATCGATCGCCTAAATCCGCTACATCCGTTAAATCAGCGGAGCGAATCCGTTGGCGAACCTGGGCAAGGACGATCGCCCGCGACAAAGTTACCCCACTAGGTTAAGATAAGTAAAGGCGACACTAATTTTAGACAGAGCTGGTGATTTGCACTGCGCTCTACCCTTGCAAATCTTAGGTGCACAAAATAATTAATGCTAGATCAATTTCTCGACGCTTCCCCCAATTTGGGAGTTGACACCTTTTTATTATTGTTGGTTTTGATAGCTTTGGAGGCTGTGCTTTCGGCTGACAACGCGATCGCCCTGGCGTCTATTTCCAAAGGTTTGGAAGGTGAAAAGCTACAGCAACAGGCTCTCAACCTCGGTTTGATAATTGCCTTTGTACTGCGAATCGCACTGATTTTAACAGCGACTTGGGTGATCCAGTTCTGGCAGTTTGAACTGCTGGGAGCGCTGTACCTGCTGTGGCTAGTTTTTCAGCACTTTGCGTCAGATGCTGACTCCGATGGAGAACATCACGGCCCTAGATTTGCGTCTCTGTGGCAAGCAATTCCAGTGATTGCTATGACAGATTTAGCATTTTCTTTGGATAGCGTGACTACGGCGATCGCGATTTCTGACCAAATTTGGCTCGTGATCACAGGCGCGACAATCGGAATTATCACCCTGCGATTTATGGCCGGCTTATTCATCCGCTGGCTGGACGAGTTCGTACACCTAGAAGATGCGGGCTACATCACCGTCGGCTTGGTGGGAATGCGATTGCTGGTAAAAGTAATTAATGAAAATTTAGTACCTCCGCAGTGGCTGGTAGTTGCCAGTATCGCCGTGATGTTTGTTTGGGGATTTTCTAAACGCAATCCTGAATTTATCGACGATTCAAAATCCTTGGAAGTTACACTCAATCAGCCCGAGTCAGAACCTGTAACGCAGGAGTCAGAAGCACAGAAGTCCGAAATTTAACATACTGTTGTTTTGAGCGAAAGTCGATCGAGCTTTTAAGGAAAGTCGATCGATTTTTTGTCCGGTGTTGGTGGCTCATAATTTCCAGGAATTGTCAAGCAGTCAATGAGCAAACAGAGTAACCCGACAGCAAAAACAAATCCGCCGCAAATATGGAAAAATAATTAGCAAACAAGCCAAACTCCAAAGCCGACGAGCCGCGCCGAGCAAGCCCAACAAGATGCTATTCCCCAACTGCTGGCTATGGGTTTAAGAGATTGGTGTAAAGTGCGATCGAACCCAGATGCAGCAGAACAGGAGTGTAAAATTTATTCGATCGACTCTGCGACGAAAAGAGGATGGAAATTAACAAAATATATATGCGATTTAACGATGAAGTTGTGCCACAGCAGATAAGCTTAGCATCACCACCAATCTTTATCGTCCGTCCACTCCTGCGCGTTGTTAGCACTCTCCCACCGCACCGCATTTTCAAGTTATCAAAGCGTTTGGGCATGAGTGGTCTGGCTTCCAGTTCCTTAAGGCGAACCCTCTTCACTATCTGTTGGCCCTTGACCACTGTAGTAATTTTCTCGAAGGATTTTAAGTTCTGGCAAGTCAAATATGTCAGATGGATTACCTTCAAGAGCAAGATTTCGTGCGCTAACGAGCATAAGATCATTTTCATTCACAGAGAATTCTTGCACAGCATTAGGTTCAAACTGTCCCAAAATTAATAGATAATTTTTCTGTAATCTACTTGGTGGTGCTGGTTCATAGCGAAGAGCAGTCTTTACTGCTTCAATATGGTGACTTTGCTTAAAGTCGTTATACTTGTGTCCCAGATATAGCCAAGTCTCAGTCGCCATCAGCCTTTCAGCTATGCTAACTGAACCATCTGAAATAGTCGCAAATTCAACAATCAGTTCCCATTCTTGAGCATCAATATTCGGTAGAAAGCGCATTGCCCTGATCGTAATCGCTTTGAGATATTCAGCAGATTGCTCAAGATTTTGATAATATACCAATAAACTTCTTATTTCAGCAAGATAGCCTTGTCGAGCTAGATTTTCCAGCACATTTATGGGATCGCGGATAATCCAAAAGGCTTCACGCAAAATTTTCATTAACACGCCACGTATATCCTCAAGCCCTAAAATAGAAAGTCTATAGAGAGCAAAGCGAATATATCTTTGCAATTTACGTATCTCATTTGAATTACTACCATCTGACTCGTGCAACCTTTGCCAGCTATCCTGGAATAGCTCAACTAAGTCTCGACGTAATTCGTCTCTATTATTGTTCCAAATGTTATTAGAACTTGTGAAAGAAGCAGCCCATTGGAAAATTGCAGTAAAAGAGTCTTCATCTGGTGGCTGTGTGGACTTTAATTCTCCTTCCAATCCCAAAATTTCTTTTTGTTTTGATAAGTCTCTAGCACGACTTTTCGCGTTGAACAGGTACTTATAGATTCTACGACTCAGATCTGTTTTATGCGTATAAATTCTTATAGCTCTTAGGCATTGCTGATAACGTTCAATGTTATACCACCAAAGTTCGTCATTGTGATATGAGCTTGAAAAAATAGCACGGTGTTCTGAGTTCATTATCCAAAGTGGGTTCACAACGCTATCAAACCGCTCGCTCAATTTCTCTAGAAGTTCATCGTCATCAGATTGCTCTAAAAACAATGAAACCTCATAGATTTTCTCTGTTTTTTGATCGTTGAGATTTAGCCCTAGCTTTTTCAACTCATTTTTTAAAACACTTTCAACTTCATCCATATCTTCTGGATTTGGAATGATTATAATCATGTCGTCAACATAACGATGAAGCTCAACTCCCCACTCATTACCACTTCCAAATCTTGCATCTACTGAAGTTAAATAGATATTTGCATAAAAACCTGATCCAATGCTTCCCTGAGTAATACCTTGACCCAATTCATGCTCATCAATATTTTTAGAAAGTAATAACCGAATCAACCAACGTACACGTTCACTAACTGTTAATTCTCTGGAAAGTTCACTGCAAAGCTGATCTTGAATAATTTTTGTATAGAATGATTCAATATCTACTCTTATAATTGCACCATTAGGGTAGTTTTTGGCACTATCTCGTGCTTTTTTCATGTAATAGCAATAAGCTTGGAACCAATATTCATAGAGATACTCTGTGTCTCTACTACCATGTCTTCCAGAAATTCTATAAGCATAACTGCTACCTCTTAATTGAGAAGCTTTATTACCTAGTTTTTGAATGATTGCCACTGAAAGAATTTCTTCTTCAATACGCGAAAGTCCTTTAGGTCTAATATTTTTTGCGTTCTTAGGAACTTTATATGATATCAAATTATTTGTTCGCGCAACGTCATCACAATAAGCATTTAATTGCTCATGTAAGTCGTATATTCTAACTTCAATATCTCGCTCAAACAGACGCATTTCAGTCTCATCGCATAATGCTTCTCTTAAAAGATTATTGTGGGCTCTTGCCCAAGCCAATCTAAGATTATCAAAACTGATAACTCCGTTCCAATCCTTATCTTCTGCTAAATCAGCACTCCATATCGTCTGAAAATCAGCATAAAATTTTGTCTGGTACTGTATAATTTTTTTATCTCTCCAATGGCAGTTTTGTGGATTATTAAAATAAACAAGATGATTGCCTGAACTAATCTGATTAACAGAATGTCGATTGCCTACAATCTGATGTAGAGTATTTACCATTTCCTTAATTCTTTCATCTAAAGTAATTTCACTGTTTGTACCTATTTGCACTTGCTTTTCCATATTCTTGGTTCCAATGGTTAAAATGTGCATAACATCAATTGGCACACTTTCTATTAATTGTTTATAAGCTTGAGCTTCAGCCGTTCCAAGTCCTAGATTATTCTCGGTTGTAGATCCATCAACATCAATGCCTAATGCTCTTAGTTCTTCAAAATTTGCTTGAGAATTTCTGTAAATTTGACTAAAGGGAGAAATAACATTAAGTTGCATCACTAAGACATTAGATAAACATGGAAAATCGGATGATAAAAGTTCGTTATGGAGGTAGGTGTTTATATCATTTATAGCATTCGGAAAGCCTTGACATACAGATTTAAATTCCAGATTTATTAAATTAGAAGAAGCAGACTTAAGATTTGTCATCATCTGGATATATAACCCAATTGCACGATGGCTTGGATCAACACCAATCAGAATAATATTCACCTCATTCGTAAGTTTACCTTGTTCTTTTAATCGAATAACTGTTTCCAAAAAAGCAGCAGAAGCAGCACCAGCACCACAACCTATATCTAATATACAGACTTTTTGCTTATGTCTTAGCCAGCTTATTAGTTGTTCTTCTTTAAGAATGAACTCTAGACTGTGTGCTGCCTTGAAATAATGTGCCGGAAAGAGAGAATAATACTGAAAAGCAATATGCTTCCAATCAGTTTCTTGAAGTTTCTGTTTCAAGTTGTCATAGCGTAAAGCTTTATAGCCATTAGCATCTTGAACTGTTGTCTCAAGCCACTGATGTACAGCAGTATAGGCATCTGCAACAAGAGGATGAAATTGGCGATAGATAGGTTGTGGTTCACTCATTGAATGTATGCCTCTGGTATTTGGTTAATGAATTTACTTCGGGGCTTTGAGAAACCCCTGGAATTTCTTGAGTAAGCCGATATAAATAGTCTTTGCTTTGCTCTTGTCATTGCGACATAAAATAACCGCCTTTCTTCTTCTAATTTGTTGTCACGAACACTCAAAAAACTAGGAAACTCATCCTCAGTAGCGCCTGCAATGAAAACGCTATCAAATTCCAGACCTTTGGATTGATGAACTGTAATGATAGGAACTTGGTTAGCATCTTGAGAAACTTGATCTAAGTTTTTAGCAAGCGCAGTAAATTCAAGGATGCTGCGTAAAGACGTGTCAGGGTGCAAAGCTGGATCGTCCCGTTCTTGAAAAATTTGTATAAGATGTCGGAGGTTTGGCAAGCGTTTTTCTTCTGCTTGGTAATAACTGTGTAGCCCAGATTCTACCAGTAACTTATCCAGCAAATCTGGAGGTCGCAGTGATTGGCTAGCATCACGCCAGCGTTCCATCTGCTCAGCGAGTTTTTCAAACTCGTCGCCATAGCGATATACTAAGGCTTGTCGATAATCAGCTCTCTGCTCAACCAATGGTATTAGCAATGCCAGTAAATCAATTGTGGTTCTCACATCATCCATTGCCTTATGGGTAGGCAGATGTACAAGATTCAACTGATTTGCTAATATTTCCAAACTGTAACGCTCCGATTCTATAAAGCGATTTGCTAGCTCTAACGTGTCTTCCCATTGCAGTTTGGGAGCAGTGATACCAACTTTTTGAGCTTGGGCAGTCACCATCTTGATATCAAAACCGACATTATGCCCAACCAGCATAGAATTGCCGACAAACTTGAAGAATTCGCCGAAAACATCTATTGCATATCTACCATGTTCTGCCAAGAAGCGATCGCTATGTCCATGTATTCGTTCTGAGTCGCCAACACTAACGGTATTTGCAATGTAAGCGTGAAACTCAGCCTGTGGTTGTCCTGCAACTAGGCGAATTGCAGCTATTTCAACAACCTGATCTTGGCTCACTGAAAACCCTGTTGTCTCTACATCAAAAACCGTTATTACCTCAGATGAATAGGCTTTTAACAGTTCACTGAAAGGATCTCCATCTGTAAAAGTCCGGCTTGATACCATGTCTGTTAAGCTCAAACCGCAATCCTTTCCTGACTCAATTACATTTTTTATTGTCGCATCACCGATCGCACGACTTGGCCGGAGTAGCATCCGACGCATTGCCCCTGCATCAAAAGGGTTGAGAATCAGACGCAGGTAAGCCAGAGCGTCTTTTACTTCCTGCCGTATGAAAAATTGGAATTTTTCAACTGTGACGCAAGGAATGCCCATGCGTTCCAATGTCCGACTCACAACTTTTGTGCGTTGATGATTGCGGGCAAGAACTGCCACTCGGCTGTACACAAAATCCGTTTGATTGTCTGCTAGTAGCTGGATTTGTTTGCCAATCCACTCTGCCTCTGCTAGTTCATTATTTGCTAAATGGACTTGAATCAACTCGCCGACTTCTGATTCATGCGCAGGTGTGATTTTTGTGTGTCGATGTTCAAAGGAATCTGCAAACCCAGAAGCCGCATTTAGAAGGGTTTTCGTGGCTCGATAGTTCCAAGCTAAAGAATACTTTGTAGGGTTGAAATCATGATTGAATTGCTGAATTACCCGATCGGGCTCTGACCCTCTCCACTCATAAATAGTCTGATCCAAATCCCCAATCATTGCTAAATTGCCGCTACTAGCTGCCAAGTGCTTAACGATGCCGTACTCCGATAAATGCGTGTCTTGAACTTCGTCAACTTGCACAAAATCAAACTTATCTGCCCAACGTTGGCTAATTTCTAGTTCATGCTCTAACATCACCCGAATATAAAAAACGAGGTCGGCAAAGTCTAAGGCGTGACGTTTTTGAAGGATACTTTGATACTGAGCAGCACATTGGGCATAGTTATTGCCTAATGGGGCATACAGATTTTCGACTAGATTATTCAGCGATAACTGGCCATCTTCAGCCTGCACTTTGCAGTTAGCTAACTTAAAGAACAACTGCTGGGCATCGTGATCATTTGATTTATCGAAAACTTCCTTGACAAGCTCAATGCAGTCGGCATCGTCATAAATTACGAAATCTGCTGGCAGTCCAAACTGACGAGCCTCAATTCGTAGTATGGAAGCACATAAACCATGAAAAGTCTTGATTGTCAAATGTTTTAATTGATCTGGGCAATACCGAGATAGCCGCTCACTCATTTCTTTGGCGGCTCGATTGGTAAATGTCAGACAGAGAATGCGTTGAGGAGGGATGCCCTGATTGATTGCACACAGAACTCGCTCTGCTAAAATACGAGTTTTGCCTGTACCAACCGGAGCAAGTACCAAAATTCCGCCTTCTATATGGCGAGCGATCTGGTTTTGTTCAGAGTTAAGCTCGTTGGTGTACATGATGAGTGGGCGCTTTAGGGAACAATTTTAGCTTGCGTCATTCTGCAAGGTTCTCAGTGATTTTGAAACTTTGACAATGCTGAGTGCTTCATTATATTGTCATTAAATTTTAACTGATATCTCACACGATTCTCGCTTAACGGACTTTCAAATGTTGAATTTCCGTATGCTGCTGCTCTGAGTTTGCCAGAACAATTTGAAGGCAAATCTGGCATGGCCCTGCCATAACCACGCCAACCGGAGTCAATCCTTAAAAACTTCTACATTTACAGTGCCTTTGGGCATAAGCTGTTGCGCATTTAAATTAAAAATTCGGGACGGGTTCGCGTGCCCATCCCACAAGAGTTTTATTGATTTTTGACACACAATTTAAATGTAGAACAGCTTATCGCACTTTCATCGCCAATTTTGTCAGGGCTTGTCATATTCTGTCACCCCTTATTGAGAATGTCGAAGTAGGTGAAATAACTGTAGAAACGACAAAACCTCCTCATAGAGAAGGTTTTGTCTATCGGAGCGGCGGGATTTGAACCCACGACCCCTACTACCCCAAAGTAGTGCGCTACCAAGCTGCGCTACGCCCCGACAGAATTAACAGCTTACCATGAAATTACAGAATAAGTCAAAAAACTTTTAAAACTTTGGCGGCTTGCACCAAACTCGGAACCGCAGCCACCGGCCAAAAACCCTCACATCTCCTACCAGCATTCAAGATCAACTGTACGCTGTAAGCTTCGGGATAGCCTTCCACCTGCACCCACAGCAAGTCGCTTTCGGCTTCAATGGCGATTTTTTCCTCGTCCATTAACTCAGATGCCATTTGACTCATTGTGGCGGCCAACTGTCCCAACAATCGGCAAAAATCGTTTAACTCAGCTTCCGTGAGTTCGATCGCCCAACCCTCCCCAGCTACCAAACCCTGAAATTCCTCGGCCTTGGGACTCCATCCCAGACGCCAGCCGGCACCAGTCTTAATTACACGTTCTACCATTGAGGAATTTTAGATTTGAGATTTGGGATTGATTGGATTGATTTTTAGGACTTACCCGCTGCTGTCGAGAAACCGGGTTTTTCCCGAAATACTTCGCTGCACCCGGCAGATATGCCAAAAACCCGGTTTCTAGGCCTCGTCGAAGCTTACCAGAAAGAATTGGTTTAAAGCCGGAACCCTTAAAGGCGAGAAATTAAAACAAGACTATTCATTACTCGAATCCTCGGACTTCCAGGTAGAAGTCTCCCTCCGAGGTCAACTGTCAACTGTCAACTGTCAAGGTGTCAGCAACTTCGCATCTCCTGGCTGTGGCTGGGGTATTTCTGGGGAATTCGATCGCCCCTCTGGTTTTTCGCCTGTTGTCGGTGTGCGCGTAGGCTCGGAATTCCCAGTAAAAACATTAACCAAAACTTGAACCAAAGCATCCCGCTGTGTTCTATTTAAACTTTGAATAGCAGTGCGATCGCGTTCCATCGGATTCGATCGCAAAACGTCGTTTCCCGGATACACGCTTTCCACCAAATAATCGGGAGTCGCCCCCAAATAGTCAGCTAAACTCAACTTCCAATCAAAGCGGTAATTCGGCGGTCTTCCTTTGACAAATACATGATACCGAATCAAGCGCCCGACTAAAGTATTATTAGGATCGACTTTCCCAGTTTCCTTGGAAATGTAGTTATTCTCGATCGGCAAATCCGGCAATTTTTCATACACAAATTTCCACGCATCTTGCGCCCTCACCTGCGACGGTGCTGATTCTTGAGCAACCCGCTGCACTAACACAGACTCAGAACTCCGCAGTTGCAAAGGTTCCATCGCCGACAGACTAAGTTCGCCCGATTCAAATACCCAACTCAAAATCGTGAAAATTGCCACAATCAAAGTAATGAATAAAAAACTCAAGCCCAGCTTTAATTTTTTCACCGTTTTAACAAATTCAAATATGGAATAATTTGATCAACTTACCGACTGGATGTCCTAGTTGATAATTTTAGGAAGCAAGAAAATTTGACCTTGCTTACATATACATTTGTAGCTAGCTGGCGATCGCACAAACCGGATTTTTCGCCTGCGCCAGTTTAGGAATGAAAAAGTTTTGAGTTTTGAGTTAACACAAATTGCTGACAATTCACTCCTCAAAACTCAAAACTCGCCAAGTCTAGATATCTCCGATAATTTCCGGCTGAGTCAATTCGTCCGACATCTCAAATATTGCCCGCATTACAGGTTTCATCATTTGAGTGTCGTCCATATTTTCAAAATCTTCATAGCGGCGACGTTTGGCGCGATTCGCCACCTGTACCGTAATCCGATAGCGGTTGGATGCAGCACCGATCAACTCTTCCGCCCGACGGGTTAGCTGAGTTGAATCGAAGGTTGGACGCTTAACCATGAGACTACCTACTTTATGTAATGTTACATTCTAGTCTAGTATGTCAAAATTCATAAATCATTAACTGAGCATCATAAGTTATGCAGGCAGCAACAGCCTATTCCTTTGGTAACTTGCATCGGGTAAATTCTCATCCGCTTAAATTAGTGGCTTTCGGCGACAGCTTAATCTACGGTTTCGGCGACGATGTGGGCGGCGGTTGGGTGGAAAGATTGCGGCGACAGTGGATGTTACCGGAGAGTGCAGGACACGTTTTATACAATTTGGGCGTTAGGGGCGATCGCACGTATCAAGTCTCCCAGCGGCTCGAAAACGAGTTTAAACACCGTGGCGAGCTCAGAAACCGCGTCCCGGATGCGATGATACTTTCGGTAGGCCTGAACGATACGGCAAGAGTGCAATCGGCGACGGGGCGTAGCTACACTGATTTTGAACATTTTAAAACTGTTTTGGATCATTTATTAAACCTATCCCAACAACTTTGTCCGGTGATATTTGTCGGGATGGTACCGGTGGATGAAAGTAAAATGCCTTTTCAAGATTGTTTGTACTATAATCACGCTGACCAATATCGGTATAAAGAAGCAACGAAGTTAGCTTGTGAATTGCGGGGAATTCCCTATTTAGATATTTTTGATAAATGGATCGATCGGGGGAGTGATTGGTGGCGATCGCGCCTGATTGCAGATGGGCTGCATCCGAATGTAGCCGGGTATCAAGCTTTGTTTGAAGATGCGACAAGTTGGGAACCGCTCGCAAGTATTAGTCATTAGTCAGTTGACAGTTGACAGTTGACAGTTGACAGTTGACAGTTGTTAGTATAGGATGCACGGCTAATCAAGAAACCGGGTTTTTCAAAGAAATACTTCGTCGCAGCCCGCAGTTGCGGTAAAAAACCAGGTTTTTGGGCATCCGTCTGGGCACCCGTGCGTCCCTTCACTTACCCCAAAAGCGATATTCTGCGCAATTCCTGTATCAGTCAATACGGTTCACTTAAGACAGATCCCCCCTAACCCCCCTTAAAAAGGGGGGGACAAGAATGCTCTCAAAGTCCCCCTTCTTAAGGGGGATTTAGGGGGATCTCCGGGGCATAAATAGTCTTAAGCCAAGCGCAATTCCTGTATAAGTTCCAGGTAGATAAGGGAGATAAGCAACATAAGGAATTTAAGGTATTTAAGCATTTTAAAACCGACAAATTAGCATAGAAATATTTATTTTAAAAGACCGTATCTTCCCCGCATACAAAATAAAAATATTCAATAATGATTACATAACTGAGGAAAGAGCAAGTTCGGTAGGAATAAATCAGCCGCTCAAAAGCTTACTTCTCTTCAATAAAAAACTTGTGTAAATTGGAGAATGAAAAAATGTCTGTATTACATCGCATTAAATCCGGCACATCTGTTTTATTAACATTAGGAACCGTTGCCGGAACCGCAGCACCGATGATTGCTCCCGCGCCTGCTTTTGCTCAGACAGCTTTTTCGGATGTTAATAATAACTACTGGGCAAAAGATTTTATTCAAGATTTGTCAGAAAGAGGGATTATTAAGGGATTTCCTGATGGGAGTTTCCGCCCGGATGCACTGGTAACGCGGGCTGAATTCGCGGCAATGGTGCGATCGGTCAAAAAGGCAAAAACTCGCGATGCTGTACGGTTTGCTGATGTTCCATCGAATTTTTGGGCAAGCGGGGCGATCGCCCAAGCTTACGAAATGGGATGGATGTCTGGTTATCCTGGCAATGTTTTTAGGCCGATGCAGCAGATTCCCCGCGTGCAAGTTGTAGTCGCTTTAAATAACGGACTTGGCTATGAGCCTAAGTGCAGTTTTCAAGATGTTCTCAGCTACTATAATGATGCGGGTGACATTCAAAGTTATGCTGTCAAAAGCGTTGCTGCTGCTACTGAAAAACAGTTGGTTGTCAGTTATCCCAATCCTAAATCTCTGAAACCAAATCAGTCAGCAACGCGGGCGGAAGTGGCTGCTTTTATCTATCAAACATTGGTGAGTACCAATCAAGCAAGAGCAATTAATTCTCCTTACATTGCCAAGATTAATGTTGGTGAGTCTGTTGCTGTGAAAATCCCCAGCGGTACTTCTATTTTAGTGGAGTATGCAAAAGGCAAGATTTTGCTTGGCCCCAATGACAAGTCTCCGATTACGCTGACTGTGGCTGCGGATATTGCGGGGAGTGATGGTAAATTGCTGATACCCGAAGGCTCGAAAATTAGTGGCGAATTGCGATCGACTGCTGCGGGCGCTCAGTTTGTGGCACAGGAATTAAGTATCATCAACGGTAGCAGAGTGTCTCTGAATGCGACTTCGCGAGTAATTACTCGCAAAGAAACTGTGACTAAGGGTGTTAATGTTGGTAATCTGGTTAAGAATACGGCGTTGGGTGCAGCAGCAGCGGCGGCGATTGCAGGTGTTACGGGCGATCGGGCGATCGCAACTGAAGAGGTGCTGGGGGGCGCGGGAATCGGCACTTTGCTCGGAGTGTTTTTGGGGCGAGATAAAGTCGATTTGTACGCTGTTAATCCCGACACTGATTTAGATTTGATGTTAAATTCTGACTTGGTTGTTGGTACTGCTAGCACAGGCATTTGTAGTTCGAGATAGAGCCAAGATTTGTATGGTGCGCACTGCGCACCTTACGACTATTTGTAACACGCAAACCAACTTTTTATCTAATTCCTGTCACTTTAAATTTCTACGGACATCCCAAACTTTCTCGCGTAGAAACTCCCGTCACGGGATTGACACCATCTGCTTTTTCGCACATCATTGTTACTTGATAAGCGTCAATAATCGCGTCTGTAAAATCAGCGCCGGAAATTGCAGCATCAAAAAACCGAGTTCGAGTCATAATTGCTTCGGTGAAATTAGCATTCGTCAAATTAGCACCGTCAAATGTAATTCTATCAGCCAATGCACCGGAGAGATTCGCGCCTGATAAGTTGGCATTTAGCAAGACTCCCTTAGTCAAAATCGCAAATCGCGTAACTGCTCAAAAACCGCTGAAGAAACACAAAAACCGCCGGTAAATCAATGAATAGTCAGGCTGGAACCACCTAAACTCGTTGGCTCTTGTTCAGATTCTCTAAAATCACCAACGGTTATTGAGTAGTTACAAAATCGCATTGGTTAAATCAGCGCCTTGAAAGTTGGTTCCCCGCATCTCGGCGGCGACAAATGTTCCCCCTGCTAAATTTGAGTTGGAAAAATCGCGATCGGACAAATTAATATTTGTATAATTAATAATTGTTTTCGGCAGGGCAAATGCCGGAGTAGCACTCAGCATTACCCATCCAAAAGCCAACACTAGGCTTAAAATCAGGCTCAGGAGAATTCGGAATACACTTTTCACAGATTTTTTACTCATAGTAATTGATTAATGATTAAGTTACAAATAGACATTACATGGGGAGGGCGGGTTTTGCATTGATTAACTCGCTTTTACCAGAGATTCTACGCTTAACCCGCCCCTACAATTTACCGCGAAATAAATATTTTTTTGCGCTTACCTACTTAATGACTACTGACTACTGACTACTGACTACTGACTACTGACTCCTGACTCCTGACTACTGACTAATTAAATCGCTTTACCCAATCTTCGCCGACGCGAATTGTCAAGTCAGACTCGATTTCACCAGTAGAAGATGCTTCAATTTTACCGTCGCCTAGCGCTTTTTGTAGTATATTCGCTGCTTCTAAATCGCCTTGCTGCACAATAATTTGACTTTGACGCTGCTTGTCTGGCCAATCTTTGACTACAGATACATTAGAAAATCCCTTTTTTTGGAGAAATGCAGCAACGGTTTTGGCGGTTTTTGGGTTGCTAGAAGCGTTTTGGACAGAGATTTTGAGGTTGCTTGGCGAAATGGACTGGCTGGGATTCGGAAATCTGCCTTGGGCAAAGTCCGGCACGCTTTGCTTGAAATATTGTGTCATAATCCGATCGCGCCCAGCAACATCTAAAATCCAATAACTCCTCAAATCGCCTTGTTCTGAGCTAGAACGTCCGGGCAACATTACCATTTTAAAATTATCTCGCTCCAATTGCAGACCGAAATTTGCGATCGTCAATATTTCCTCAAAATTTAGGTTTGTATCCACATATTTTTGCATCAATCGCACAATTTGTGGTAAGCGCACAACTACTGATGGACTTGCGAGGCGGTTCCGCATAGATTGAATTAAAGATTGCTGGCGCTGAATGCGGCCGATATCTCCTAAACCGTCATTACGAAATCTAGCAAATTGTTCTGCTTGTTCTCCGTTGAGAGTTTGCCATCCTTGTGCTAAGTTTATTTTTAACTTTTGGGCGGTATCTTTATAGGACATGGCGCGAGGTACAAATATCTCAACTCCGCCTAACAAATCGACTAATTCCCGAAACGCATTGCTGCTAACTCGCACGTATCTTTCAATAGTCGCATTGTTCAACATATTGCTAACCAATCGCGTTGCCAAAGCTGCTCCTCCTCTAGCATTGGCTTCGTTAATTTTGCTGAAGCGAATTCCGGGAATTTCGACTTTAGTATCTCGCGGAATTGAAAGTAAACTAATAGATTTATCTCTAGAATCGAGGTGCAATAAGAGTATTGTATCACTGCGACCGTTAAAAATCTTAGGGGAATTGGCGGCAGCTTCGGGCACGCGGTCAATTCCCAGGATCAAGATATTAACTGGCCGCGACAGGCGGTATCCTGGGCGGTTGGATGCTGTATCGTTAAAGCCAGTAGCATCTAGAACTCTGCTAATAATTTGGGGCTCGACGGGCGCTAATAGTGCGGTAATTGCCCCGATTCCTGCGGAGATGGCTGCTGTGAATATCGCGAAAAGTAGCCAAAATATATACAGGGCTATTTTAGGCTTTTTTCTGGATTCGCGATCGACTGGTTGAACAAAGTTTTTTTTAAAGATTGACAAGTTTTTCATTGACTTGCTATTAGTTATTGTATTTTTTCAGCTTTGCAGTAAAACTTGGGCGGTGCTTCTAGAAAGTATTTGAACAAAGCCGGACACAGCCAGCCTTCAAGATTTTTCGCTTCCCACCGATACCAGTTACCGCCGTATTCTGTTTTAAACCACAGCATTTCTGCTTGATATCCGGGAAATGGATTGGCTGAGAATAAGAGTCGGAAACCTCGATCGGCATTGGGAATATCTGCGACAAGTGCTTCAATCATTTGGGGCACGCCCTGAACAAATGGTTCTCGGATAAGTCCGGCTTGCTCGTCGTCAAAAACCCAGGTGTATTGTTCGCGATAGGGGTAAATTACCATCATGGCATTTGACATGGTATTCTCCTATTTTATTTTCGTTTTTTTGGGCTGGGAAATGTGAGTCTGAATATATTATATTCCAATACGGTTCACTTAACACTATTTATGCCCCGGAGATCCCCCTAAATCCCCCTTAAGAAGGGGGACTTTAAGAGCTTTCTTGTCCCCCCCTTTTTAAGGGGGGTTAGGGGGGATCTTTCTTAAGTGAACCGTATTGCATTATATTCTGTGGCGCGGAAGTTGTGTGACAAATTAGGTTCGATCGTTCGGACTTTAGTCCTTCTTGATTTATTAATCGAAAGAGGACTGAAGTCCGAACGATCAAACGAGGTTTATTATCGGAATTAAGCGTTATTTCATGGGTACAAAATCATAACCGGTACCCGATCGCGAAGGGTTGGCCCGATTCACTTTCACAAGCTGAACCGGCATATTCCGAACTCCCGAAGGTAAAAACCGAATCGGGCCTGTTGCTCCCTTTGCTACAAAATCGGAAGCTGAGAGCACTTCTTGAATTCCTTGGCGGGTGGGGCTGCGATTGATCGCCGAAATCGACGCCATCGTCGCATCGTAAGTCATCGCTGTCACCCAACCAACATCGGCTTTCCACAACTGTCTGGAGTGCCGGGAAAACTCCGATTTGCGATTGCCATCAATGTGCCACGCCACCGCCATCACCATCCCAACCGCCGAAGCACCCCCCACTTCCAAAGTCGTCTTGCTGTACATTGTTCCCATATCCCCCAACACAAACAGTCGCCTATTATTAACAGTCACTACCTGCAAAGCTTTATCTAAAGCATCATAGTCCGGATTTAACATAATAACCTCAGCACCGCGACTGATAGCTTGTTCAATACTCTTAGCAGGACTAAAACCGGGATTTGACAAGTCAAACTCAGCTACAACTTGCCCGCCGCCCAGAGAAACAGCCGCCACAAACTCTGACTTTAGCGACTCGCTGTAAGCACTTTTGTGATTGAAAAAAACCGCTACATTTCGCTTTTTTAACTTAGTCAGTAAATAATCTGCCAAAGCCCTACCGCCCACATAAGCTGTGGGAACTGTCCGAAAAAAATAGCGACTCAAATTAGCAGGTTTAACAGCAGTGCTAGTTCCAGAAATTATCGGCAATTTTCCCAAATCGTAGACCGGTAAAGCGGCCAAAGTAGCTGTACTTGTGTGGTGGCCGACTACACTCAAAACCTCGCGATTTTTTACCAAAGCCGAAGCAATTTGTTTCGCGACTGCGGGATGATCGTCATCGTTAGCAATAATGACTTTGAGAGGCCAGCCGTTGATGCCACCAGCTTGATTGATTTGAAATTGAGCTTGAGCGACTCCGCGCAATATATCTAAAGCTGCATTCGGGTGACTCGTCGTAGGTGCTACTACGGCGATCGTGTAGGATTTGCGATCGGCAATCCGAGCATTGTTCAGATAAATCCTAGTTTCCGGTGCATTGTAGCAACTGCGCAAAGCTTGTTCAAAATGACTGGCGGCTTGTTGATATTTGCCAGCAGCCATTGCCTCAATGCCCTTATTTTTGGCGGCTCTAAATTCTGGCCTTTCCAGGTTTACATCTTCTCTTTCCACCAATCGTTTTTGGCCGTAACTCATTCGCTCCTTCAGATCGAAACTCAAACTTCTTTGGTATTGAAGCGCGGTTTCCTGCGGACTGCTGTAACTGCTAAAATCTGTATGAGGCGGGAAACCAGCTTTTTCCAACAGCCACAAAACTACTGCAATTAGAAAACCTGCCATCGCTAGAGAAATTAAAAGCAAAATAGTTTCATTTTTCTGGCGCATAGGTTTCTTAATTAAATCAGTTCGCGAATAATCTTTTTGAATAATGGCAACACAAACCTGTAGGAAAGTCGGGATACTCCCATTAAAGTATACGACAATAAAATAGCTAAAATTGTCAGGAGCCCCACGATCGCCAATCCCTGAATGCCTAATTGTACGGGATTTAAAATAGACCAAGCCGGGAATAATACAAAAATTATCGTATTAGTAATGACTAAAGTAATAAAAAAATAAAACTTTTGTTTTAGGGGGCGGTATTGAGAAAAGATAACACCAGCAAGCAGCAGCAGCCAGATGAGAGTGCTAATCCAAACAGTTCCCAAAAGGCTGACAAGGACGATCGCCAACAGCCAACTACCAGAACCCGCGATCGCCGATCGTCTCAACAATTCCTTGATATTAAGTTCCCCAAACTCTGACTCCTCCTCGGTTTCCTCCGATAAATTACTCGTCAAATTAATTGCATTCGTACCCGCCTCAATTTGCACCGCAGCTTGCGTTTGTTGAGCGACCAAGCCATTGCCAGCAGGTGCGATCGCCCCCGTCGCCATTTCTCCGGCCAGAGCGGCCAGCACCTGAGCAGCCGACTCAAATCGATCGCCCGGAGCGGCCATTACCATGCGATCGAGAATAGCAGCCAGTCGATCGCTCGCATCAGCCCAAACGCGCCAATTCCAGCGACGAGTAGGAGACTCCATCAACTCCTGTGGCCTTTTCCCCGTCAGCAAATACAGGCAAGTCACCCCCAAAGCGTACAAATCCGTTGACGGGTAAACCGGTTCCCCCGAAACCTGTTCTGGCGGCGCATAGCCACTCGTACCAAAGACGATCGAACTTTGAGCAGAAACACCCGCCGTCACCTGTTTCACCGCCCCAAAATCAATCAAAAACAGCTTTCCGGCAGCTTCACCCACAGCAGTTTCGCGCACAATATTATCCGGCTTAATATCGCGGTGAATCGCGCCGTTATCGTGAATGAATTGCAGCACAGGCAAAATTTGCTGCAAAACATCCACTATCTCAGCTTCGGAAAACTTGCCACGTTGGGCGATTTCCTGCCGCAAATCTGCACCGTCTACGAATTCCTGAACCAAATAAAAAAACTCTTGAACCTCCGGCTTAGAATCGATTTCACTGAAAACACCCTCACCTTCGGAAGATGCAATCTGCCCCAAATTTTGAGCGTCAGCTACGTGCAACACGCAGTAAGCGTACAAAGTCGGAATTTGCGCGTGTCTGTCGCCCAAACTGTTCAAAACATCAGCCTCCCGCCGAAAAGCCCGCGCCGCCGCCATAAGCTGATTTGAGTTGAGATGGAGTGGCGGCTGCAATCGCTTGACAACGCACTGCAATTTCAGGGGAGAACCGAGGGCCAGGGCTTGAAAAGTCGTGCCAAAAGCTCCCCGCGAAAGCGGCCTCTGTGGTAAAAAGCGGCTGTCCAAAATTAACGGCATCCCGCAAGCAGCGCAATACTTTTGAGCGATTTCGTCAAGACTGGCGCTGTCATTGAAATCGGGGAAAGAGTTAAGCGGATTTGGGCAGCTTGGGCGGGTGCAGTAAATGTCCATCGATTCACACCTATGTTGATGCAATTGGGCAGCGGGCGATCGAGTTAAACCAGCAACCCTACAAAAATACCTTGAAAAATGCAAAAATCAGCAAAAATGCTGGAATGCGGCTTGCTTGTCCGGGGGGAAGTGGTTGTTTGGTGGTTTGGGCGATCGAAATAAAAGTTGTTTACAGTCAGGATAAAGACTGCTTATTCACTCAAACTATGAGGACTTGCATTCCTCACCCAAAAAATGGGTTTAAAGCCCCGTCCTTCTAGGACTGCTTTTTCTTCTTTAGGCTTCTAATTAATTCTCTAAGCACATCATTCTTAGGCCTGCCTACAATCTTGCGGTATTACTCAAGAATCTCAAACTCAGATTCCTCAACCCACAAATCTAGACATTTTTTCAGAGATTATCCGGCGTTTTTCTAGACAATAATATCATGGGAGGATCAAACAATGTTTGGATGCCAACAGATTCTAATCAAGTCAGAGAAAGAGACTCAATCAGTCCTTGAGTATCTTTGTTCTGAGTCGGCAAAGCTGTCTAATTGCGGCATTTACTACAGGTGCCAGTTATATTTCAAAACTCGCAGAATTCCGAATCGTGCAGAGTTGAACAAGGTTTTGGGAACCGAGAATCAGCATCTGCATTACAAAGCGTTCTATTCGGATACAGCTAAACTGTCGAGATTTAACTGTTATTTTAACTCTTGAGAAATTGATCCGACTAAGGATTGACCAAATAATTGCGGCTTTGGCAAGGTTTTACCATCATCTAGCGTCGATTCAGTTAGAAGTTCCAAAACCTCGCGGGCATTGTGTAATGCGTCTTCGTAAGTATCCCCGTGGGTATGACAGTAGTCGCCCCATTCTGGAAAGCTAACGACATAGCACCGATCCTCATCTGACCACTGAATAATAATAGTGTAATGACTGTTCATCTGTCTTCCTCCTCAATTTCGGCTATTTGCTTGAGAGCGTTGTCAACATCTTTTTCTTGGTAGAGCTTAGCATCACCGCCATCTTTTCCTGAGAGAGTCAGCTTTCCTGGTATCAGAGGATGCGACCATTTGGTGTGGCTACCTTTAGCAGACTCACAACTAAATCCTGCTTTCAATAATAGGCTTTTTAAATCCCTGATTTTTCTGGGCATCCCCTACTTACCACTCCCCTCTGTTTCCATTTTTAATTATTCATTTTCAATCTTTAATTTTAACGCTTCACGCTCACGATTGCCACTCTCCCCTGCAAAAATCAGGTATTGCTGATGAAAGTCTATATCCCCCTTATACAGTCCCAGATTTTAGGCTAAATTTACTAAAATCATAACGACTAAAGTCCTCACTACAAACTTGTCAGCTCAACTAGCGCCTTAGCCAAATATTCATATTGCGGCAAAGTATTGTAAAACTGAGCTGAAATTCTCACCAACCGCTTGCTAGCATCAGGCCAAGGAATCACGGGCACTTCAATCTTAAAAATCTCCCACAGCGCCTCTTGCAAAAGTGGAATTCCTCCGTTTCCAACCGCATCAGAATTTTGATCGCCCAGCGGTACAACAGCCATCGAACCAACCATTTCATCGGGACAAGGCAGTGGTAAATCTAATTTATCCGCCAATATTTGTCTCCCAGCTAATGCTAAAGCATGATTTTTTGCCATCAATTCTGGCCAGCCGCCGCTCAACAAAGAACCCATAAAATCGATCGCCACAGGGACGCACAAATAAGGACTCGGATCGACTGTTCCCATCCAGTCAAATTCTAATTGAAAGCGTGATTTGTCAGCGCGGGGCGAATTAGCACCGTGACTGATCGTAGTTGGCCTAATGGCATCTTGCTTGTCGCGCCGCACGTACAAAAAGGCAGCACCTTTCGGCGCGCACAGCCATTTGTGGCAATTTCCTGTATAGTAAGCGGCGCCAATTTCATCCAAATTCAGCGCTAGCATTCCGGGCGCGTGAGCTCCGTCTACCAATACATCGACGCCGCGGTTAGCTAACTCGCCGACTAACTGTTTGATGGGAAATATTAAGCCTGTTTGGCTGACAACATGGTCTAGTAAGGCTAACTTTGTTTGCGGCGAAACGCACTTAATTATTGCTTCAATAATTTGTTCGGGCGACTCAATTGGAAATGGTACTTCCGCGACTATTATTTTAGCGCCTGTGCGCTCTGCGATAAAGTCAAGGGTGTTACGGCAGGCGTTGTATTCCTGATTTGTAGTTAGCAATTCGTCGCCAGGAGCAAAAAAGAGCGATCGCAAAACTGCATTGACTCCCGTCGTCGCATTCGGCACAAAGGCTAATTCTTCCTCATTTGCACCGATAAATGCGGCTAACTGATTTCTCGCATTATCCAACAGCGGCTCAAATTCCCGCATTAAAAAGCGCAAAGGTTCTCTTTCGAGTTGTTCTCGAAAACTGGTTTACGCTTCCAGTACGGGAATCGGACAAGCCCCAAAGGAGCCGTGATTGAGGAAAGTGATATCGCGATCGAGTAACCAATATTCGTTAATCATTAGTAATTAGTCATTAGTCATTGGTCATTAGTCATTGGTCATTAGTCATTGGTCATTAGTCATTCGCCATTGGTCATTCGCCATTCGTCATTGGTCATTCGCCATTCGTCAGTCAATTGTTAATCGTTACCTATTTTACCTTTTAATTGCTCAAACTCTTCTAATGTATTGCAATTCGATAACATTACTGCTTCTCGTTCGCTTACAGGTAGAGGGATTGCTGGGATTTGATTTAACCACACTTGAAAGGAACGTCCTCCTTTGTCAATAAAACTTTGCAAACTAGCCAGGGATTGTTGACGATAGAAGCCGCACAAAGGCTCCCAGCGCGAATTTTGATAAGGTACAACTGCTAAGGTAGATGGGGGAACGCCTGTTAACAGACTCGCCCAATTCTGAATAATCTGGGCATCCAACAAAGGCAAATCGCAAGCTAAGAGTAAAATCCAGTCGGCGGCAATTTCTGTCAATCCCTGAGTCAGTGCCACTAAGGGCCCGGAGCCCGGATTGTACTCTACCAGAAATCGGGATTGTTGGGTTATGGTCGATCGATAGCGATCGGGCCAAGCAGTCAAAACATAAACTTGTGGCGTTACAACTGCTGCAACTTCCAACGCCCGCTGCAACAGGCTTTTACCCTCAATTTCCAGCAGAGCTTTATCCCTACCCATCCGCGAACTTTGACCGCCTGCGAGCACAATTACTGCAATTTTATGGTTAGTCATTGGTCATTAGTTAACGGTTAACGGTTAACGGTTAACGGTTAACGGTCATTAGTTAACGGTTAACTGTCAACTGTCATTAGCACAAAACCCGATCGATAATTTTCAAATTAAAGCACTAACGGCTTTGCTAACCTCCTCAAGTTTTTGGACAACTTGGCCGCTGCTTAATAAAGTTTCAGCCTCAATCAAAGCCGAGTTTATATCGGAACAAATTCCGCTGCGCCAGAGATAAAATCCGCCGTTCCAGATAGCGGACTGCATCAATTCCGAGGGTTTTCCTAGCAAAACTTCCTGCATTTGTTTGAATAACTCAGATGCTGATTCAAAGGCTGGATTTGTGCTGCTAAAACCGTAATCTCCGTGGGCTAAAAGCACTCTCTCGAACTCGGCATCCGGTTTAGCAATGCCGATAATCGCAGTCCGATCGCGCGGCAAGTCGCAACTGCCCTCCAATCCTTTGACTGTGGTATAATTTTTGACTCCCCGCAACTCAAAGGCTTTTTGAAACATACCTTCTGTCGGCGGGTGCACGTAGCCGGAGATGACGTTAACGTCGCCGGCACAGGGACACCACATCAACTCCATTGTCGCAAAAGGTGGCCGTTTGCCGATTTCGCGGCGGTAGGGCACTAAACTGGCGGCTTGAGGAAAATGCTTGGGAAGGTAAACAAAGCCTAAACCCGTACTGTCAAAAACTTGCTGGACTTTTTCTAAACTAAGTTTTCTCCAGTCAACTCCCAAACCGCGCCAAATTTCAATCAGGGGAATGCCTTCTTTGGTTGGCATGGTATCGCCCCCGTGCATGACGGCTGGGATGCCAGAGGCGGCTAAAATTAGGGCTGTTAATGGGCTAATTGGAGCTGTGCGCGATCGCCCGTCGTAAGCAACTCCAAACACCGCAACGCTAGATACTGAAAACCCTTTTTCTCTGTTTGGGGGGGCAAGCATCGGCCCCAATTCTTCATAAGCATCCAGCATTCCGGCTAATTCTTCGCCGGTTGGCCGTTTGATGCGGTGGGAAATCATAAAAGCTCCGATTTGAGCCGGTGTTGCTTCACCCAGCAGCATCATCCGTGTGGCTGCTGCTGCTTCGGATCGAGTTAGATTTTCTCCTGTGTGTACTCCGCTGCCAATTTTTCGCAGCAATTCTCTAAATGCGTTACTCATAATTTTGGGAATGGGGAATTGGGAATTGGGAATTTGTTATTTGTTATTTGTTATTTGTTATTGGTTATTTGTTATTAGAAAGAGAACAGTTAACAGTTAACAGTTAACAGTTAACAGACAACAGACAACAGTTAACAGTTAACAGTCAACAGTCAACTGACAAACATGAGGTAATTAATTACCTGATTTCCCTACCTTCAAGGCATCAAATTGTGGTGGTACAAATTCGCGTACTAATTGGCAGAAATGCGCGATCGGCGGAATTTGCATTCGATCGTGAGTTGTGACTAACACCACTTCGCGAGTCCAAGTCGGATCGATCGCCGATTGACCGATCGCCGAAACCTTGGAATTTGCGCTTTCTTGGGCGATCGGGCGAATTGCTAAAGTGCGATCGACGGAAGCCTCAAGTAAAGCTGAATGCGGTAGCAAAGCAATCAATTCTCCCTGTCGCACCACACCCCGAAAAGCATCGAGAGTGTTGAGTTCCAAAACAGCATGAAGTTTAGCACCGATGCGTCCAAATTGTTCTTGCACCATCCGCTGCATTCCATACCCATCCTTAAATACCACTTGCGGGTAACAAATTAATTCCGGCCAAGGTACTCGATCGTACTGGGCCAGGGGATGATTCGCCGCCATCAATACTTCGATCGGCTCATTGTAGAGCACCTGAACCAACATTTCCGGGGCTTGAGTAAAATAGCGGTTGTTCATCACTACCGCGATGTCCACCAAACCGTCTTTGAGAACTTTCAGAGCTCGATCGCTTCCGAGAGAAGTAACCCGCAACTGCACGTTAGGATATTCGTGGCAAAATTTTTGCAACACAGGCGGCAAATAAGCAGCACAAACCGAGTGAATCGCCGCCACGCACAATTCCGGCTGCTTTCCCGCCAGCAAGTCTCCCAATTCTTCAGCAGCATTTTGCCAACTCTGACAGATTTTACGAGCATGAGGTAGCAGGCGCTCTCCTCCCACAGTCAGCTTCGCGTGGGGTGTGCGGTGAAACAGTGACAAACCCACTTCCGCTTCTAGTCCCTGCACTTGCCGGCTAATTGTCGATTGAGTAACGCCGCACTTCCGCGCTGCTTGCTGAAAGCTACCGGTTTGGGTAACGGCAAGAAATGCTTGAAGCTGCTCTAAGCGCATAGATGTTTTAGTCTAGGTAACATTTGGGGCGATCGTAATTAGTATCTGTGATTAAAAAATCATAATCACATTAACCGATTTGTACCCCAAGTTTAGTAGACTTTGATACAGCTACAGATTAGTTTTGAGTTATGGGCGATCGTCCGCAACAAGATCCACAATCCGAAATCGCCCTTGATTATTGGTTATTTACCAAAACAGATATTTTGCCAATATCCAATTTTGTTCATCTCATAGTACCAATTACTCTGATTTTTGTGGGGACGCTAGCTCAACTCTATAAAGCTCCCAATGTAGTGATCCCTGCTGTCGCGGCTTGTGTGCGGGAGGGATTAGACCTGAAATTAATCTTAGTTGGAGACGGCAAACACCGATCGGAATTGGAAGCGCAAGCGAAAGCACTCGGCATTGGCGATCGGGTTTGTTTTCGCGGTCAGTTAACTACTGGCGATCCAGTATGGACGGAATTAGACAATGCTGACCTGTTCGTCCTGCCTTCCTATCAAGAAGGTTTGCCGAGAGCGATGATAGAAGCAATGGCACGCGCCTTACCCTGCATTGGTTCTACAGTTGGTGGCATTCCTGAACTGCTGCTGCATGAAGAGATGGTGCCACCTGGTGATGTAACTGCCTTGGCGAGCAAAATTCGCGAAGTAGTAACCAACCCAGAGCGCATGGCTCGGATGTCAGCCCGGAATTTGGAGAAAGCCAAAGAGTACACAGAAGAAGTCATCCGGGAACGGCGGAACGCATTTTATCGCTACGTGCGAGAACAGACGGAATTGTGGTTGAGGGAAACAAAATGAAGCTTTTAATAGTAACTACCATCCCCACTACTCTTGATTTTTTTCTGCCTTTGACGAAGCATTTACGTGCTCTAGGTTGGCGGGTAGATGCGATGGCAAAAGAACTTTCTACTAGCAAAGAATACCCGGATTTTTTCGATCGCGTTTGGGATGTAGAATGGTCGCGCAACCCACTAGATCCCCAAAACCTAACAGTCGCCCCACAACAAATCCGAGAGGTATTGACCCAACAGAATTACGACATAGTAAATGTGTCCACGCCAGTAGCAGCTTTTGTTACCCGATACGCCCTTAAGGATTTGAAAAAGCACGAAAAAGTGAAAGTAATCTACACTGCTCAAGGCTTTCACTTCTACAAAGGTGGCTCGTTATACAAAAATGCTATATTCTTGGGACTGGAAAAGATTGCTGGGCCTTGGACGGACTATTTAGTAGTAGTTAATCGGGAGGACGAATCAGCAGCAAAGCGCTATAGTTTGATTTCTCCTGAACGAGTGCGTTACATCCCAGGAACGGGCTTAAATCTCGATCGCTTTAATCCCAGTGCTATTCCTGAAGCTGATATCATGCGAGTCCGTCAAGAGTTGGGACTAGGGCCGGAAAACCCTTTATTCTTGTCGGTAGCTGAATTTATTCCCCGCAAGCGCCCTGGGGATATTCTCAAGGCATTTGCCCAATTAAATCTGCCTCAAGTACACTTAGCTTTGGCCGGAGATGGCATAATTTTGGAGGAAATGCGAGAACTAGCATCCGAATTAGGAATTCAAAAGCAAGTACATTTTTTGGGCTTGCGGCGAGATATCCCCGTTTTGATGCGTGCTTCAGTAGCTACTATGATTGCTTCCGCCCAAGAAGGACTTCCTAATTGCGTCATGGAATCTTTGTGCATGGAAATCCCCGTCATCGGTACAGAAATTCGAGGCACTCGTGATTTATTAGAAGGTGGCAATGGTTTGCTGGTAAAATTGGGAGATATCAACGGCATAGCATCAGCAATGGCATGGATTTTAGACCATCCAGAGGAAGCTCAACAGATGGGCAAGCGCGGACGAGAAAATATGGTTAATTATGACCTGCCGCATATCCTGAAGCTATACGACGCTTTGTATGCTGAAGTCAACAATCAACAATCAACAATCAACCCATGAGTAATATCGTTACAGGCGCGGCAGGTTTTATCGGATCTAACTTAGTAGAAACTCTTTTAAACCAAGGTGAACAAGTAATCGGTGTTGATGAAATCAACGACTATTACAATCCCGAATTGAAGAGAAAAAATCTTGCTTATTTTGAAAAACATCCAAATTTTCAACTAATTGAGGGAAATATTTTATCTTTGGATTGGAAACCGCTATTAGCCAATGCCGAAGTCATTTACCACCAAGCAGCCCAAGCAGGAGTCCGTGCTAGTTGGGGAGACGGTTTCCGCAGCTATACGGAACGCAATATCAATGCAACTCAGGTACTCCTAGAAGCCGCAAAAGATGCACCGCAACTGAAAAAGTTTGTATTGGCTTCGTCGTCGTCGGTGTACGGCAATGCTGAAACTTTCCCTACTTCCGAAACTGCCTGCCCTCAACCAGTTTCTCCCTACGGCATTACTAAGTTAGCCGCTGAACGTTTGTGTTCGCTTTATCATCACAATTTTGGCGTTCCGGCAACCATGCTGCGCTATTTCACTGTTTACGGGCCTCGCCAGCGTCCCGATATGGCATTTCACATATTTTTTAAATCAATTTTGCACGGCGAAGCGATTTCAATTTACGGAGACGGACAGCAAACGCGAGATTTCACGTTTATCAGCGATTGCGTTGCTGCTAATTTAGCTGCTGCTAAAGTGCCGGAAGCTGTCGGGGAAATCTTCAATATTGGGGGGGGAAGTCGAGTTACTTTAGCAGAAGTTATTCAGACTATGGAAAGCATTGTCGATCGCCCGATTCGCATCAATTATCTAGAATCTAGCAAAGGAGATGCGCGAGATACTAGCGCTGACGTATCAAAAGCTCAGAAAATCTTGGGATATCAGGCGCAGGTTTCTTTGAGAGAAGGGTTGAAGCAAGAATGGGAATGGGTGCAGTCTTTGTACGCTTAGAAGGTGCTGAAACTACTCATATGCTGAAGTGTTCAGTCAGCATATGAGGTTCTATTCGCCAGTAAATCTTCGCTAATAATCAACTTAAAATTCTCAAACCATGAAGACCCAATTTATTGATTTAAGCAGTCCTTTGTGGCTACAAACTCTGGAGAATCTCAGACATGATTTTTATCATTTACCTGGGTATGTGGATTTAGAGGCAAAAAGAATCGAGGCAACCGCAGAAGCTATTTTGATAACTGATGATAACAAAATATTTTTTTTGCCTTATTTATTGCGAAATTGCAATGATTTATTTGCCGAGAATGTAGATGTTTTTGATGTTATCTCGCCCTACGGGTATCCGGGATTCTTGTTAAATGAAGCAGCAGCTAGCACTCCTGACTTTTTGATTTCGATCGTGGAACATTTAACACAAGTATGGTGCGGTCGAAATATTTGTTCGGCTTTTTTACGACTGCATCCTATCCTTAACACGGATGTTAGTGCTTTAGCTGCTGAGAATGATTTATTTACAGTTAATGGCGAAACTGTTTCTGTAGATTTAACACTCGATCGAGATGAGATTTGGCGTAAAACTAGGTCAGAACATCGTACTAAAATAAATAAATGTAAACGAGAAGGTTTTTCAGCTAGAATAGTTGCCATTTCAGAATACATCAATGATTTTAACGCAATTTATGAAGAAACCATGAATAGAGTGGGCGCTTCAAAATTGTATTTTTTTGGATTGGATTACTTGAAAAAAATAGCAGATGTGTTAGGAGAAAAACTTCATTTATGTATAGTAGAATTGAACGAGGAAATTACCTGTGGTGGTTTGTTTACTGAATGCTGTGGAATCGTTCAATATCACCTTGGTGGCACAAAAACGAGTTTCTTAAAACAAGCTCCTAGCAAATTAATGTTCGATCATGTCCGATTTTGGGCTAAGGAACGCGGTAATGAAGTTTTGCATCTAGGTGGTGGTCTAGGAGGTTCGCAAGATAGTCTATACAATTTCAAAGCAGGTTTTTCCAAGCAAAGACATACTTTTGTGACTATGCGCATCATTCCAGATGAAACAAAATACCGTCATCTGGTTGAGTTGCGTGCCAAGTCATTAAAAATAGAATTTGAACAACTCGTGAATACACATTTTTTTCCGGCTTATCGTTCTTTTAGTTGAGGGTAAGTTTATGAGTGACAACAAACAGGTTTACAGCACGGTAGAATTTGAGGATTGGGCCTATAAAAAACTTTTGATTTACGAAGAAAAGGATTTGATTGAAAACTATTTAGATCCCAGTGGAAAAACGCTCGAAGCCGGAACGGGAGGAGGTCGAATTTTATTGGAAATGAAAAAAATAGGTTTTACTTCTCTTTACGGTTACGATTATGTACCGGATTTGATCGAAGAAGCAAAACAGAAAGATCCGAGCGGTAATATTTGTTTTGAAGTCCAGGATGCAACGAGCTTAAATTACGGAGATAATGATTTTGCTCAGATAGTTTATTTGCAGCAAATCATTTGTTTTATTGAGGATACCGAAGCCCGCTTAAAGGCTCTGAAAGAAGCTTATCGGATTTTGAATAAAGGAGGAACTGCATTGTTTTCGTTCCTAAGTTTTGATGCCAGAAATAGCAGTGCTATGTATTCGATATTTTTGAGGTATTTGGGTATGTTGAGGAATTTGCGCGGCTCGCCTCGCACGATTCAATATCTGCCTTGGCTCAAACATGGCGGGAAGATAAACTGGTCGGCATTTTTTGATGGGGAACCTTATGTCTATTGGTACAAGCTTGAAGAGATCGATCGATTTTTAAGAGAAGTCAATTTTGAAATAGTTGCTGTGGGCTCGGATCGCCAGATTAGAAAAGGCAAAATGCACCGATCGATTGAAACATTAATCAAAGAACCGATCGCAGGGATGCTTTACTTTGTTTGCAAGAAGTAAATTTTAGTGAACCGTACATTGTCTACTCGATCGCTCTTAGCAGCGACACTACCTGTAGGGACACGATATTGCTGTATCCCTGCAATTTGCTGTAAGTCCTGTTTTTGAAACCCAATCACCGTCCACAGCCTCAAGAATTTACAAAAAATTCATAAAATCGCGAGGTTTTTTAAAGTTTTGTAAAGGTAAGTCATTTTAATATTTGTATGTTTACCGAAAATTCACAAAATTACGACTCTATGTAAATTGTTTCTAAAGTTGATAGAATTCGCGACGGTATAAACCCAGAGAGTGCAATACTTTGAGTAATTAAAGTAAATAGAAGTTGGGGTATATGCCAATAAATATTTATCAGATGCTATCTATCAAACTCAATTTGCAGTCATCCGAAGTTAATAACACTGTAACTGCTAAAAAATTCAGCCTCTTAATGAAGAGCATATTAGATAAAGTATGTGCAGCGATCGCCCTTTTGGTCTTTTCTCCGGTAATGTTAATGGTGGCGATCGCCATTTACCTCCGCATGGGCGGGCAAATCTTTTTCTGCCAACCGCGTCCCGGTAAAAACGGTCGCGTTTTCAATTTCTACAAGTTTCGCACCATGACTAGCGATTGTGACGCTAACGGTGATTTATTGCCCGACGAACAGCGTCTCATACCCCTCGGTCAATTTCTTCGCAAAACCAGTCTGGACGAACTTCCTCAACTCTTGAACGTTCTCAAAGGTGATATGAGTTTTGTTGGGCCTCGTCCTTTATTGGTCAGATACCTCGATCGCTATACTCCCGAACAAGCACGGCGCCACGATGTTATGCCTGGAATTACAGGTTGGGCTCAAGTCAATGGTCGTAATTCAATTGGTTGGGATGCTAAATTCAAACTAGATGTCTCCTATGTTGATAATTGGACTCTGTGGTTTGACTTGAAAATTCTGTTTCTGACGGTATTGAAAGTCTTGAAAAGAGACGGAATTACCCAAGAAGGCTATACTACATCCGCAGAATTCAGAGGCTTGCTTGACAACAACCAAACTAGCAGCGCGATCGAGTAGCAGTTCGTTTGTCAAAACTGACTAAAAATGTTCGAGATGACTGTCAAAATGACTTAAGATATCAGCTAGGGGTTAAATCTCCTGGTCGATCTTATTTCTTCATTTATAACAAACTAAAAACTGATGCTGAATCAAGGATTAATCGTGCCCTACAATAACAACAAGTGCCTAGTAAATAAGCCTGGTTAGAAGTAATGCTTAAAAAACAAATTCTCCTATCAACGCCTCACATGGGTTCACTCGAACAAAAGTACGTCGAAGAAGCCTTTGATACCAACTGGATCGCTCCCGTGGGCCCCCATGTCGATGCTTTCGAGCAGGAATTCTGCGATGTTGTCGGTTCCAGACACGCGGCGGCTGTTACTTCCGGGACAGCGGCTTTGCATTTGGCCTTAAAATTAATTGGTGTCGGTTCGGGAGATGAGGTTTTTTGCTCGACTCTGACTTTTATTGCGACGGCTAGCCCCATTACTTATCTTGGTGCAAAACCTGTTTTTATTGATAGCGATCGCACTTCTTGGAATCTCAACCCAGACTTGTTCCGAGAAGCACTTGACAAACGAGCAAAATTAGGAAGTTTACCGAAGGCTGTAGTTATTGTACACCTCTACGGTCAAAGTTGCGATATTGACCCAATTTTAGAAGCTTGCAATATTTATGAAATTCCACTCATAGAAGATGCGGCCGAATCTCTGGGTGCTAGCTATAAAGGTCGATCGCCTGGAAGCTTTGGCAAAATAGGCATTTTCTCATTCAACGGCAATAAGATTATCACCACTTCCGGCGGCGGAATGTTGGTTTCAGATGACCAAAAACTGGTAGAAAAAGCCCGTTTCTTGGCAACACAAGCCCGCGATCCTGCTCCTCATTACCAACACACCGAAATCGGCTATAACTACCGCCTCAGCAACGTTTTAGCGGGGATTTGTCGCGGTCAATTGTGCGTTTTGGGCGATCGAGTTGAAGCTAGACGGCGCAATTTTGATTTTTATAAACAGGCTTTAGGAAATTTGCCGGGAATCGAATTTATGCCAGAAGCTGCTTTTGGCAAATCTACTCGCTGGCTGACTTGTTTGACAATTAATCCTGCTGCTTTCGGTGCGGATAGAGAACAAGTTCGCCTCGCACTTGCTCAAGAGAAAATAGAAGCGCGTCCGGTTTGGAAACCTTTACATTTACAACCTGTTTTTGCTGAGTGTGAATGTATAGATGGTGCGGTGGCCGAGGGGTTATTTGAAAATGGGCTTTGTTTGCCTTCTGGCTCTAATTTGACTGATGAGGATTTGGGGCGGGTGACAAGTGCGATCGCGAAAATTCACAAAGAACATGGATGATATCAAATCTGGTAAGCTGTTCCGTATTTAAATTGGGCGTTGCTGATTCTGGGTATGATTCATCAATTATGCGATCGCTACAACCTTGGGTAGGGGCAATTCATGAATTGCCCCTACCCAAGGTTTCATACCTCAATCCAGCAACGCCTTAAATTGTATATTCGGCACGGCGTCGAAGCCCATCCCACAAGAGTGTTTGATTGATTTTTGACATACAATTTAAAGGCAGAACAGCTTATCACTCCAACTAACCGCCGGAATTCCAATCACTCACCTGTTTCATCCGAGACAAAGCACTTTCGGCAGACTCGCGAATGTAAGGATCAGCATCAGGATTAGCCGCCGTTGCTGACAAAACCTCACAAGCTTTTGTACCTCCGATCGTCGCCAAAGAACCAGTTATCGCCACAGCTAAGGCAATATTGTCCGTATGTTCGATCGCCTCAATCAAGATATCCAAAGCCGGTGCGCCAATTTGTCCCAGCGCCATCACCGAGGAAATGTAAACCACTGGATTGGGATCTTGCATGGCTTTTTGTAGCCCTTGCATTCCGAGTTCGGGAAAAGTTTGCTCTGGATAGTTGACAGCGATCGCCGTTAATGCCTTGGCACAACTCGCCTGAATCGTGGCACTCTGGCTATTTAGCAAAGAATCTACCAGCAACGGCACAGCGTCAGCACCAATTATCCCCAAAACTTGTACTGCCGATCGACGATAAACCACATCTTCCTCATCCAAAATTCCCATCAAGCGGGGAATAGTAGTTTCGTCGCGGGTTTCTGCTAATTCGTTCATAGCCCGCTTCCGCATATGGGGATTCGGATGCTTTAGCTGTTGGAATAGTTCTTCTTTAGGCATTTTAGTTATTTGTTACTTGTTATTTGTTACTTGTTACTTGTTACTTGTTATTTGTTGTCAATACACTAAGCTGTCGTACATTTAAATTGTATATTTAGCACGGGCGGGACGCCCATCCCACTCATTGTTTAATTTTTTTTGATATGCAATTTAAATGCAGAACAGCTTATTCTACTCCCCAATAATTATTCTGGAACAGGCCCAAAAGCCTGTTCAATATTAGCAATTCTTGCGACGTACTATTATACTCCAATACGGTTTACTACTATAGGGCGGGTTTTGCCTTGATACAGTCGATTATTTCATAAATTCGCTCGCCCAAGCCGCCCCTACCGCAATATGGTTGACTTAAGAAATTCGTCAAAAAGCCTTAAGTAAACCGTATTGTATTATACTCTAGATCCTAAACTCGCTGCTTTTGCCCGAATCAGTAGATCCTCATCGTCCGCCAATATCTCGCAACTACTGTTATCTCCTAATTTTTCCAATGCCATCAAAGTAGCATATTTTAAATCCCAAATGGGAGTTATCAAACAAGTTTTTAGTTCCGCAACAGCGCGCTTATCGCCTATTTCGCCTAGGGCGATGGCTGCGGCGGCGCGGGATTTTTGAAACTGCGGTTCGCGATTGTGCAGCGCTTCTATGAGTAAATCGAAAGCTGGGGCGTACTTGAGCCAGCCGAGCAGTTTCATGACATGATAGTGCGCGCCATAATCGTTGTATGCTGATTTTGCATAAGTTGCCATTAAGGCATCCGGTGCTTCATTTTTGTACGATTCTAGGATGGTTTTGGTTGCCAGATAACAGCGTCCGAAATCAGTTTCGTAGAGTTCATTAATGGCAAATTCTAGGCTTGGCAATTGGTCGTATTCGTGGACTAAATCGAGGTCGGAAGGCCGATCGCCAATTATGCGATCGAGCATCGGTTCAATTTCTGCAAAAGCAATTTCTCCCGCCGGAATGCCCACAGCCAGCATCCGCACAGCCCGCAGACGAAACACCAAAGACACTGGACAGCGGGAAATCTCAGGAATTGCTTGGTAATATTTGGCGTCTATTAAATCTTGAATGCTGCTGCGGCGGGAGTTAATATTGATGCTTTGCAGCAACTCTACCACGCGCGACATTTGCGAGTAATCTCCCGAAAAGCGGCAGATTGTGGTGATAGCCGCACCTTGAATCATCCCATCTTCATCGTCTACAAATTTGCTAATCCGCGAGAGTGCTGCTGTGTAATTCAATTTTGCCAAAGCGTGGATAATTACCCGATAGCTTTGAGCTGGTTTGTCGAGCAATTTGGCAATATCTTCTAATATATCGGGATTTTCCGTGCCGATTTCGCCGATCGCCCAGACTGCATTTTCTACCACGTAACAGTCATCATCACCCAAGCAAGAATGGAGAGATGTGAGTGCAGATTTTGCCTGCAAGCGCCCCAAGGTTTCTGCTGCTTTGCGGCGAACTGCGCGATTGTCTAGGCGATCGTCGGTATTTTCCACGGCTGCGATCAGGGCTGCGATCGACTCGGATGTAGAAAAGTTAACTAAATGAGAGGCGGCAATGTAGCGATCGTAAGGATCGTCGAGTTTGTCCGCCGGCGTTTCCAGAATGGCGATCGCCTGTTCTTCTGTCAGATTAAATAGCTTGAAAAAACGTTTATCCACTTACCAATTACCAACAACCTTTATTCACGACACGGAAAACACGGATTAATCTTTATTTAGTTCCTTTTTTTCGATCGCTAAACTACTGACTAGGCGTAAGGTGCGCCCTAAGCACCCAACCCTGTCAATGTGTCTGCCCAGCTTGCTTTTGAGTGCCGAAAATGCTTGAAATTTGGTAATTTGTAGGGTGGGCCGTAAGCACCAGTTGACTTTGATACCCATCGAAATGCGTACTGGTTGACTTTTTCGGTAGACATTGCGCACGTTACAAGATGAGCCGGTGCGCATTGCGCACCCTACAAACTACGATATTTTAGGTGTTTGAGAGACTTTTATCCAGACTCAGCAGACACGCCAGACAGGGCTGGCCCTAAGCACCCTACTAATAACAAATAACAAATAACTCATAACAAATAACAAATCACAAATCACAAATCACAAATAACTCTTAAAGTTAAGGGACTCTTAGCACGACACTAAACCCGATGTAGGCTTTCGCAGCGTCCCAAGAGTCCCCCCCACAACCGATCGAACTTACGTCCAACCTAGCCGTGAATTACGCGGTCAATCTTCCTACTAGGAAAGGGAGTTGATCGTGTAGTCGAGAAGAGCACGGAACTCAACCAATGCTTGAGGAGACATATCGCGAGGAGCGCAAGCGCGATCGCGAGTATAAACCAAAGCAGCAACGTAAGGAGCTGTAGGCAAGTTCAAGGCGCGGTAAACTTCACGTTGACCCGCAATACCCCATTCATCAAGAGGGCCTGTGCCGCCAACTACCAAGCAGTAGTTGATCAAGCGCAGGTAGTGCTTGATGTCGCGCATACATTTGTCTTTCTTGACTTGAGTTTCGTTGGCTTCGCCAGCGTTGTTCAAGTAAGGATATTTTTTGATGCAAGCATCATAGCCTTCTTTAGCAACTGCGTCGATGCCAGCAGCCAGCTTTTCAGCAGCTTCTAGACGAGCAGCAGCGCGTTGAATGCTTCCTTGAACGGATTCCAAGTCAGAAGTGGAAGGGAAACGCCCCGCCGCATCAGCAGCCGTAACTACTGTGGTGATTACTGATTTCATGTTCTGAGATCTCCAGAAATAGATTTTTGAGAGTTTTTTTTCAATTCAACCGGCTTTGCTTGCCAGTAACTATTGGCCTGCTTTAATTAGCTCAGAGCAGAAGCAACACGATCGAAGTAGCTAGCAGCTTCAGAAGCCAAAGAAGAGCAATCACCTGCGATTACATCCATCTTACGGAAGCGGTTGCCTCCGTAAGCTTCAGTGTTGGTGTTTGTAATGTGAGCGACGGCGATCGCTTTCATGATTTGAACTGCACGCACTGCGGAGCCAGAAGGCACGCCCAGAGCGATGTAGGTTTCTTTCAAGCCGTTCAAGCAACGATCGTCCAAAACGGAAGCATCGCCAGCGAGCAAAGCGTAGGTAACGTAGCGCAGGATGATTTCGCCATCGCGCAAGCAAGCAGCCATGCGACGGTTAGGGTAGCAATTACCACCGGCTTGAATCAAGCCTTGGTTTTCGCAAATCATGCCGGAGATTGCGTCGGAAACTGCACAACTGGCGTTGCTGGCGATCGCGTTTACTGCATCCAAGCGCTTGTTGCCTTCAGCAATAAAATTTCTTAATGCAGCGAGTTCAGTGCCACCAATAGTACCGGTTTTGGCGTCTGCCGTGATTACGGCTCTGGAAAATGCGTCTAGCATTGAGCTCTCCTTCTGAATAAAAGGTAAAAATCTTGTTATTTAACAAGTCGATTTAGAACATAAAAGACAACGGGGCCTTCAGTCTCATTTATTAGAAACAAAGTAATAATCTGTAACATTCACTGGTATTGGGCATGGGGCATGGGGCATCGGGCATCGGCCAAACAGGGCATCGGCCAAACAGGGCATTGGGCATAGTTAGTAGTTTTTCTAATAACCAATAACCAATAACAACTAAGCTGTTCAGCATTTAAATTGTGTGTCAATAATCAATAAAACTCTTGTGGTACGTTGCTCTGAGCAGCGTCCCGAATTTCCAATTTAAATGCGCAACAGCTTAACCAATAACCAATAACAACTAACCAATAACAACTAACAACTAACAACTAACCATCATTTTCACATTTATCTTTGTCGTATTCAGCATAGGCAAAAATTATTTAACCCACGGAGGTAGGTTTTGTCTATGCCTTTTTCAATCCCACTCTTCCTCCCCCGACTTTTTCTCAATCTGAGAAATCGCCAACTGAATCACCTGCCGCACCTGCGCTTCCGATTCCTGATTCAAAGCAATTGCTAGCGGTTCCAAAACAATATAAAACTCCGGCGGATCTTCGCTCATGCCAATTTTCATCAATGCCAAAGCCGCCGCTTTTCGGCTTTCCCAACTCGCATGATGCAGCAACTCGACAAAGTTGGGAATTGCAGGTTTGTAAGCAGCGTTTGCTAAAGCTGATGCTGCTTCGATGCGGACGGTTTCGGCGGTGTCTGTGAGAGCATTAACTAACAGATTAAATGCAGCTTCTTCCGGTTCTTCTTGAGCGATTTTGCCGATCGCCCCCACGACAGCAGCCCGCACCTCAACCGAATCCGACGCAATTTCCCGATACAAACACTCCTTTGCCTTCGAGCCAATAAAAGCCAAAGCCCAAGCCGCGTGTCCTTTTGTACTTTCTGAATACTTTGGCGAGGCTAAGACTTCCAGCAAATGTGGCACTGATGGCTCGCCCAACTTAGCCAGCGCCGCCGCCGCAGAACCGTTGACAACAGTATCCTCATCGTGCAAAAAAGCCTCTAGCAGGGTCGGAAGGGCGATCGGATCGCAAATCAGAGTCAGCGTTTTAGCACTTGCTCTACGCACGACTGGGTTGGGGTGGTGTGCTAGAGCTTCCAGCAAAAAAGGAGTTGCAGGTTTGCCAATTGAGCCGAGAGTTTCGGCAAAACTCAGCCTCATCATTCCCCGCGAATCACCCATACATTCGACCATCTTTTTGAGAAGTTCGCTATCGTTGGGATTGAAAGTTTCGAGAGCTCTTTGCTCCCTCACTGTTTGCAGCAAAGCATCGCTTTCTGCTGGATCGATCGCTATTTGAATGTTAGTCATGGGATTTGAGATTTTAAATTTTAGATTTTAGATTGATGTAATTCATATCGAACTTAGCATCAGCGAGATTTGCGCCTCTGAACGAAGTATCCTGAGCATTTCTAATCTCTCGAACAATAGCAGAAAAAGACACAAACGAAAACCAAAGATACAACAGCGACACCAAACCGAAACACGTACCCCAAAACAGTTTGTCAGTGTTCAGAAAAGCGCTAGCAGTTGCAGAAAACAAAAAAGCTGCTCCATAAGTCGCAACACTTCCAGCCGCTACGATCGCCACCTTAGCAAATTGGCGGCGAATCCTGGAATTCACAAAAAACATTAACACCCCGCCGATCGCCATTCCAGCAAGAGCAGCCTGAGAATTATTATTAGTTGCAGTCCCAGCATAGAAAAATCCCAACAAAGCCCCTGATAGAATAGCAGAAATTGTCCCCGCAAATCTACCGATTTTTGAGGTTGGTGGCTGTGTGCGGGCGATCGCCCCAGCCAAGCCAGCAGCGCTCAAAACCCCATACAGCAACAGCACAAAAGGCCAACTGCGAGAACCCAATACCTGTCCTTGCGTACTCAAAATCAGTCGAGTCACAACATCGCCCACAACCAAACAAATCGCGATCGCCCCAGCACTCAAAACAGCAATCTGTCGCCCAGAAACCCCAATTTTCGCACCAATAAAATTCGCACCCTCCAACTGAGCATTACTAAAATTGCAGCCACGAACATCCGCACCGCCGAAATCAGCACCGTTAAGAACTTGTCCCCGGAACGATCGATTTCGCAAAACTTGATTGCTAAAATTATTGACATCCGAATAACTCATATTTCTCTTCTCTTCCCTCTCTTATCTTCCTAGCGCTTACGCGCCGCTTCGCGTACTGCGTCCTTTGCGTCTAAGCGCTTCGCGCAGGCTGCGCCAACGCGGTTCATTAAAAAATCTCCGTCACAAAATGAAACTAACCAATCCGTTCAAAATCAAACACATTTCACACATTCTCAGTTTCGGAATATTACTCGCACCAATACTAATCTATAACATTCCCTACTTTTCGCGTCCAGCACAAACAAACGAAGTGCGATCGCTCTTTCAAGGAATAGCCTACCGCAGGGAATTCCGCTCAAATCCGCGTCCCATCATGATTCACATTGTTAGCATCGACCTCAAAGCCCCAGGAATCGGAATTTTTGTCACCCCCGGAGCTCCAACAGCCAATTTAACAGAAACCAACGCCCGCACCGCAACTGAATTTCTCAAAGAATTCAAATTGCAACTAGCAGTCAATGCCAATTTCTTTTATCCCTTCGTTGAGGAAGCACCTTGGGATTATTATCCCCGCAGAGGCGATCGAGTCAATAACGTCGGACACGCCATTAGCAAAAGCCAAGCTTATTCCCAACCAGATTCAAACTTTCCCGCCCTTTGTTTTGATGCCAAAAACCGCGCTCAAATAATCGAAAACGGCAATTGTCCTGCGGGAACAGCCTATGCAGTTGCGGGAGATACTTTGCTGGTAAAAAATGGCAAAATAGTAGCACAAAGTCAGGAAGAAAGCAAACAAGATAAACCCTATCCCCGTGCAGTTGCGGCGATCGACTTCACAGGCAAAAAGTTGTGGTTGATTGTGGTAGACGGCAAGCAGAGGCTTTACAGCGAAGGGCTGAAGTTGAGCGAAATCACAGAGATTTCGATGCAGTTGGGAGCCGATACAGTGCTGAATTTGGACGGTGGTGGTTCGGTAACATTGGCAGTAGCATCGCCATCAGGAGCAAAACTGTTGAATGCTCCGATTCAGAATCAAATCCCCATGCAGGAACGTCCAGTTTCTAATCATTTAGGATTTTATGCGCGGGAAAATTAGAGTTGCAAATTGCGGTTTGTATTCAGCTAATTGTAGGGTGCGCAACAGGCAAGATGCCTGTTCCACAAAGACTGAATTTTCTTGTAGAACAGGCATCTTGCCTGTTCATAAAAGGTGCGCATAAATTTAACTAAACTGACTCAAATTCTCAATCAAATGATCGAAATAAGGAGCTAATTTTGCTGCATCGCCCGAATCGCACCGTTTCAAACTAGCAGCCTTAATCCCTGACAAACCCAGCACCATTGCAGGCAAAGGAACGCCCAACTCTTGATAGAGCAAATTCATGTAATGCAGTCCTTCATCGCTGGTAAATTCAACCGTATTTCCCGTAATTCCATAGGTAATGCAGCGCAGAAAATGCCAGAAATCTCGCCAACAAGCCTCCGCCCGGGCTGGCGGATAAAGCTCGCCTCCAGGTTCAGAAATATTGGGATATGTGGCTAAAACTTGTGCCCGGGCTTCCGATACGATATCCGCCGCATTGTCGCGCAGGAACTTCGCAGTATTAACCGATTTTGGTTCCGATGAGTGAAGTTGTTGCAAATCTTCATCGGTGAGATAGCGGCCTGCGTCGTCAGCAGCCTGAAACAGTTGGATTTCTGCGGGAGAGTGCGAGTTTTCCCAGGCGGCTAAGCTGACAATTCGGGCTTTTGGGATTAATTCTTTGGCTTTTTCGCTTAATTGGAAAGTCATAGACAAATGGCTAGTCGGTAATTGCACGGAGATGGAATATCTTGATTTTACCAGAAGTGCGATCGGCATCACCGCCAACTAACCAAAATTTGGAGTATCCTAATGGCATATTGTTTAAAATTTTACTTTAATGCAAAAATTTCTAAAAGAGCTAGGGCAAAAAAAGACCAACCAAAAGAAGTTTTCATTTAGACTAGACCCAAAAATACTGATAGCATCACTAATAGTGACGGCGATTTACTTCATTCTTGGTCAAATCTCCATATCTCTATCATTCCAAAATGGTGGCAGTGCAATTTGGCCGGGAAGTGGTCTTTCTCTAGCTAGTTTGCTACTGCTAGGCCCACGTATTTTACCTGCTTGCATACTCGGCGAATTCCTGGTTAACGTAACAAGTGCTTACCCGCAAGACTTTTTAACCAGTGGTTTAATTGCTGTTGGCAATGGTGCTAACTCGTTAGCAGCAAGTTTTCTGATTAATTACTTTATCAAAGACCGAAATTTACTAGATAGATCGCAGGATGTTTTCAGATTTCTGTTGCTGCAAATACCCACGCCTATTATCAGCAGCCTTTTCGCCACTACCGTACTGTGCGTGCGAGGAATTACCCCTTGGAATATTTACACAGAAGTTTGGCGGGGTTGGTGTACAGCAACCATTGCTGGTACGCTGATTGTGACACCAGCAATCCTGGCCTGGGCTCGGAAATCCAAGCAGCAACAAAGATTTTCGCGGCAACAGATTGCAGAATTTGGGATTTTGTTGTTATTGCTGGTTCTCCTTAGCAGAATTGCTTTTTGGGAAAAGTATCCCGTCGAGTACATGATGATTCCGTTGCTGATTTGGTCGGCATTTCGATTCACATCGCGGCAATCGACTTTGCTGGTGGTGATTGTTTCGGCGATCGCAGTTTTTGGAACAGCCCGCGGTTTGGGTTCCTTTGTCAGGCCTTCCATCAACGAATCGCTGTTTCTGCTGCAATCTTTTATCGGTGTCGTCGCCGTTACCACCTTTGTTTTATCTGCCGTAATTAACGAAAATAAACAGGCAGAATCTACCCTCAAAAAACTAAATAATGAGTTAGAACACCGAGTAGAAAAACGCACAGCCCAACTGCAAGAAGCTAAACAAGCGGCTGACAATGCTAACCAATCGAAAAGCGACTTTCTAGCCAATATGAGCCACGAACTTCGCACTCCCCTCAACGGTATTTTGGGCTACGCTCAAATCATGAACCGTTCCCAATCTTGGGGAGAAAAAGAGCGCAATGGTGTCAACATTATTCACCAGTGTGGTTCCCATCTTTTGACACTAATTAATGATATTCTCGACCTCTCAAAAATCGAAGCTGGTAAATTAGATTTACACTCAAAAGCTTTTCATTTCCCTTCTTTCTTGCAAAGTATTGTTGAAATTGTTCGCATCCGCACCGAAGAAAAACAGATTGACTTAATTTATCTCCCAGGCGCTGAACTTCCCGAAGGCATAGAAGCCGATGAAAAACGCTTGCGCCAGGTATTGATTAATTTACTGGGAAATGCCGTCAAGTTTACCGACAAAGGCAGCGTCACTTTCAAAGTAGAAATATCTGACAGGTTTGTAGTCGGGACTTCAGTCCTCCCCCCATCCGTTAAATCCAGTGTCAAAATTCGCTTCCAAATAGAAGATACAGGTGTTGGGATGACTCCCGATTCGCTGTCGAAAATATTTACACCTTTTGAACAAGTAGGAGATACCAGTCGCAAAACAGAAGGAACCGGATTAGGACTGGCAATTAGCACCAGAATTGTTAATTTAATGAGCAGTGAAATTGAAGTTGCCAGTGATTTTGGCAGTGGCAGTACCTTCGCTTTTACCGTCGATTTCCCCTTAGCTGCTGACTGGGTAAATGCAGCGACTGTCGCAGCCGGAAAGCAGATTGTTGGCTATGATGGAACTCAGAAAACAATTCTCATCGTCGATGACAACTGGCAGAATCGTTCCGTGATTGTTAGCCTCCTGGAATCAATTGGTTTTGCAGTCGTCGAAGCTGAAAATGGCGAGGATGGGTTAGCGAAAGCAGCTCAAATCCAGCCAGATTTAATCATTGCTGATTTATTGATGCCTGTGATGGACGGTTTTGAAATGTTGCGGCAGTTGCGGAGTTCAGAATCATTAAAAAATGTGCCGTCAATTGTTTCGTCGGCTTCTGTGTATGAGATGGACAGGCAAAAAAGTTTGGATGCTGGCGGTGATGATTTTCTACCGAAGCCGGTGCAGCTTGATGAGTTATTTTCAATATTGGAAAAACATTTGCAAATTCAATGGAAATACGAGCAGACATCACCGACTGAAACTTCTGTGCAGCTAGCGCCGAAGACTGTATCTAATTCAGTCATCCCGAGTTCGGAAATGGCGGTTCCTGCACCTGAAGATTTAGCTTTGTTGCTCGGATTAGCGCAGCAAGGCCGCTTGAAAAAACTTACTGAAGAAGTTAAGCGAATCGAACAACTCGACAAGGCTTATACTCAATTTATGCAGCCAATTCTGCAATTGGCAAAGAGCTTTCAAGCTGACAAAATCGAAGACTTGCTCAAGCAGTATATCAACTAACAGGGGAAAATATTTATGTCAGAAGCTGAGTTGATTTTAGTGGTAGACGATACGCCCGCTAATCTGGACGTGATCTCTGAGGCGTTGACGGATGCGGGTTATGAAGTTGCGATCGCCATTGACGGCGATCGAGCTCTCAAGCAAGTTCAATATACACTGCCGAGTTTAATTTTACTGGATGTGATGATGCCGGGAATTAACGGGTTTGAAACCTGCCGCCGCCTCAAAGCTTCGCCAGCTACAAGGGACATTCCTGTAATTTTTATGACGGCTTTGTCGGATACCGCAGATAAGATTAAAGGATTTCAGCTAGGTGCGGTGGATTATATCACTAAACCTTTTGAAGAAACGGAGGTATTGGCCCGCGTCAACACTCACATTAAACTGCGAAATCTGAATAAAGAATTAGAACAGCGGGTAGCCGATCGCACGGCGGAACTAACTGCTGCTTTGGCGCAAGTCAAGCAATCGCAGCTTCAGTTAATTCAGAGCGAAAAAATGTCGGCTTTGGGCAATTTAGTCGCTGGTGTCGCTCACGAAATTAACAATCCAGTCGGTTTTATTTATGGCAATACCAAGGAGTTAAATTTAGCTCTAAAAGATATCATTTACCACTTGCGACTTTATCAAAAAGAATGCCCAAATCCGGGGAAAGATATTCAATTCCACGCAGAAGATATTGATTTAGAATATGTGTTAAAAGATACAGCAAAGATGTTATCATCAATGGAAGTGGGATGCGATCGCCTGCGCAACATCAGCACTTCCCTCCGCACGTTTTCCCGCGCCGATACGGCGGTGAAAGTCTCTGCTAACATCTGCGACGGCATTGATAGCACGCTGATGATTTTGCAGCACCGCCTGAAAGCTCAAGATACTCGTCCCGAAATTCAAGTAATCAAGGAATATGGAGATATTCCCCCAGTAAAATGCTATTTGGGACAACTAAATCAGGTGTTTATGAATGTGCTTTCAAATGCGATCGATGCTTTGAATGAGTGCAATTACGGGCGCAGTTATGATGAAATTGAAGCCGCTCCTAATACGATTACTATTACAGCAGAATTAACAAAAGACAAACAAAGTGTTGTGGTCAAATTTAAAGATAATGGTAAGGGGATTTGTAAGGATGTAAAAGCTCACATTTTTGACCACTTGTTCACTACAAAATTAGTTGGTCAAGGGACGGGTTTGGGTTTGTCGATTAGTCGCCAGATAGTTGAGGAAATACACGGCGGGAGTTTGACTTGCTCTTCTGTATTGGGTGAGGGGGCCCAATTTGCGATCGCCCTGCCGATCGATTAATGCGATAATTTAGTAAGGAGGGAGTGTCAAAAATATCGAGTATGTGCATTACGGATCAGGCGTGAACCCTCATAAGACCGGGCGGTTGAAACCGCGTGTATACAAACAAAACCCGCCTCCGCGGGTTGAAGAATGGGCGGTGAAAATTACGTTATCCTCTCTTAGTCGGCGTCCGGCGGACATCGTTTTTGTAGACGCGGTTTTAAACCGCCGTCTGCGATCGCAAATTCGCCAGCGCCCCGTCGATATAAACTATCTCTGGGTGATTTTCCAACTGCTTCATCACTGCTTGCTTGGGCATTTTTACCTTTTTAGCCATTTCCAAAGTATCGTCGATCAACCGTTGCCGGTATTGCTCCAACTCAGCAATTACTTCCTGAACTTCTTCTGGTGTTGAAGTTTCAGCCTCTAAATTTGCAGACATAATCTAATAACTGAATTTTTTATAATTTTCCCAAAATCCGGCAAGAATTGTTAAAATTGTCAAGAAAAGTAACAAAAATATATTTTAATCGGCTTATGGAAATTAGCGAAATTGAAGCAGCGCTGCAAAGCTCGAATTCTCAAGACAGGCTGCGGGGGATAACTGCTTTGAGAAAGTGCGATGCTGCGGTGGCGCTGCCGATGTTGCTGACCAAGGTGGACGATCCTGAGTTTATGGTACGATCGTTCGTGGCGATGGGATTGCGGAAAAGTCAAACTGCGGAATCTTTCGCAGCGTTGTTAAAAATGATGCAGTTCGATCGCGATCCGAACGTGCGAGCAGAAGCCGCTAACTCTGTGTCAATGTTCGGAACCGAGGCGATTTCGCACTTGGTGGAAGCCTTTCGCCGCGATGACAATTGGCTCGTCCGCCGCAGTATCATGGCTCCGCTGTACGAAATGCAGTGTCCTGATGCAGTATTTGAAATTTGTGCGATCGGTCTAGTCGGCGAAGATGTGCCAGTTCAGGAAGTTGCGATCGACGGATTTGGTCTGCTGGCAAATACGGAGAAGCAAGAAGAGGCATTGCAGCAATTATTACCTTTAGTCAGTTCGGATTACTGGGGAACTCGAATGCGTGTGGCGCGGGCGCTGAGAAAATTTGACAATCCTCAAGCTCGGGCTGCTGTAAGCTATTTGGCAAAGGATCGAGATCATCGAGTTGTAGGTGCGACTTTAAACATTTAGAGTAGTTAGAGTCGATAGGGGCATTGCTACCCCTACCTCTCCTTCAGAACCGTGCATGAGACTTTCACCTCACACGGCTCCTTGATAAAACCACCCTTGTTATGGGTACGATTCAAAACGGATTGTCGTCATAGCTCTTGTGGAAGGAGCCATCTGATGCCGTCTTTGTGTCATGGCAATGTCTATGCAGAAGTTGAAGGTTTTTATATTCATCCTTCCCACCTAATGATTTAGGCGTTATGTGGTCAACTTCTACAATGTCTGTACTTGTAAAATACAGCCCACAGTGAGAGCAAATACCCTTTTGTTCTTTCAAAAGTTTTGATACTCTTGTCGGTGTTTCCGGATATTCCCCTCGTCTTTTGCTCCAATAAATCCAGTCACCATTGTAGGGACTAACGTTACCTTTTACTTTGACGTGCCTTGTTATCGGTGTCGCTGCATGGCTTCTTAATTCTAGTCCATTTTCAGTGCTGAAACACCAATTTCGGTCGTCTACCATTTTCCAGTATTTTTCCTTGTTGATGCTACCTTTTCCCCTTTTTCTTGCCCAAGCTCTTAGTTTGTCGTAAGTTAGATGGTCACACTTTGAGAATGTTTCCTTGCTTACCACTGTTGAGTAATAGCTTGACCATCCCTTTATAATTGGATTCAGCCTACTAATCAAAGCAGCTTGTGGGGCGGTCTTATGCGTATCTATTACTTCAGCTATCTTGGCTAGATGAGCTTTGATTTTTGGTTTTGAGGGGGTGATTATTGTATTGAAACCAAGTTTGAATTTTCCATTTGATGCAGCACGATAGTCGCCTACCTTGCGCTGTTGTATATGGAATCCTAGAAACTCAAATCCGACATTTCCTTCGTATTTGTTGAGAGTGTGGGTTAATTTTGTTTTACTTGGTTTCAGTTCCAGTCCTATGTCACTTAACCACTCTGTGATTATCTCTTGGCTTTTGAGGATTACGTTTATGTCTTCATGGATTATTACGAAATCATCAGCGTATCGAATCAAGCTTAGGGCTTGGCGATTCAATGCTTTTCTCCCTTTTAACGTTTCTGCGTATTGCTTGACCCGTTCCTCCATACCGTGTAGGGCAATGTTTGCCAATAGGGGAGATATGACTCCCCCTTGTGGCGTTCCCTCGTTAGTTTGAGAGAGATTACCTACTTCCATCACCCCTGATTTTAACCAACTTTTTAGTTGTTTTCTTAGGGATGGGTATGTATTGATCTTGTCTAGGAGTGTGTTATGGTTTATGCGGTCAAAGCATTTAGCAATATCGGCATCTAGCACATATTTGGCTTTAATGCTGATACTGGCAAATATTGCTCCAATCGCATCGTGACATGAACGTCCGGGTCTAAAACCGTAACTGTTAGGCTCAAATTTTGCCTCCCATTCCGGTTCTAACGCTATTTTTACAAGCGCTTGTAATGCGCGGTCATTTATTGTGGGTATTCCTAATGGTCTGGTTTCGGTTGTTCCTGGTTTGGGAATATTAACCCTACGAGTGGGTTTTGCCTTACCAGTTATCCTTAACTTTCCTACCAATTTAGTACGTTGCTTTGGGGTCAACGATTTAACGCCATCCACTCCGGCTGTACTTTTTCCTTGGTTGTCTTGTGTTACCCTACGCACCGCGATACATTTTGCAGACCAAGACCTAATCAAGGTCTTTTGAAGTTTACGAACTGCTTTAACATCGCCACGCTCACTCGCTTGATAGATTCTATGAATGCAACTTGAACGTCAATCTTTCGGCTTTGCGCCAATTGATTTGGTTCCATTCCTCCGTCAGATTGTTCTGCGTTTTAGACATATATATTTCTATTGGATTCTCCATCTTTGGAATTACCGTGTATCTGTCAGCATATCCTCACCATTACAGCGAGGCATTCGCTTTTGATACAATCCCTTACTCTTAAATCATTCGTTAGCTACTTACTGGATTTCGACCGTTCCAGAGATTTAAGAGGGTTACTTCGTTCCAACTACACACATTTGAGTCTTTAGCGCGATGCTATCCGCCGGGTTTCTGGGTAATGCTTATAGGTCGGTCGTATAACCGCCTATACCCTATCCTTGCCTTTTGGCTTGGTGTTAATCAGTCTTTACCGTATTTCTCAGCGGATTTATCCTTGATTTAGCCGTTACACCATTATTAATTACGATGGTTCAAACACATCTTTGCTTGCGCTGCACATGGACTCCTGCTTAACAGTTACCGGGTTCGGCTCCTAGTAGTCTGCCTTTTAACCCCGCTTTAGTCTGTTGGTTGCTATTCAATAGACTAGGGGTTATGCTTTCACCGCTGCATCTGCGGGATAGGATTTTCACCTACTTGCGTAATCAGTTGTCTGGCTAATGGAACCAGCTTCCCGTCCCTGAGTATTTTTACTCATTTAAGAAAAACGAATCGCACATACCATTTTATTTTACCAAAATCATGCAACTACAGAGAATATCCAAACTGATATCCAGTCAATCATCCCCAATCTAAAATCTAAAATCTAAAATGGTATAATGGGCGGGTTCACCCAAATTTATATGCTCAAATCGCCGATTTCAAAAACCCGCCCCCACCCCTTGCAGATACCGATAAATCTGTGCTGTAATCAGGATTTGTTGGTTGGGTGGGGGCGGGCTTATCAATATTTGGGATGGGAATTATAGATGGTTTGTGAACCCGCCCCTACGGATTTACGAAGACAATAATTAATCAAAAATACCCAGATTTGTAGGGGCGGGTTCACCCAAATTTATATGCTCAAATGGCAGAAATTAATAAACCCGCCCCACCCCTTGCAGATACTAAAAAACCCTCTATATGACAAATCTATCTCGATTAGTATAAAATAGAAAATACCACCCATCCCAACCCCACAAATGCTCAACAAAATTTGGCAATTCCTCAAACAACTAATCCAGCGCCTATTAGGAACCACACCCCCACCTGCGCCTCCTGCGCCGCCCCGCCCCACCCTAACAGACGCGGAATACGAGTCGAAATTCATGGAAATCCTGGCAGGGGTGAATGTCGGCTGGAGTCGAGGGGATGTAGCGGGATTTTTAATCGCAAAACGCCTGAGAGATGGTGAATTGGCGGCTTGGTTGCGACGGTTTGGTACTCGATTGTTTGAGGGCGAAAACTCGGAGGGCGGGCACGGGGGCACCGCCCCTACGGATGCGGTGGCTTCGCTTCAGGAATTGGCGCGCAGGCTGGGTTTGTTGGGGAGAATTGGTAGCGGGGAATTGTCGCAGGTGGCGGGGAATATTGGGCTGGAGATTTTGACGCGATTTCCGCTGCCGGTGGTTGAGGATGATGGTGGGTATGGGAATGTGATTGAGGCGGTGTTTGTTGGGGATGGTTTGGGTGTTTCTGGGGATGAGAATCGCAGGGGTGGAGAGGGTGACGATGATGCTTTGCACAACCTAGATATAGCGCAACGTCAGTTAGAACCAACTGAATAGCCCAACTCGCCTTGATCCAGCATTTTGGCTGCGTGGGGCGATCGCCATGATATTCTTAGCAATTAAGCGCCGCTTCAGTCGGTAATTTTACACTCAAATCGTCATGACACAAGTAATCGGCATTGACTTAGGCGGCACTGCAATCAAACTCGGCAGATTTAGCGAAGACGGCGTTTGTCATCAATCCTTAACAGTCCCAACTCCTCAACCCGCTACGCCGGAAGCCGTTTTAGCCGCCATCACCGATGCTATTTTACAACTGAATCCGACCGAAAATGCTGTAGGGGCGATCGGCATTGGCACACCAGGCCCCGCAGACGCAGCCGGCAGAATAGCCAGAGTCGCAATTAACCTCAAAAACTGGCACAACGTCCCCCTAGCTGACTGGTTGGAAGCCAAAACCGGACTACCGACAATATTAGCAAATGACGCCAACTGTGCGGGATTAGGAGAAGCTTGGTTAGGTGCAGGAAAGCACTTTAAAAACCTAATTTTACTAACTTTAGGAACAGGAGTCGGCGGTGCAGTTATCCTAGACGGCAAACTATTTTCAGGCCATCAAGGTGCGGCCGGAGAACTCGGATTAATTGCCATAAATCCCGACGGCCCGGAGTGCAATAGCGGCAATCGTGGCTCCTTAGAACAATACGTTTCGGTGCAAGCAATTCGCCGCGAAACTGGTTTAAAACCCCTAGAATTAGCAGATTTAGCAAAGTCTGGAGATGCCAAAGCTTTAGAATATTGGCAAAATTATGGGCGCTATCTCGGTATTGGTTTAGCAAGTATAATTTATGTTTTAACGCCGGAAGCTATTATTATCGGTGGCGGAATTAGTGCCGGTGCAGAGTTTTTCTTGCCAGCACTTCGAGCCGAAATAGAGCGGCGGGTGCTGCCGAGTTCTCGCGAAGATTTGCAGTTATTAGTTGCCAAATTGGGCAATCAAGCAGGCATGGTAGGCGCTGCAAAATTAGCTTGGCAAGTCGCTAAAATCACTAATGACTAATGACTAATGACTAATGACTAATGACTAATGACTAATGACTAATGACTAATGACTAATGACTTCTTCATAGCAGAGAATGCCCAGTCGTATTTTTAATGTAATCCAGAATTTTTTGATAATCGTCTGAGTTGCCTTCGCGCATGATAATAATATTAGTAGCGCTGTCAGGCAGGAAAAAGCTGATTAACCGACCGTTCTGTTCGCAAGCAAAAGAGCTAATTCGACTCAGATCGATCGCAAATTCCTTGCGGTCATACTTAATTTTAATCCACGAACCTTTAGAATTGCGATCGACCGTTTTTTTGAGGTAATCGAGAACTTGCTTGTAAGCCTCATGATTGCCTTGGGGATTGAGGATAATCGGCTGACTGCTATTAGGCAGCCAAAATGTTATACGCTTGTTATCTAGTTCGCTAGAAAAAGCACTAATAGTGTCAAGGTCAATTATATATGTACTTTTCTCATAAGTAAATTTGCTCCAATACGCCACAAAAACCTCCTCAAACCTGCGCTTCCTGGTATTTTAGGATAGTTTGACAACTCATACCATTTTAGATTTTAGATTTTAGATTGGGAATGACAGATTCTGTATGGGTTTGGATCTTGCCTACAGTTGCATTCTTTTTTGAAACTGGTATCACGATTGAAATCTCAGCTAAAAAGTTAAGTAAAAATACTAAGAATTTTTACCTTCTGTCTTCTCCCTTCGGGTACTAGCCCCCCCAACTCCTATGCTAGGGCCCGGAGGTGAGGTTTTACACTCGTTGAGAATGCTGCCCGATATCGTGTCTGGTAAGTGCCACCCCAATTAAATCCAATTGTTGGGTTGGGCGGGTGAAAGTACGATCGACTATCTGCCCTATTTGAATATTGTCTACTCTCATCCGCCCCCACAGAATTCTAATATATCAGAACTAATCGATCGCACAGGATAGGAGATTAACTTCCTGCAACCTTCCCCGCTACCAAGTCGCGAGGCTCAGCTTCTACAAAATCCTGCTTTCCCTGGGTGCTCGCCGCCTGGATAAACCCCTGAAACAAGGGGTGGGGGGCGCTAGGTCGAGATTGGAATTCGGGGTGAAATTGACTGGCTATGAAAAAGGGATGGTTGGGCAATTCGATCATTTCTACTAATCGGCCGTCGGGAGATGTCCCGGAGACTACATAACCTGATTCTAAGAAAAGATTGCGGTAGGCGTTGTTGAATTCGTAGCGGTGGCGATGCCGCTCGTAAATCACTTCTTTCTGATAAAGTTTGAAAGCTAGCGTGTCTGGGTTGACGCGGCACGGATACAAACCCAGTCGCATTGTACCGCCCAAATCGACTACATCTTGCTGTTCTGGCAATAAATTAATGACTGGATTTGCGGTATCTGGGTCAAATTCAGCGCTGTTGGCATCCTTCATTTGGGCGGTGTTGCGCGCCCATTCAATCACAGCACACTGCATCCCCAAACACAATCCCAAAAAGGGTATTTTATGGTGTTTGGCATATTCGATTGCCGCAATTTTGCCATCAACTCCCCGAATTCCAAAACCTCCCGGCACAACAATGCCGTTCATATCTTTGAGATAGTTATCGAGGTTTCCCGATTCTAAATCTTCTGAGTTAATCCAGTGCAAATTTAGGTCGCAGCCGATCGAGATTGCTGCGTGCCGCAAAGCTTCCACCACCGAAAGATAAGCATCGTTCAACCGCACGTATTTGCCAACCAAAGCAATATCAACTTTGTGGTTAGGACTGTAAAGCCGCTTGACTAAGGTTTGCCACTGAGTCAAATCGGGTTGGCGCGGTTCGAGTTTCAGCAAATTGATGGTTTGTTCCGCTAAACCTTCCTGTTCCATCATCAACGGCACTTCGTAGATACTTTTGGCATCTTGAGCCGTGATGACGCATTCTTCGGGTACGTTGCAGAATTCTGACAATTTTTGTTTGAGGCCCAAAGGTAAAGACCGATCGCACCTACAGACTAGAATATCTGGTTGAATGCCGATCGAGCGCAACTCCTTCACCGAGTGCTGAGTCGGTTTAGTTTTCATCTCCCCAGCCGACGGAATCCAAGGTATCAGCGTCACGTGCATATACACAACATTTTGCCGCCCGACATCCTTACGAAACTGGCGAATTGCCTCCAAAAACGGCAAAGATTCAATATCTCCCACGGTTCCGCCGATTTCCGTAATCACCACATCTGGATTAGTATTTTTTGCTACACGGAAAATTCGCTCTTTAATCTCGTTAGTGATGTGGGGAATCACCTGCACCGTGCTCCCCTGATACTCGCCGCGGCGTTCTTTATTAATCACGGCTTGATAAATGGCACCCGTGGTGACGCTATTGAGGCGAGACATCGAAGTATCGGTAAAACGCTCGTAATGCCCCAAATCCAGGTCTGTTTCCGCACCGTCTTCGGTGACGAAGACTTCTCCGTGCTGAAACGGGCTGAGAGTGCCGGGGTCAACGTTAATATAGGGGTCTAGCTTCAAAATCGAGACAGAGTAGTCTCGGGACTTCAATAAGCGGCCAAGGGAAGCAGCGACAATTCCCTTGCCGATGCTAGAAACCACGCCGCCGGTCACAAACACAAATTTGCTCATAGATTTTCGACTTTAGATGTTTCTAGTTAAGAGGGTAACACTCAACTCTAAGAGCTAAAATCGAAAATTGTCCAGCAGGGTTTCAGCATTTCTCAAATACGGGTGCGGATACGACGAGTGGGCCATTAGCTCGATCGGGCGGTTGGTATGGGTTTGGAGCTCGATCGCCCATTTCACTACTTCGCTTTTGGAGGAGACGAAGGGCGGGCCAGAGACCAACCCTCTTTTTACTTTCGTCAAGAATATGTCTGCAACCTAGCCGTCAAATCTGACACACTAGCCAACTCGAAAACCGCCTTCCCTAAATTTTCTAATTGCTCAGTGGATAACTGACTGATGCGAGTTTGGCTCGACGGCGACAGCGGGCCGACACGGGACTCCAACAGCGACACAACTAATTGCTGTAACTGCTGCTTTCCTTGTTCGATACCTTGTTCGATACCTTGTTCGATACCTTGTCTGATACCTTGTTCGATGCCTTGTTCGATGCCTTGTTCGATGCCTTGTTCAATCCCTTGCTCGATACCTTGTTCGATGCCTTGTTCGATACCTTGTTCGATACCTTCTGCCAGGGCTATTTTGGTAGCTAGACTAATGGAGCCACGCTGGTCTTGAATCCAGATTTCTCGCTTATCTAACTCATCTAGTTCCTGAGCATTTAGAT